>Ga0310914_10001920_pt1 | contig 13741 bp, 14 predicted proteins | sample GREbulkMGAN108_FD_203450 | JGI IMG/M metagenome (GOLD analysis project Ga0310914, IMG submission 203450) | Lab enrichment of tropical soil microbial communities from Luquillo Experimental Forest, Puerto Rico - GRE.bulkMG.AN108 | ecosystem: Environmental > Terrestrial > Soil > Tropical forest >... | reverse complement strand
ACCGCCGAAGCCCATTGAAGGCGAGGCGGCCCACTACGACCACCGCGTCGACGACGACCACTGGGAGCAGCCGGGCAATCTGTTCCGCCTGATGACGCCGGCGCAACAGCAGGTGCTGTTCGAGAACACGGCTCGCGCGATGGGTGATGCGCGCCAGCACATCAAGGAGCGGCACATCGCCAATTGCCTCCGCGCCGATCCGGCCTATGGTGCCGGCGTCGCCCGCGCCCTCGGGCTCGAGCTGCCGCGCGCCGCCGAATAGCCCATGTCAATCCTGTCGGCCCGGGGCAATTGCTTTTACGGACCGGGTACTACCGCCTAGCGCCTCGTTCACGGCTACGATGGCCGCAGCTCTTTGCTTGCGAGCCTGGCCGCCCGCGACCAGCGCTTCGAGCTTGGCCCAGGCGAGCTGCGGATGGATGCGCCGAGGCCGCAATCGGTGCCGGCGATGACATTCTCGCGCCCCACCACCCGAGCGAAGGTCAGGATACGGTCGGCGACAAGCTCGGGGTGCTCGACGACGTTGGTGGCGTGGCTGACGACACCGGGGATCAGGATCTTGCCGTCGGGCAATTTGACGTCCTGCCAGACCCGCCACTCATGCGCATGACGAACATTGCCGGCCTCGACCGAAAAGGCGCTTGCGTGCACCTGCAGTAGCACGTCGACGATATTGGCGAGCGGCAGGTCGGTGGTGTGCGGCCCGTGCCAGCTGCCCCAGCAGATGTGATAGCGGATCCGGTCCTCGGGCAATCCGCGCAGCGGAGGAGGAGTTCCTCCATGCCCTCGGCGAGGCAATGCGCGAAGAATACCAGACGATCGTCGAGGCGGGGTTCGTCTTGCAGCTCGACGACCCCGGCCTGCCGGACACCTGGGACATGGCCAATCCCGAGCCAAGCGTCGAGGAGTACAAGAAGTTCGCGACGGTGCGGGTCGAAGCGCTCAATCACTAATACCGGTTCTGCCGCCGCGCGAAGCTTCCCGGTGCCACCGAAGTGATAAACCCCTCCTCCGCCTTCACCTTGGCGAGGGCGGCCTTGAAGTTCGCGAGATCGGCGCTCAGCGCCTGCCGGCCGACGTAGGCGATCGGGCCGGTGAACACCGGCGGCCTGCCGCCGAGCGAACTCGAGGAGCGAAAGCTCGCCGCGTCCAGCTCGCGGTAGAACTCGGCAAATTTCAGCCGATCTCGCCTGCCCGCAAGTGCCGGGAGACGACCCGGCTCGCCGGGCTCCCAGCCGCTGAGGCGTCCCCACGCATAGCTCGACCAGGCACCGTAATCGATCGGGCCCGATGTCGTCTTGCCGAACTCGCCGTCGTTGATGACATCGATGCCGATTTCGGCCTGCTTGCGGCACACGTCCTCGACCGCGGCGGCCAACCGCGTCGCAAAAACGCTCGTGTCGTAGGCCTCGCTCGCAAACTTGGCGCGGTTGATTTCGATCAGCATGTCAGGTCGCGGCAAGCTCCCGACATGCGAAGTAAGTATCCGCGTATCGCTTCGCTTCATGATGTTGAACCTCCGAATTGACCGGCCACGAACCGGCATCGTAGGCTGCGCCGGGGCGGATCTTCTTTTATTTCAGATCTCGCGGGTGGAGCCATGCAAGTCTCATACTTCGAAACCGCGCGCTACCGGGTGCCGCCGGGGGTGCCAGCCGAATGGCCGGTGCCGCCCGGGGCCTATGACCCCGATGCCGGCGCGCAGGCCTATCAGGGCATGGTCGACCGGATGCAATATGTCGAGGAACTCGGCTTCGACTGGGTCAGCGTTTCCGAGCACCACTATTCGCCGCGCATCCTGACGCCGAATACCGCGGTCTCGGCGTCCTACATCGCCGCCCGGTCAAAGAAAATAAAGGTTGCCGTGCTCGGCCCGATCGTCTCGCAGAGCAACCCGGTGCAGGTCGCCGAGGAATTGGCGATGCTCGACAATCTGGCGCAGGGCCGCCTCGTTGTCGGGTTGTTGCGCGGGACGACGAACGAAATCTGACCTTCGGCCTCAATCCCGAGGAAGCGCGAGAGCGCACCACCGAGGGCATGGAATTGTTCCTCAAGGCGTGGACCGAGCCGCAGCCCTTTGGCTGGCAGGGCCGCCACTTCCAGTACCGCACCGTATCGGTCTGGCCGCGGCCGCTACAGCAGCCGCTGCCGCCGATTTATTCGCTCGGCACCAGCCGCGAATCCTGCGAACTCGCTGCGCGCCACCACATCGGGCTCGGCGTTTCCTTCGCTCCGTTTCCGGTCGTCGCCAAGTCGACGCGATATTATCGCGAAGAGTGCCAGCACTACGGCTGGGAGCCAACGCCGGAGCAGATGCTGTACCGGGCGAATATCCTGCTCGCCGAGACCGACGATGAAGCCCAGGAGCTCTTAGAAAAGCAGCGCAAGGGACCGGCACCCTTCCCAATGCGGGCTGGCGTGCGCGACGCGCTGCTCAAGCTCGACACCCGCAATGTCGCGGGCGAGCCGCGGACCCCGCCCGTCGGCGGTGTATTGCCGACGTCGTTCTACGGCGGCCCCGACACGGTCGTCGAGCAGATCAAGCGTTGTCGCGAGGAGGTCGGGGTCGGCGTGCTCGATCTCGCCTTTCAGAACCCCGGTGCCCCCGACACCGGGCGCCTGATGCAATCGCTGGAGCTCTTTGCCGAGAAGGTATTGCCGCGCATCCGCGAGGTGTGATGGCGACCATGCGTTATTCGTCACCCTCGCGAAAGCGGGGGTCCAGGGCAAGCAACGAGGCCTTGGCTCCCTGGATCCCTGCGCTCGCAGGAATGACGACTTCGGCGGCTGGACCTTGAAAGTCTCGTTTTTCGAGACCGCACATTATCGTCCGCCGCGCCGATTGTCGGCAGAATGGCCGGTGCCGCCCGATGCCTATGACCGCGAAGCAGGAGTGAACTCCTATCGCGGGATGAGTGAACGGCTCCAATACGTCGAGGAACTCGGTTTTGACTGGGTCAGCGTGGCCGAGCACCATTATTCTCCGCATCGCTTGACCCCGGCCCCGATCGTCTCGGCCGCTCACCTCGCGGCCCATTCGCAAAAGATAAAGATCGCGGTACTCGGCCCGATCGTCTCGCAGAGCAACCCGGTTCAGGTCGCCGAAGATCTGACGATGCTCGATAATCTGATGCCGGGGCGGCTGGTAGTTGGGCTGTTGCGCGGCACCACTGGCGAGTACCTAAGCTACGGTCTCAACCCGGCAGAGGCGCGCGAGCGTACTACCGAGGCAATGGAGCTTATCCTCAAAGCCTGGACCGAGCCGCAGCCCTTCAGCTGGCAAGGCCGTCACTTCCAATTCCGCACGGTCTCGGTCTGGCCGCGCCCAGTGCAACAGCCGCATCCTCCGACCTATGCCCTCGGAGGCAGTCGCGAGTCCTGCGAAATCGCCGCGCGCCACCGTCTTGGGCTCGGTATTGCCTATGACTCCTTCGATGCGATGGGTAAGGCGACCCGCTACTATCGCGATGCCTGCGTGCAATACGGCTGGCACCCGACGCCGGGACAAATCATCTATCGGGCGAATATCTTGCTTACTAAATCCGATGAAGAAGCCCGAAGATTGCTCGAAACTCGAGCAGTGCGAAGAGACACCTTCCCATTGCGCGACGGCGTTGGCGAGGCTCTATTGCAGCTCGACTCTCGAAACATCGCCGGCGAAGCGAGGGCACCCGGGGTCGGTGGCATGCTGCCGACAAATTTCTTTGGCAGTCCGGACACAGTCGTCGAACAGATCAAACGTTGTCGCAACGAAGTCGGCGCCGGCGTCCTCGACCTGATGTTCCAGACCCCCGGTTCCAGTGATCTGAGCTTCCTGATGGACTCGCTAGAACTTTTCGGGAAAAATGTATTACCGCGGATTCGCGATATCTGAGAAGAACGTTGCCGAGAAAGATGTCGTCAGGGGAGGCGATGGTGATTCCAGTCGAGCGACGTGACTTCATTAAGGGCGCGGCGACCGGCGCGCTCGCGTTCACGGTCGGCGGTGTCGAGATATTGCTGACTGCGCGTGAAGCGCGCGCCCAAAACGTCCCGTTCCGATTACTGAAGGTCAATGAGGCGGAAACCATTGAAGCGTTGGGCGAGACATTGGTTCCCGGCGCACGCGCAGCGGGGGTCACACATTTCATTGATCAGCAACTCTCGGTGCCGCCGGGCGAAGCCCTGCTCGAAGCCCGCATCCTCAATGTTCGCCCGCCCTACGCCAACTTTTATCGCGCTGCGATCGGCGCGGTCGACACTGCAAGCAAGGCGCTCAACAACGGCCGCAACTTCACGGAGCTCAGTCCGAGCGAGCAGCACGACTTTGTAGATGCGATGCGGCAGAACAAGGTCGAGAGCTGGCAGGGCCCCAGCGGGTCACTAGTCTACGCGGTATTGCGCAGCGACGCGGTCGATGTGGTCTACGGGACCGTCGAAGGCTATGAGGCGCTTGGGATTCCCTACATGCCGCATATCGCCCCGGACAAGAGGTGGTGACCATGGCGGTAAACGAGAAAGCGGAGGTCGTCATTGTCGGCGGCGGCGCGTCGGGCTCGGTTTATGCCGCGGTGCTGGCGAAGCAGGGCAAAAAAGTCGTGGTGCTCGAACAAGGGCCGGATTGGCAATTATCCGACCTGATCAGCTCGGACATCTGGGGAAGGCGGGTGAAGCCTGCGGGCAGTCCGTTCATCCTCGAAGGCAAGCACCCGGTCAGCTACGGTTTCCAAGGGGGTTGGGGCGCTGGCGGCGCCGCGTTGCATTATTTCGCCAACTTCCCGCGTCTGCTGCCGAGTGATTTCAGGATCAACAGTGAACACGGCCGCGCGCACGACTGGCCGATCTCTTACCAGGACGTCGCACTCTATTACGACAAGGTCGCACGCGACCTCGGCGTCTCGGGCGATGCAAAGGCGGAGGAGGTATGGCGGCCCGGGGGCGAGCCCTATCCGATGCCGCCGATGAGAACCTTCCGCAATGGCCAGATTTGGCTGAAGGGTTTCGCGGCCGTCGGCATCCGGATGGTGCCGGCGGCAGTCGGGATGAACTCGACCGAATACAAGGGTCGGCCGGCCTGCATTTATGATGGCTGGTGCCATGTCGGCTGCCCGATCGGAGCTCTCGCCAATCCGCTCGTCACCTACTTGGCCGAGGCGCGAAAGGCTGGGGCCGAGGTGCGGCCGTGGAGTGCCGTCACCCGCGTGCTCATCAACAGCCAAGGCACGCGCGTCACCGGCGTTGAATATTACGACCAAAGAAAGCAACGTCAGGTGCAGGAGGCCAATGTTGTGGTGCTGGCCGCGTGGGCGGCGCAAAACCCGCGCATCCTGCTGAACTCGGCAGCCGGCAAGCACGCCAAGGGGCTGGCAAATTCGAACGGTCTCGTCGGCAAATACATGATGACCCACTTTAGCTCGGGCACCTCGGCGATCTTCGACGAGGATGTCGAGAACCACATGGGCACCACTGGAGCCCAGTACATGTCTTACGAACGCTACGCTAAGACAAGCCACAAGGAAGGGTTCGGCAGCACGTTCATTGTTGCCGGTGCCGCCCTCAAGACGAGCGGCCTCGGCGGGATCGCCAATGCCCGGCTCGATCTGTTCGGCGCCGACCTGGACGCGTTTATGAAACGCGCCAAGCGCGGGTTCAGCCGCATCGCGGCGTTTGGCGAAGAGTTGCCGAACATCGAGAACCGCATTGAGCTCGTCAGCGACAAGGACGAGTTCGGCATGCCGCTCGCCAAGATCATCCATAACTACGACAAAGATGCAGAGGCGGTGTGGAACGCCAATCTCGCGGAGGGACTCGAGATCGCCAAGGCAGCGAACGCCAAGGAGGCGTGGTCCGCCCGCGGCAATATGCCGACGATCCATCTGATGGGCGGCACGATCATGGGGACGAACGCAGGCAATTCGGTGGTCGACAGCTACGGCCAGACGCACGAGATCCCGAACCTCTACATCGCCGGGCCCGGCATTTTCGCGACTGCCGGCGCGTCAAACCCGACCTATACGATCTTCGCTCTCTCGCTGCGCGGAGCCGAGCAGTTGGCGTCACAATGGAGCACGGTCGCCGGTTGACGCGCGCGGATATGAGGGGCCCGCATGCGGCTAGTCGTCACGATGGGGATCCGCCAGCTGCCAACCCGTCCGCAGCCATTGCAGGATCTCTACCGGGACCACTTGGAGGAGGCCGTGCTGGCCGAAGAGTTCGGCTTCGACAATGTCTGGGCCAGCGAGCACCATTTTGCCGAAGACGCTTGGAACCCGTCGCCGATCACCTTTCTGGCCGCGGTGGCGGCTCGGACCGAGCGGATTCGCATCGGCATCTATGTGCTGTTGCTGCCCTTCCATAACCCGGTTCGCGTGGCAGAGGACATCGCAGTCCTCGACAATATCTCGCTCGGCCGGGTCGATCTGCCGGTGGGCGTTGGTTCGGCTGTAGAAGAATTTCGCACTTTCGGTATCCCTTTCAATGAGCGTCTCGGGCGGACCTTCGAGGCGCTCAGGATCATCGAACGCTGCTTTGTGGGAGTGGAATTCAGTCACAAGGGCAAATACTACGAGTTCCCCAATGTCCGTATGACGACGAGCCCGGTCCAGAAGCCCGGCCCGCCGATCTGGGTCGCTTCGATGGGCGAGCAGAGTGCCGCATGGACGGCGCGGCGCGGCTACCACCTCGCGGCGGGAGCCGGGCGCGGCCACGCCAAATACGAGGAGGTGCTGGTCCAATACGGCCACGACCGGTCGAGATGCCAGGTCGCTTCGATCCCAATCCGCGTCCACTTGGCCGAGACCCGCGAGAAGGCCTGGGACGAGGCCGAGGCGGGACTCCACCAGGTCCTTCATTTCTACCGCACGAGGGTTGACCTCCAATCGGCGACTTCCGCAGCGGCGGCGCTCGAAGCACTCCCGCCAGTCGGCGAGTTTCGCAACGTGCCCGGCATCGGACATCGCGGCACTCCGTTCGTGGTCGGGACGCCGGACGAGGTGGGTCGGGCGCTCGAGACATATCGCGACAAGCGGCTGACCCATCTCAGTCTCAATTTCCACCAGCCGGGCATGGACACGAAGGCGGTCCGTTACTCGATGACGATGTTTGCCAGAGAGCTGATGCCTTCTGTAAAGACGTGGTGATCAACGGAGGAGTCACTTTGGTGCAAGCAGAAGGCAAACCGACGGCGGGTGCGGCGTTCAAAGAAGGCCATGTCGATGCCGACGGGTTTCGCATCCGCTATATGGAAGCCGGGCAAGGGCCGCCGCTGATCCACCTGCACGGCGCGGGCGGGTTGCGCCTGACGCCGGGCCACGATCTGTTGAGCCGGCAGTTCCATGTGATCGCGCTCGAGATGCCCGGGTTCGGCCAATCGTCAGAAAACACCCGGACGCAGAACATGCCCGAGCTTGCGTCAACTATGGGCCGAACGATCGAAGCGCTCGGGATCGACAACTTCAACCTGATGGGTACCTCGTTCGGCGGCAAGACCGCGCTCTGGTTGGCGCTCCAACACGAAGAGCGCGTTCTCGCCCTAGTGCTCGAAGCCCCCGCGGCAATCCGTCCCGGGGGCGCCGAGGCGCCCTCCGGCTCACCCGAAGAGATGGCGCGCCGGCTCTACGCTCACCCCGAGCGGCTCCCGCCGATCTCGCTGCCCGACCCGGCGGTGCAGGCCAAGACCCGCAAGCTGGTCGCGCGGCTGCGCGGACCCGACCGAGATGCGGATCTCGAGCGGCAGCTCGCCGGCCTGGCGACGCCGACCCTCGTGTTGTTTGGCACCGTCGATCGGGTCATTCCGCCCGACATGGGCCACATTTACAAGGAGCTGATGCCCAACTGCCACCTCGTCTTCGTCTACGATGCCGGGCACGCGATCAGCACCGACCGCCCCGAGGCATTCACCGAGGTGGTGGTCGACTTCCTCGAACGCCACGAAGCCTTCGTGATCAGCCGGACCCCGACCGTGATCCACCCGTAGGGACCTGGGTCGGGGTATTTAGGCCCGCCGCTTGGCACCCGCTTTGTCGAGCAACTGCTCAAGCACCTCGTAGGGCTGGGCGCCGACCACGCCGTAGCGTGCGGCCACAAACGTCGGCACGCCGGTGACGCCGTATTGGTGCGACTTAGCCCAATCGGCATCGACGGCATCTTTAAGACGGCGCTCGGCCAGCACGGCACGCGCCTCCTCCGCCGGCAGTCCGACAGATGCCGCGAGCTCCACCAAAATGTCGGGGTCGCCGATGTTGCGCGCGTCGACGAAATAGGCCCGGTACAAGGCGTCGTGGAGGGCCTCACCGCCGGGCTGAGTGTCGGCCCATTTTCCAAGCTCCTGAGCGAGCCGGCTGTTGTAGGTGTGCGTCCGCCTGCCGTAGGGCAGCCCTTCGGTGTCCATCAGCCCCTTCATGCGGGCATACATCGCCTCGGGATCGACGTTTCTCCCCGCATAAAGCTCCGCCATCGAGCGGCCTTCCATCGGGGTCTCGGGATGGAGCGGGAAATGGATCAGGGTCGCGTCGATCTTGAACGTCTGCTTCAGCTTTTCAATACGCACGGTACTGAGATAGCACCAAGGTCAGACGTAGTCGGTAAAGATCTCCAGCTTGATCGGCTCGGTCATAAGCTTCCTCCGTGAATCCACTATATAACGCGCTTCTCCCTGAGCCGCTGAATTTCTTCACGCGATGCCGGGAGCAATGCCGGGCAAACCGGCGTCGCTCCCGGCGTCCGATCAAGCGATGCCTGATGTTCAGGGTAATTGCGGCGAGACCGCAGGCGGCACCGCACGTGGCGGTAGGGGCTGCGTCGCCGACGCGGGGACCGTTCCCCAAGGCGCCGCACCGGGCAGGCCAGGAGACCCCGCCGGCAGATTGAAGAGCGGAGAGGAGGGGCCCGGCCCCCCCGGAGGAGTGACGCCCGGGCCGGTGCCGGTGTTTGCGTACGGGCCCGGGCCCGTACGCTGTGCTGAAGCAGGCACGGCGACCGCAAGCGCGGCAATAATCGCTACTCCACTCAAGAGATGCTTCATATCCGTGGTCCTCTGTTACAGTTCTTGGATTAGCAAGGGATAGCCGACGCTCGTTATGTCGGGCACGAAATCATGACAGCGATTCGCAACGTTCTCCTCGGCCTTGGCAAAGTCCTTGCCAATCCGGATATAGGCGAGGACTTCTCTTTCAGAGCCCAGACGAAATCTTTGCGCTGCTATGCTCGGCGGCGGGCTTGACGTTTTCAAATTGCCCTCTACCGTCCACCTAGGCCTTGCTTGAGAAACAAGAGAGGGGAAAGCTGACAAAGGCGGAGCGGGCGAGATCGAATCCTCGGAGCGCTACGCCCCGGAGTACGTAGCGCGCGCGCCGGGCGAGAGCGACATCGCCGGCGATTGTCGGCTTATGCCCGGCCGAGCTGCTACAGTTGACCGCTGACGCTGCCGGCCCGGTGAGCCGACACTGGGAACGGCTCGCCAAGGGTCGCTACGCGATTTTGCCACGGAACTCGGTAGCCTCGGCCGCTATCAGAAGGGATCAGAGCCGATTAATAACTCCCGCAGAAAAGCCCGGGAACTTGGATCGTTAAGATGTAAACGGGGATGAGCCGGTGCGCTGGAACTACTCCGCACGGGTCAGACTAACGGGTAAGGATTTCCCGCTTGATCGGCTCGGTCATCAGGTTCCTCCGTGGGCCCCACTATATAACCTGCTTCTGCCGAAGCTGTTGGATTTCTTCCCGCGTGTAGCCGGCGAGATTCTGCAACACATCCTCCGTGTGCTCGCCTTTTAGGGGCGCGCGGCGGGCGGCGACCGGTGAATCGGAGAGCCGCACCGGGCAGCCGATCACCGAGAAGCGGCCGCGTGTCGGGTGCTCGAGGTCAAAGATCGTCTCACGCTCGCGCAGATGCGGGTCGGCGAGCACCTCGGCGGTGTTAAGCACGGCACCGCAGACGATGCCGCGGCCGGCGAAGGCTTGCATGACCTCGCGCTTCTCGCGCCCTCCCGTCCAGCGTTCGATCTCCGCGGTCAAAGCCGCGCCGTTCTTAGCGCGCGCCGGGGGTGTCGCGAAACGCTCGTCGGTGCGCAGATCCGGGCGCCCCATGACGTCGGTCATCGCCTCGAACATCTCCGGGTTGTCGGGCGGGATGGTGATGTAGACATAATCGTCCGGCCCTCCTCCCGAGCTGCGCACCAGGTCGGACCAGCCGCCGGTCGCCGAGCGGTTGCCGGTCCGTTCGAGCGGCGTTCCGTTCGCCAAGGTCTGCGTATATTTGACTCGTGTCAGGTTCAGCACTGCCTCTTGCATCGCGACCTCGACCAGCTGGCCATGGCCGGTGCTGTGGCGTTGCACCAGCGCGGCGAGGATCGCGATTGTCAGATGCATGCCGGTCCCGGAATCGCCGATATTGGCACCGTTGACCAGTGGCGGACCGCCCGCCTCGCCGGTGACGCTCATTGCACCAGAGGTCGCCTGCGCCACCGGTTCGAAGCATTTGAACCCGCTATACGGGCCATACGAGCCGAACCCCTTGACGGAGGCGTAGATAACGCGCGGGCTCAGCGCCTTGACCGCCTCATAGCCGAGACCCAGCCGGTCCATGACACCCGGCCCAAGGTTCTCAGCGACGATATCGGCGTTTTTGATCAGCCGGCGGGCGATCTCTTTGCCCTCCTCCGTGCGTAGATTGATCACCGTGCTGCGCTTGTTGCTGTTCAGCAGCAGAAAGAAAAAGCTGTCGAGGTTCGGGTTGTCGGCGTTCCACAGCCGCCGCGCCCGGTCGCCATGCGGCGGGCGCTCAATCTTGATTACATCGGCGCCGAGCCAGGCCAGCATCTGGGTGCAGGAAGGCCCCGCTTGGTCGTGGGTGAAATCGATGACGCGAATGCCTTCGAGTGCCTGACTCATTTTTTTCCTCCTCTGCCGATCGCCGGCGAGCGTGGCATGCCTGGGCCCCGCGGTCTACCAATTCTGCCCTCGAGGTCGTATCGTGATATTGATGGCTAACACAAGCCGGAGTGGGGGGATGAAAAGATCGGTCTTGGCTTCCGTCTTTGCGTTCGTCCTCTTCATCCCACTCTCGGGAGCACTTGCCGGCTATTCCAGCCTCTTTGTCTTTGGTGATAGCCTCTCGGATTCCGGAAACAACGCCGTCGCCCTGGCACCAAACATCACTCCGGTTCCGATCCCCGGCAACAGCTTTATTGCGACTTTCCCTTATATGTCCGGCCGGTATACGAACGCGCAAGTTTGGGTGCAAATCGTCGCGTCCTCACTTGCCTTGAGCGCCAGCCCGTCGCTGCTCGGCGGAACCGACTATCCGTTTGGAGGGGCATCAACGGGTGGCTCCAACCCAATTCCTCCAAGCCTCGAGATGCAGGCCGCGTTATTCTTGTCTCAACATGGTCCCATGATCCCGAGCAATGCGCTCTACATCGTCGAAGGCGGTGGAGAGAATGCGCAACAGGCCCTCGACGCAGCCGGCGGCTGCGGCAGCAACCTGGCCTGCATCAACGGGATCATTCAATCGACGACCGCGGGATACGTCGGAGATATAAAAACGATCGACACCGAACTCGAAGCCGCAGGTGCGAAAAATATTGTCGTCTGGAACGTTCCGAACATCGGCGTGACGCCGGCGGTCTTCGCGGAAGGCTCCGCGGCTTCAATACTGGGCACGACGATCGCGTCGGTGATGAACGATGCACTGTTGGCGGCGATCGGCAATGATCCGGACATCAAACTGTTCGATGACTTTAGCCTCCTTAACCAGGTCGTTGCAGACCCGGGCGCTTTCGGTCTCTCGAATGTGACTGACGCATGCGCGCAATTCATCACCTGTGACCCGTCAAAATTTTTGTTCTGGGATGGAATTCACCCGACGTCGGCGGCGGGGACTATCATTAGTGATGCGATCGAATCGCTCGTGGTGCCTGAACCCTCAACGCTGACACTTCTCGCCGCGGCTTTTTTGGGGTTCTGTTTTGTCCGCTGCGCCGGCGGCGGCCGCCTTTGTTCAGCGCGACCGACAGGGCTCCCGCTTGCGAGGGTGTAATCCATTCCCGGCGAGAACTGAAGTTTGGCGGTCATTGCTAGCAGTTGCCCTCCTTCCACTGTATAATTCTATTAGTGGGGGTTGGGGGATTGCGATGAGCAAGGGTGTTCGGGTTATTGGTCCCGATCGCGCGCAATTGCGCCGGGATTTGGTCGATTTGGAGAGCGAGTTGCCAGACGACCACCGGGCGGCTGGTTTGGGCTTTTGTCCAAGGTTTGGACGTGGGCGAGTTTTACGATCGGATCAAAGCGCGCGACGAGATCGCCGGCCGGCAACCGATCCGCAGGTGGTGCTGGCGGTGTGGCTGTATGCGACCATGGAGGGGATCGGCTCGGCGCGGGCGATCGACGGCCTGTGCCAGAAGCACGCGGCCTATCGCCAAATAAATGACACGTCTCCTCCAAAACCAGGATTCGCACCCAATGTAGCGTCAGGCCCGGCACTTCAGCGATCCGAGCCGTCAATGTTGCGCTGTCGAGCTCGTAGACCACAGCGCCGAGCCGCTTTTCACCGGGCATCTCCGGTTGCATCGCGCCGACCAGAAAGCTTGAAGCCGGCGACCAGATATAGCGCGTGCCCTCAAAGGCGAAATCGCGTGATTTGTGGAGATGTCCGCTGGCGACGAGCGCAACCCGGTGCCGCCGCACCAGCGTCATAAGCGCCCGGCGTGGCTGCGGCTTGATTGACCAATAGCCGGTGTCGTCTTCGCCCGGATCCTCAAGAAATAGCGGCCGGTGCAAGAACAAGGCAATCCGCCGCTCCCCTGCTTCGGCCATCACCTGTTCGAGCCACAACGCCTGCTCCTCCTCCTCCGGCTCGCCACTGCCCATCAGCAGCGCATCTAGTCCGACTAGACACCAGCACTGCGCACCTTCTGCGACATCTTCGACCCAGCGATCTGAGCCGAAATGACGCCGCCACGCGCTAAGCCGCTCGCCATTGACTGGTTGGCGGGCATGACGAGGGTCGCCGACATCATGGTTGCCGGGCACCGCCCGCCAGCGGATTCCGAATTCGACCATCAGATGGGCGGAGAAGCTGAGGTCAGCTTCGACTCCGGCGCCATCCGCAGTTACATCGCCGGTATGAATTACGAGATCGGGATGCTGGTCGGTGATCCACGTCGCAAGCGACGCCCAATTGTCGAAGAAATGTGGCTTGTCCCGGCTCAGATGCGTCGGTAATCTGGACAATTCGCATTAGCCCCTGCTTTCGGTCGAACCCGGCATATGGAAACAGCCGGCGACGGTCGCGGATGCGTGAAGTAGTTCACATTCAGCGAAAAAAACTACTATATCACAACTTCATTCTGTTATTCCTTTTCGGGCTGCCCTTGGGCAGCTGGCCGGTGATACCGTCACCGCTTCCACTCAGGAGCGCCGCCCAAGGGACGAAGCGGCCCGCTACTTCATCAAAGGCGTGAGACTCGATCCGTAGGTTCGCCATCGAGCCGCCGTTGCCGGACGGCCTCGACTTTGCCGCCTTGCAGGAACTTTGCCAGATTTTCCGCGCGCGTTGCTGCACGTGCTCGACTTCACGCTTGACGAGGCGATACCGATGATCGGGCTTAGGTCGAGATCAACCGCCGCATTGCCCTGATCGAGCGCTTGCGGCCGGTCAACCACTCTAGAGCGCTGGCGTGATTCTAGGCAAAGCGATCAGGGCCAAGCTGCCCCGGCCCCAGCAGCGGTTGTCAACCGGGTTATCCCAGGCGCTTGGGGACAG
>Ga0310914_10001919_pt1 | contig 13746 bp, 13 predicted proteins | sample GREbulkMGAN108_FD_203450 | JGI IMG/M metagenome (GOLD analysis project Ga0310914, IMG submission 203450) | Lab enrichment of tropical soil microbial communities from Luquillo Experimental Forest, Puerto Rico - GRE.bulkMG.AN108 | ecosystem: Environmental > Terrestrial > Soil > Tropical forest >... | reverse complement strand
GAACAGATCGGCGTCATAGGAAGGCACATCAACGTGCAGGTTTAGCGAGAAGATCTTTGCCACTTCGTTTTCAATTGCTTGCCGGTCGTGCATTTACTATTGAGTATCACATAATATAGTGACACTAAAACAGTTGCGACTGTACCCAGAATCCGGTGACCAAAGTAGTTCGCCTGCGCATCCGACGCAAAGCTTGGCGGGCATAGTGGCTCAGTTGCCAGAAAGTCTGCGGGCAAAAGTTCGGTAATTCGTGCTGCTTCCAGTGAGACCAGAGATACTCGACCGGGTTTAGCTCCGGAGCATAGGCCGGCAGAAATTCCAGCCACAGGCGTCCTTTCTGTTCGCGTACGAAATCCCAGACTAAACGACTGCGATGGGTCCTGGCGCCATCCCAAACAACCAACAGCTTGCAGTCCAGGTGACGCAAGAGATGTCCGAGAAACTGGACCACCTGCGGACTGCGGATCGCGCCCGGGAACAACCGGAAATAGAAGTTCCACCACGTCACCCCGGCCATGGCCGACAAGGTCTTCCAGTTGAAGTGATACTGCAGCACCGGTGTCTGCCCTCGCGGTGCCCAAGTCCGGCAACGATGCGGCCTCTGGCTCAATCCGCTTTCGTCGACAAAAACGATTACTCGCCTCTGGTTTTGGGCTTTTTTTTAATCTCTGGCCAACGTTTGCGCTTCCACTCCGCAATGGCCTGCTCGTCCCGTTCTAGAGCGCGACCCGTCGGCCGCTGGCAGCTCCAGCCCAACTGCCGCAGGATGCGCCATACATGCCCGGGGTGGTAGTCAACCCCACATTCCTGTTGGATCAGATGCGCTACACGGGCCGCGGTCCATAATCCGCTGTCATAGCCGAACTCTTCGGGACCTTTCTTTAAGCTACGCTCGATCCGTTCCAAGTCTTCGGGGCTTAAGCGCGGCTTGCGTCCGGCCCGGCCGGCTTGCTGCAAAGCGGCGCGCCCCCGTTGTTCCAGCTGTTGCGCCCAGCGACTCACCGATTGTCGGTGTACGCCCACCTGGCGAGCCACTTCGGACTGACTGAGGCCCTTTTCCAGTAAGCGGGCCGCTCGCAGCCGCCGTTCCTCAAGCTTGTCGAAATTCCTTCGTACTCCTGCCGGATTTCCCATGCAAGAACCATAGCATGAAAAACTAGGAATGTCACTATATTATGTGATTTCTCAATAGTCCAGAAAAACTCACTAAGGCGTTACGAATCTTTCTTACGTCAGGGCTGAGAATTCCCGCCGCGCTCTCCTCCAGGTAATCGCCGGAGCGAAGCACTTCGGGCGCGTCCATCAATTTGTCTAAGACTTTGATTTTGCCGATGGAGACCCACTCATCGCCACAAGCTACTCTGATGCCAAAACTATCCAGGCATCCCACTGTGCCGGGAGGGGCACTAACTGGAGAGCCCGTTCGCATGGCGGTGATAATACCGAAGACCTGCTCTCCTTTGCGTGCTTGCGGCAAGCCCCACGGCGACAAGAACGGAGAGAAATTGCAAGCACGCACGAAATTCACCACTTGTCGAGCAGTGAGAGACCAGAGCACGTGGCCCCCATAGGGAACTCCCCGACCATAGTACTGCCCCTGGGTCAGATCTTGTGAGATCCGGGGCAGGTTCGCGGGACTCTCCTCTAGTGTGGCTAGAAGCCGAGAAACCAACGGCAATCCCTCTTTAATACACCGAAGAGAGACGGAAAAACCTGTGTCTGCTTCACAGATTGGGAAAATGGACTGGTAAATGATGGGGCCCGCGTCAATCTCAGGGGTCATCCCGTGCAGCGTGACACCATGCGTTGTTTCGCCGAAATAAAGCGCCCAACAGACAGGATTGAGACCTGCGTACCGGGGTAATGGGCCGGGATGAAGGTTGAAGCAACCGATTTTAGGCGCTCGAAGGACTTCACTAGTGATGACATGCAGAGAATGAATGTTCAGTAGGACGTCAACCTCGTCCGTTCGAATCTGCTGGGCAAACGACAGATCTTTGACACTCTGTGCGGGCCAGGTGCGACAACCGAGTTTCACGGCGGTATTCCAGAGCGTGACTGGACTGCCGTATCGCGGCTTGGGTGAAGCCACTACCCCGACGACGCGGTGGCAAGATTCCGCCAACAGTCGCAACACACGGATGCCCGCCGATTCTTCTCCGACTAACAGAATGTTCATGCGAGTCCGCTATCTTTTTTGAACCTGCACTTCATGAGCTGAGTCAACCTTTGCACGCTCGCTGTTCTCTGCTTGGAGAAACATTTCCCTGAGCTTGGGGCGATCGATCTTGCCATTAGCGTTTTTCGGCAGCTCGGTGCAGCTCCTCCAACGGGCAGGAATCATGTAGTTAGGAATGTGCTTTTCCAATTCCTTACGCACACTCAGGGACGTAGCGAGTGACGCCGGTTGCAGGACATAAGCACAACAAATTAGCCAACCCTCGAAGCCACTCCGGTCGATCGCAACGACGGCGCTCTCTTGCAGGTCCGGCAAGGCACTCAAAGCTGCTTCGATCTCACCGAGCTCAATGCGGTAACCCCGGCTCTTGATTTGCGTATCATTCCGGCCAACGAAATACACCAAGCCATCTTCGCCGCGCCGTGCCAGATCCCCTGTACGGTAGATGCGGTCGTTGCAGTTGCTGCCACGCGAGACGTGGAGAAAGACGGCCGCCGTCTTTTCTGGATCGCGCCAATATCCTGGACTCAATCCGCTGCCAGCAATATAGAGATCACCGATCACACCCGGGGAAACAGGCTGCAGATCCGGGTCGAGCACGATCAACTCTTCACCATCACAGGCGGTACCGATGGGAATCGGCGCTCTTTCGTCGTCGGGGCACGCGGGGACGTCATAGAAACTGCTGGCAATGGTGGCCTCCGTCGGGCCATAGAGATTCGTGAAGCGGACGTGAGGGAGGCGCCGCATCCAGTAAGACAGGACAGGCGTCGGAAGCACTTCTCCACACCATAGAACGCGTCGCAGCGACGGGAAGTCCCCGAACTTCACCGCGTCAAACTTGGCCATATAGTTCAAAACGGAAGGAACAGAAAACCACTGTGTCAGTTCAGCGGTGCGGATAAACTCCGCAAGCTTGAAGGGGGATAGAGTCGTTTCAGGCGACACCATGTGCAATTCGGCGCCGGCTGCAAACGTCCCGAACACATCAAACGTTGAGAGGTCGAAATGCAAGGGAGTATGTCCGGAAAAACGTTCGGACGAGCCGATTTCGAAATGCCGAAGCGCCCATTCAACAAAGTGAATCACATTTGAATGCGTGATGACGACTCCCTTGGGAACCCCGGTCGATCCGGAAGTGAACAGGATATGGGCTGGGTCCGCAGGCGAAGCCTGTCGCGGGAGCGGGTCCGATACCATGAGAGCGAGATCATTTGCTGTCCACTCGACTTGAAAGGAGGGTGACGGCAGCTCCTGGGGTTCCAACCAACCCACGGAGATCTGATCACGAAGTGGCGAGTGATCGAATATTTCCCTGAGCAGTGGAAAAACCGTTCCAGCTGCGATGAGGCAATGAGTATCGCAAGATTCCAAAATCTTCCGAATCCGCAGAGGCGGGCTTCCCGGGTCAATCGGGACGTGAACGCAGCCGGCTTTCAGGATCCCAAGCATGCTGATGATCGCTCGGGCCGATTTAGGCATCAAGAAGCAGACACGATCCCCCTTGTGACAACCAGCTTTCTGCAATACCCCTGAGAGCTGATTGCTCGTCTTGTCGAGCTGGCCGTAGGTGAGTCTTTCTGCTCCAAAAACTACCGCGAATGCTTCGGGGCGCAGCTCTGCCTGTCTTGTGACCCAGTCCTGCAGTAAGAGGCTCATGGTAGTGTTTGTTGGGATGCCATTTGGAAGACGGCCTGGACGTGCCGGAGTTCTTCACGGTTGGGTGGTATGTCCAAGATAAAGGTGCGATACCCGATCAGCAAATAGCGGCAGATCTCCTCGCAGACCTCCTGATAATTGCCAACCAAGTATGGGCAGAAGGTTTTGTAATTCTCGAAAGGCCAAGTCCAGTAGACGCTTTGAGTGGAATCATGTTCTTTGGCCATGTCGGAAATCTGTCTGTGCCAATGCGAGTCGGAGATTTTCATGGCGAGTTGGTGCGCGATCTGTCCCTTGCGATCGCCTGGGAATCGCTCGTAGGCGATGCTCCAAGCTTCCTCATTTTTTTCTCGCGCAATGATTCCGACCCGCACGCCGACGTGAAGGCCGTTTAGATGTGCTATCGGCTCACACTCTTTCGCGGGCTTGGGATACTGGACAGCCACGGCATCAACGGCTTTTGCCGATGCTAAGCCGGCATCGGACGATCCAGACATCAAGATCCCAGGGAAATATTCTGGCGCGAGCGGCGGGGTCATTCGGAGTTTGTCTACTTTGTAGAACTTGCCCTCGTAGGTGACCGGATCAGAGCCCGCCAACAGCAACTTAATGATCGTTGTGTATTCGACGAGTCTGGCATAACGGTCGTCGTGGGGAGTTGTATCATTCAGGGCCAGAAGATCATTTCTGAAACCCCCAGCGACCATGTTTAGGTAAACCCGTCGTCCATAGAGATGAGCAAAGCTGGCAACCATCTTGGCCACCGAGTACGGGTGCATGTAGATCGGCTGGATGGCAACCAATGGGCAAAGCCTTCGCGTGTTCTGGAGAATGATCTGAGAAACCAACCATGGGTCAACGAGAGAGTTATCCGTATACACCAGGATGGCGGTGTAGCCGGCTTCTTCACTCCATTGAGCCACATTGATGACGTTCTGCGAGTAGTTCTCGCGTGGGCAGTCCTTCGATTGTGGACTCGTGGAAAAGATCTGGACGCGAGATTCGTCATAACAGGTCACGGCTGACGCTCCTTTCATCTTGTCCATCGTTTGCGAATCGTGTGGAATTCGCGTGTGGCGATTGTTCGTTGTGGACGCTTTCGTTCTTGATGGTGGAAATACACGCAGGAAGTCCCATAAGCATCACATGCGACACAACTACGGCCTCCACGCCAATAGCTGCCGGAACCGATGTTCACTCACGAAAACCACCGCTTCCCAAACCCGACTGTGAGAAACCTCTTCTCTCCTGCGAGACATAAGGCTGGCAAAAAACTTTTGGACAAAGCCGTAAATTGTGAGCCAAGCCTCGCCAGCTTTATAGCTTTCCAAGAGGGAAAAATTGTGGCCCGCCAGTGTTGGATGGATACTCTTTTCAGTAGAATCCTGCGATCTCAGGAAGCGTAGAGAGTCCGTAGGCGGGCCCTAAAGGATGTTCATGCACGGCTGTTTTCAGGTACACCGAGGATTTCAGAGACCCTCGAAAGATCTGCAACTTCCATTCTCGGCGATGCACCCACAGCCGCTTCTTCCGCAAAGTGCAATCCTTGCTGTCGCCGCACCCGGATTGTATCCCAGCCGAGGGCACGCGGCCCGGCAAAGTCCTTCATGGGATTATCGCCGATGTAAGTAAAAGCCAGATCGCCGCGCCGCGCTCGGATTTGCAGTAGTTCGAAACCGCGGAGGCGGGGCTTATAAAATTCTTTTCCCCATTGGTCGGTAAACACGGCAAGGCTGCAATATTCCGTAAGCCGAAGTGTGCGGAATTTTGCGCGCTGGGAAGCCAGGGGACCGTCGGTGACGACACCGATGACCGCATGTCCTTGCAGACTTCGCAGGCATTCGGCTGCATCAGGAAGGAGAGATATGTGCGGCTCATGACTTCGATAGATATCAACCATCTTCGAAATCAGTGCCGGTTCAGGAAATCGGCCCAAGGCTTGCAGCACCTCATTAAAAATTGTCCCTCGGCGGCCCTGCTCGAAAAGCGCCCACGCTCTCTCGGCGAAATGCTTAACCCCGAGTTCCGCGGTGGCCCATTGACCGACGACGCCAAAACCACTTCGGATGTAGTCGCGCTCCAGGTACAGCGTGTCATCGAGATCGAACGCAACACACAGAGTTGACATGACTATCGTCTTTGAGGATATCGTCGCTAAGGAATACGCCTTGGTCGTAGCGAAGCATTAGCAACTTATCTTGCCACTGATCGAACGGCCCATACGGTTTCAGCCCTATGGCTTCTTGTAACAACCATGTGGTCATATGTGCGCCGGCCCGGTGAGCCAACGGATAACCGCCGCCAAATCGCGGATTGATTTCGATAATGCGAATTTCTCCGCTGGGGGTGAGGAAGCACTGAATGTTCAGTGCACCGTGGGCCCCTGGCAGAGTTTCAGCGATGTGGCACGTTAACGATATCAACCGCGTGTCCTTCACCGTTAAGGCCTTGGATACTTCACCTCCCCTAATTTCCATTCGAAGGTGCGGCACAGCGCAAAGACAGCGAGAATCCCGATCCACGAAAACGTTGACAGTGTGTTCGGCTCCCGAAACCAGTTCTTCAACTATCAGGTCATCGATGTTGCTACAAATAGCTTCCAATTCCGCAAAGGACGCGACTACGCGAAAGCCTACGGAACCGCTGCCGGTTCTGGGTTTCATAATTAATGGCAGCTGCCATTGTTCCCGATTTTGCAGAACCCATTCTGGTGTTGATTGTCGCGGTACCGGGAAATCGTGCGAGGCAAGCCACAGGTGGCTCAGGCACTTGTCGCCACAAAGTGAAATGGTTTCGGGTGCCGAAATACAAACGCGTATGCTGTGACAGGAAAACTCCGCCAACGAATTGGCATAGCTCGGCAGTTCCGCATCGATGGTCGGCACAATTAGGCCGACCTCCTCTTGCTCGCAGATCCTGAGCACTTCAGCAACGAAATATGCATCTGTACACTTCGGAACAATATGATACGCGTCGGCCAGTTGACCTGCCGGCGAATACCGTGTCGTGTCAATCGCGATAACGCGTCCTCGAATACCCAATTCCGCGAGACTTTGACGGAAACACTCGAGAAGCGCCACCCTGCGGCCGGCCGAAGAAATAAGAATATTCATAGCTATCGCCGGGTTGCCCGTAGGAAAGAGAACAATCGCCTGGTGCCGCTACTGCGTTCCTCATTTGTGATATTTCACAGGCTGGTTGTGATAACGTTCGTTCGTCATCCGGCCTGATGGGATCTTCCGCAACGCGCCGGTTTAGCTCAGTACGATCCAACCGAAGCTGCCAGTAAGCGAAGGTCGAGCCAGAACGACAGATGGTCAACGTACAAGACATCCATCTCTAATCTTTTGTCGAAGGTAGGCGGTTTCTAATGTTAATCTGCGACAACTCGCCGAGCCTCGTGTGCCGGAGTAGCTCGCCCAAACTAGTCTGGCGATGTGCGTCATCGAGCAAAGAGCCTTGCTCGTCAGAAGCTTCCTTGATCGTCTTGAATCTCCAGCAATTAAAACGCAACCTCGGAAAACCTGGCCGGGTGAGAGACCACGCAATAGGACAGCTCTTTTACAATCGCGAGCACTGATGACCATAATTATGGCGGTCGGAATGTACCGCTAAAATCGGGCATCTACGGTCGCCTCACGAACCGCCATTAGGCTGCGAATTTTGGGTCGCCCGGAGCTAGATGAAAGATGAGGGTACAGTTACTGGTTAGTCCAGGCAACCTTTCGGCGATAAATAATGCGCCCAGGAACGCCAAGGACAGTGGTATCCGCCTCCACGCAACTGCTCGCCAGCGAACTCGCTCCAATTACAGCCCGGTCGCCAACGACCGTTCCCGGAAGCAGCGTGGCGTTGGAACCGACAAGTGCGTATTCGCCGATGTGGCAGCAACCAGAGATTCGGGCACCCGGGTACACGGCACAAAAATCCTTCAGCACCGCGTCATGACCGATCGAAACGTGCATATCGACGATCGCATGAATGCCGATTTTCGTATTCACCGAAACCACCGCAAGCGGTCCAATGTAAGTGCCAGGGCCGACCTCAACTCGGGGCGACAAAATAGCCGTTGGATGTATGAGTGTCGCTGCTTTCCACCCGAGTTTCTCCGCGGCCTCGGCAACTTTTCCGCGCGCCCAGTTTTCGCCAATGGCGGAGAAAAACCACAACTCACGGCCTTTGAAAACGTGGCCTGTCTCTTCAATGCTTCCATGAACGTGGTACCCCTCATGCTGCGTTCCGCGCTTTGCCGCGCTGGCATCCGCGTACCCGACGATGTCCCAAGTGGCCAGATGCGCGTTTGCAATCGCGCTTGCATTGATGTCCCTGACTACGGATGCCACGATCGCACCGAACCCACCGGCGCCGATAATCACAAGTTCGCGGCGACTGAGATTGCCGGAAATCCCGTCATCTTCCACAAGGCGAAAGTCGCGTTGCATCAGCCTGGTTCTCTTTTCTCTTCAAATGGCAAACGTGTTTAGGCGCGGTAACGAGGGAAAAAGCCGTCACGCATCAGGGGAAGCAACTGGAACTTCGTCCGCTCTTCCGTCAGCCCTTGGTACTTTGGCTCGTCGGCGATCACGTCGAGCGTGTAGTAGTGATACGTCGGTCCGCCAAAACTCGATTTGAAATTGTACAATCCGTGCGCATCATTGGCTGCACCTCCTAGGTGGAGCAATCTGCAACCTCGCTCCGAGGCCCACTCCGCACCAGCATTGATAAGCAATGTTGGAGCGCCTGACCGGCGCCCTTCATCAGTCGAACCGCTGAGGTGATAGTTGGCAAATTGGCGCTCAGCCAGAAACAAACTTGCAGCAACGGGGCGGCCATCTCTCCAGGCCAGGGCTACCCCCAAATGGTCCGTCAAGTTCGCTACTACTGAGAGATAGTATCTGGTCGGGAAAAAGTAATAGGAGTTAGCGTTGAGCTGGGCCATGCGTTGTTCATAGATGTCGCGGAAAACGGAAAGTGATTCGGCTAGCGAGACGTCGCGTTCACTCCAGGTGACTTCGAGACAACACCGCGCACGATTGAGAGATGACCGACGGTCCGTGCGCATTCCGGCGATGCGCTGATGTTCTCTGTCCCATCTGGTCAAATCGACTGCAAAAGTCACCGCACGGCAGCTAAGCACGCGCCCCTGTGAACATCCCTCTTCTGGGCCTACCCAGTGATCTTGGAACAAAAATGGGTGCAGGCGAATCAGGCAACTGGCAACACCTGTTTCCAGGCACCATTGCCTGAGTGCGTCCAAAATTGCATGCACCTCGGTTGCCGAGGGCCGTTGAATTTCACTAAGCGGCAGCAATCCGCCATATCCATACGGTGTGATCGCATCAAAGCCAGTCTCACCAGCCGCGAAAGGCAAGTCCGAAAGCGGGCGAAGTAGCAGCGGCATAAGCACCTGTGTATTTGGACCGTTAATCAGCAGCGCGATCGCTTTCCCATGACCGGCCGCCTCAATAGTGCGTGCATAACCGGGCCGATAGTAGACGTCCGGCATTGGCGCTTGGTCTACAAGTTCGTTCCATATTGACGACTCGCGTTGGTGAGTTGCACTTAAGACTTGGAATTTCGAGGCGACGACAGCCATTGTGCTATCGGATTTCCCTGCTCCACTGCCGACAGATCGCGTCCACTGCTGGCAATGGTGGCCTCCGTGGGGCCGTACAGATTCGTGAATCGAACGCGTGAGGGAGGTGCCGCATCCGACAACACTGGCGTTGGAAGCACTTCCGCGCATAGAACGCGCCGTGACGAAGGAAAATCGGCACGTTTCACTGCGTCAAACTTAGCCAGGTCCGTTTCATGAGTTCACCCATGGCGGAGATTTGCGCTGGCTGTCCTGCTAATGGGCGATGCGATCTTGGTTGTGGCTCGGTTGGCCGGCTGTCCGACGATGCAACGAGTGAGAGCGCGTGCGGCATACTTGGTACCTGCAATGTGGCTCATGAGCGGCCCGAAAGTTCCGGCAGCGAATGCCCCAAGAAAGTGCAGCCCAGGTAGTGACGCTTCGAATCCCGTCGTGAGCTCAGGGTAGCCGTCGACGAGGCGCAGCGACCGCACCAAACTCGCTGCAAGAATGGTGCAGCTGGAAATATCCATGCGGTAACCCGTGGCGAGGAGAATGTGATCGACACAGCGTTCGGTTCTGTCATCGAGCCTGAGCCGGACGTCTTGGCCGACAGGGTTAGCGGAGACGATCACGCGGCCGGTCGTGATTGTCACCCCATTCATCCGGGGCGGTAACCAGCCTGAGCCACCTGGCCGTGTCGCACGCCGTTTGACCCGGGTGTGAACCGCGAGGGGTAGCCGCCTGAACAACTCCGGTTTATCGCAAATCCAGTTCATCCCGGGTGGGCCTAGGTTGGAGTTGGACGGTGGATACAGTATCCATCGGAGGGGATTAGCTCGATTGTGCAGCCAGGTGTGCAGCCACGTGCCGTATCGGAGCCACCGGACTACAGGCGCCCGTACGATGACCTCCACAGTGGCTCCAGACTCGTGCAGCAGCGCCGCCGACTCGAGCGCACTCTGTCCTCCACCAACCACGATCACGCGCTGACCCGCGAACCGGCGGAAATCGTGGTGCTCGGAAGAGTGCGAGGCGAGCCTGGGTGGCAGTTCATTGAACTGGCTCGGCCGCCGGGCGAATGAGGCGATTCCGGTTGCAATGACAACGCGCTGCGCCCGGACCGACTCACCGTCTTCCAAGATCACGCGAAAGGATTTCGAGGCGGTTTCGATTCGTGTGATGCGGCGGCCGTCCAGGTCAGGCACCGCTTGACGCTGAAACCATTGCCCATAATTGATGAAATCATCGCGCCGCACCGGCCTCGGCAACTGAACACCGCGCGCTCGTTGATACCGATCGAGGGTTAAGTCGTCGTTTGGATCAGAAATGTGACAAGCTTCCCAGTACGAGCGGAGGAGCATGCCTGCCGGCATGTGGCGTTCCCAGAATTCCATTGCCTTGCCGAACACACACAGTTCCACTCCCGCTGAACGTAGGTGCGCTGCGGCCGCCAATCCCGACGGTCCAGCCCCGATGATTGCTACCTGGCACGCAGAAGTTGTCATCGAAACCTCCTCAACATTCAACAATCCAGCAGTGCAGTACCGGCTGGCATCAATCCTCAGAACTATGCGGTCATTCTTGACAGAATCCGACCGGCGCACGACTCCGTTGCCCGTTGCCGTACCCGCGCTTTGTTGTCCACGACCACAAGCCCATCGCACTTGGAGGCCGTGATGTTGGGCTTAACAGTGAGCCAACGTGCATCAGGCTGTTCCTGATTCGCCCATGCAAGCAGAGCTGCCGGCAGATTGGCGCCCGCTATGTGTGAGAAGGGATAACCACCGCCAAAACGCGGATTCATATCCAGTACATAATAGTTATGTTCGGTAACGATTGCGTCGCAGTCGAGAACTCCAACATGACCAAGCTTTCGGCCGATTACCGCTCCAATGCCTTCCAGCCAGGGGCTTTTTACAGTAGTGGCCTGATCCGTTTCCCCCGCCCGCATACCGATCTTTTGTCTGACGAAGGTATTAACATATCGACCCTCGAGATCATTTACGACATCCAGTCCATATTCCTGCCCGTCCAATCGCTTCTGAATCAGGATGCATCTCTCGGGATCAGCACCCTTCATCTGCGACAAAAGTGTCCTGGAGAGACGTTTCTTTGCACGCGCGTAGTCGAACTCCAACTCTCGGCCGTCTTCCGAGTACTCGATTCCAACAGAACCGCTTCCCCAGCGAGGTTTCACCATTACCGGGAACGTGATATCCCCTCGAAGGAGGGCTTCCTGGGCGTGCGTCAGCGACAGGTAGGTGGCGGGCGTTTCGAGATCGGACGCCTTCAAGAACTCATACGTCTTCCACTTATCGCAGCAAGTGTCAACGATCTGCGGAGAAGAGATGACTGGAATGGTTCCCACCTCCAGAAAGCGCGTTCTGTGCATAGCGAGAAGCCGTAGTTCGAAATCGTTGAGCGAGATCAGCAGAATAACGCGGTGATTCCTGCAAATGGTGACCAGCGCATCCATGTAGGCTGGCTGGTTCAGGGAAGGCAATACAAAGCCTTTGTCAGCTTGCTGTAAGGCAGGAGCATTCGCAGACGTGTCAGCCGCAAATACCTGCCCTCGGCCGTTGAGTGCTTCCTGAAAAAATTTGACTAGATAGTTGCGCCGGCCGGCACACGTAAGCATGACATTCATCAGTTGGGACTCATCGAGAACTGTTTTTAAGAGAGATCACTTAGGAGGCTACGAAGGTCTAGTATGTCATCTGGAATCGTGAGGCGCGGACCAGCAACACATGAGCGTGACGTTTCATGACCAATTTCTACTCGATCGACAAGCGCTGTTCGAAAGGACCAGTGTGCACTCTGCGGAGGTCGCGTTTGTGCCTAACTCTAGCCGTGACACTCCCGGTGAACGAGGGCACGTCGAGATCGCCCTCGGGGCTGATGCTGTCGCGTCTGAGCACGTTGACAAAGGTCTTCAGCAAGATTCGGAGATCCAGGAAGCTCGCGTGATCAACGTACCAAACGTCCAAAGTGAATCTTTGTTCCCAGCTCAACTTATTCGACGCTGGATCTGCGCCAAGCCAGTAATTCCGGCTTTACCTCATGACGACGAGCCTGTTGCGGCGCGTAGAGCTTCAGATATTCGACGGCGGGGACCGACCAGGCTCATGTCTCCGTGTAAGACATTGACCAATTGTGGCAACTCGTCGAGGCTGGTCTTGCGCAAAACTCGGCCGAGCCGCGTGACCCGCTCTTTGTCCGAGCTGGCCGTGGTGAGTCTTTCTGCTCCAAGACTACCGCGAATGCTTCCAGGCGCAGCTCTGACTGTCTTGTGACCCAGTCCTGAAGTAAGGTGTTCACGGAAGTGTCTGTTCGGATGCCATTTGGAAGACGGCCTGGACGTGCCGGAGTTCTTCACGGTTGGGTGGTATGTCCAAGATAAAGGTGCGATACCCGATCAGCAAATAGCGGCAGATCTCCTCGCAGACCTCCTGATAACTGCCAACCAAGTATGGGCAGAAAGTTTTGTAATTCTCGAAAGGCCAGGTCCAGTACACGCCCTGAGTGGAATCGCGTTCTTTGGCCATGTCGGAAATCTGTTTGTGCCAATGCGAGTCGGAGATTTTCATCGCGAGTTGGTGTGCGATCTGTCCCTTGCGATCCCCTGGGAATCGCTCGTAGGCGATGCTCCAAGCTTCCTCATTTGTTTCCCGCGCAACGATTCCAACCCGCACGCCCACACGAAGGCCATTCAGATGTGCTATCGGCTCACACTCCTTCGCGGGCTTGGGATACTGGACAGCCACGGCATCAACGGCTTTTGCCGATGCTAAGCCAGCATCGGACGATCCAGACATCAAGATCCCAGGGAAATATTCTGGCGCGAGCGGCGGGGTCATTCGGAGTTTGTCTACTTTGTAGAACTTGCCCTCATAGGTGACCGGATCAGAGCCCGCCAACAGCAACTTGATGATCGTTGTGTATTCGACGAGTCTGGCATAACGGTCGTCGTGGGGAGTTGTATCGTTCAGGGCCAGAAGATCATTTCTGAAACCCCCTGCGACCATGTTTAGGTAAACCCGTCGTCCATAGAGATGAGCAAAGCTGGCAACCATCTTGGCCACCGAGTACGGATGCATGTAGATCGGCTGGATGGCAACCAATGGGCAAAGCTTTCGCGTGTTCTGGAGAATGATCTGGGAGACCAACCAGGGGTCAACGAGAGAGTTATCCGTATACACCAGAATGGCGGTGTAGCCGGCTTCTTCACTCCATTGAGCCACATTGATGACGTTCTGCGAGTAGTTCTCGCGTGGGCAGTCCTTCGATTGTGGACTCGTGGAAAAGATCTGGACGCGAGATTCGTCATAAC
>Ga0310914_10001910_pt1 | contig 13776 bp, 10 predicted proteins | sample GREbulkMGAN108_FD_203450 | JGI IMG/M metagenome (GOLD analysis project Ga0310914, IMG submission 203450) | Lab enrichment of tropical soil microbial communities from Luquillo Experimental Forest, Puerto Rico - GRE.bulkMG.AN108 | ecosystem: Environmental > Terrestrial > Soil > Tropical forest >... | reverse complement strand
CGGCATTGGCGAAGCTCTTTTCGGATCGAAACAGTTTGAGCCAGCCAGTGCGGCGCAACAGTTCCGGGACGCCGGCTTCAGCAACCAGCGCTTCATGCTCGATGAGGCTGCGCTGGATCAACGGCAGTTCGGCCAGGGCGCTGTGCAGCGCGCGATCCGGCGAAGACGCCAGATAATAGCGCACCAGCCACGGCAGGAAGTAAGGCAGATCGGCAACGCGATAGTGGGCTTGCGGCGAGCGGTTCAACGCATATTGAACGAGCTGGGCGACATCGCGGGGGAACATGTAAGGGAAAACCGAAGCGCATTCGATCAGGCCGGCATTTCCGAAACTGGTCTCCTCCCCGGCAGCCTCGTTTTTATCGACCAGGATGACGTCGCGCCCCCGCTGCTGCAGGTGCAAGGCGGCGGCTACGCCGACCATGCCCGCTCCCAGCACAAGAACATCGGCCTTCAGTTCCGCCATCCGGCACTCCCGTCCATGCCGCCCGTGCTGTAGCTAGTCATGGCGGAGGCACGGCGCAAACGACTATGCTTTAAGGGAAATCGCGCTTGCGCCACGGCCAAACTCTGGCAGATTGTCGCCCTCGACAAGCCCAAACAGCATGCGGAGAGCGCCAAATTATGCCGGTACGTCAATTCCTTCTTGCAGCGACCACCTTCTCGATCGTCGCTTTCGCCATGACGCCGGCGTCAAGCCAGACCCTGCGCTACGCCAATCAGGGCGAGCTGAAATCGCTTGATCCGTATACGCTCAAGGAAACCACCACCATCGCCCATCATGCGCATGTCTATGAGGGATTGGTCACCCGCGACAAGGAACTGAAGATCGCCCCTGCGCTTGCCGAAAGCTGGGAAATCCTGGAGCCGACGCGCTGGCGTTTCCATCTGCGGAAGAACGTCAAATTCCACAACGGCGATCCCTTCACCGCCGATGACGTGATTTTTTCCGCCGACCGCGTCCGCGCCAAGGGCTCCAACTTCCTGACCAACGTTCCTTCCGATGCCAAGTTCGTCAAGGTCGACGACTACACGGTTGACGTAAAGCTCGACTCGCCCAATCCCATCCTGATTTCGCAGTGGGACGGCTGGTTCATCATGGACAAGAAATGGTGCGAGGAAAACAATTCGGTCGCGCCGACGCCGGCATCCGCGACCACGCCAAGCCATGCCTCGCTGCACGAAAACGGCACCGGCCCCTTCATCATCGAGAGCCACCAGCCCGGCGTGAAGACCGTGTTCAAGCCGAATCCGAATTGGTGGGGCAAGCCCGAGCACAATCTCAAGGAGATCGTCTTCACGCCGATCGCATCGGCCGCAACGCGGGTCGCGGCCCTGCTCTCGGGCGAAGTCGACGTGATCGAGCCGGTTCCGACGCAGGATATCCAGAGGGTCAATGCCGGCGGCAATGCCGCCGTCCTGACCGGACCGGAAGTCCGCACCATTTTCCTCGGCATGGATCAGGTGCGTGACGAACTCCTCTATTCGAATATCAAAGGCAAGAATCCGTTCAAGGATGTTCGCGTGCGCGAGGCCTTTTTCAAGGCGATCGATGTCGAGCTCATCAAGAACCGCGTGATGCGCGGTCTCTCGACACCCTCGGCGCTGATGATCGCGCCGCAATTATTCGTCCTCTCCAAGGACTTTGTCCGACCGAAAGCCGATCCGGATGCAGCCAAGAAACTGATGATCGAGGCGGGCTATCCCGATGGTTTTGAAGTCACGATGGACTGCCCCAACGATCGCTATGTCAACGACGCCGACATCTGCCAGGCGGTTGTAGGGATGCTCGCGCGCATTGGCGTGAAAGTTAATCTGCTCGCGCAGCCCAAGGCGCAGTATTTTGGCAAGGTGCTCAAGCCTGGCGGCTACCAGACCTCGTTCTACCTCCTGGGCTGGACACCGGCCTCAATGGATTCCCATAACGTGCTGTACGACATCATGGGCTGCCGCACCGACCCCAAGGATTCCACCCGCGGCGAAGCCAATCTCGGCGGCTATTGCGACAAACAGGTCGATGCGCTCGCCGACAAGATCCTGGTCGAGCCCGACATCGCCAGGCGCGACCAGATGATCAAGAAAGCCTTTGAAATCGGGATCAAGGATTACGGCTACATCCCGCTACACCAGCAGGCGCTGGCGTGGGGCGTTTCGAAGAAAGTGAAACTGACCCAGCGTGCGGACAATCAGGTCCTGCTCTACTGGGCCACGAAACAGGAATAGCGGTGTTGTCGAATTCTTGGTCCCGGAAGGTTGAGCTTCCGGGACTTGTCGTTTCCGCCTCTTAAAAGGAAGTGAAAGGAAGAGATGCTCGCTTTCACGCTTCGTCGGGCAATCCAGGCCATCGGCGTCATGATCGCGGTGGGGATCATCGCGTTCTCAATGTTCCGTTTCGCTGGCGACCCGGTCAACCAGATCGTTTCCATCGACACCTCGGCGGCCGAGCGCGCCGAGATCCGCAAATCGCTTGGCCTCGACGATCCCGTGCTGGTGCAGTTCGCCCGTTATTTTGCCAACGCTACCCAATTCAAGTTCGGCGTCTCCTACCAGTTCCGACTGCCGGTTGCTGACCTCCTGAAAGAACGGCTGCCGGCGACGCTGGAGCTTGCCACCTGCGCCACCATTTTGGCCCTCGTCCTTGGCATCCTGATGGGGGTCTATTCCGCACTGCGACGCGACACGCCGCTGGCCAGGATCTTCCAGGCGGTCTCGCTGATCGGGATTTCACTGCCGACCTTTCTGATCGGCATTCTCCTGATCTACCTTTTCTCGGTGACGCTCGGCTGGCTCCCCTCGTTCGGCCGCGGCGAGGTGGTGCGGATCGGCTGGTGGACGACCGGATTGCTCACGATTTCCGGGCTGAAGGCGCTCATCATGCCCTCGATTACCCTTGGCCTGTTCCAGATGACGCTGATCATGCGGCTGGTGCGGGCCGAAATGCTCGAGGTGCTGCGCACCGATTATATCCGTTTCGCGCGCGCGCGGGGCTTGACCACCCGTGCCATTCACTTCGGTCACGCGCTCAAGAACACGCTGGTTCCCGTCATCACCGTCGCCGGCCTGCAATTTGGCTCGGTAATTGCATTTGCCATCATCACTGAAACCGTCTTCCAGTGGCCCGGGATGGGACTCTTGTTCGTCCAGGCAGTGCAAAATGTCGATATCCCGATCATGGCAGCTTACCTGCTGATGGTTTCGCTGATCTTCGTCACCATCAACCTTGTGGTCGACATCCTCTACACCGTAGTGGATCCGCGCCTGCGCGCCACCATCGGCCGTCCGGCCTGAGGCGAGATTTTCAAAAATGTCCGACGCTGCCGCAACCCACCAGGCCCCCTCGAACGCGTCGCAACCGCGCGAGCATTCGCGGGGCCTTGTTCGGCGCGCGCTTCATAGCGACGTGTTCTATTCGTTCCGTCGCTCCCGCCTCACGGTGGCGGCTGCTGTTGTGACGTTGCTGTTCTTCCTGCTCGCCATCATGGCGCCGATGCTCGCCGTGCAGAATCCCTTCGACCCGGCACAGCTTCAACTCATCAATTCGCGCATCGCCCCGCTCTGGACCGCCGATGGCCAAAGCCCGTTCCTGCTCGGCACCGACGAGCAGGGTCGCGACGTGTTTTCCGCGATTCTTTACGGGCTTCGCATTTCGCTGACCGTCGGCGTGCTCGGCGTCGTGTTCTCCGGCACGCTCGGCATTCTGCTGGGGCTGATCGCCGGTTATTTCGGCGGTGCGGTGGACGGTCTGATCATGCGCATTGCCGATGTGCAACTCACCTTCCCCGCGATTCTGATCGCGCTTCTCATCGACGGCATCGTCAAATCCCTGTTCGGCAATCGCCTCGACGCCACCACCACGCTTGCGGTGCTGGTTTTTGCAATCGGCCTGAGCTTCTGGGTGCAATATGCACGCACCGTGCGCGGCTCGGTCATGGTGGAGAAGAACAAGGACTATGTCGCCGCCGCACAGTTGATCGGCCTGCCGACGCCCGTCATCATGTTGCGCCACGTGCTGCCCAATGCGATGGGGCCGATCCTGGTGATCGCGACCATCAATCTGGCGCTCGCAATCATCACCGAGGCGACCCTGTCGTTTCTTGGCGCCGGCATGCCCGACACCATGCCATCGCTCGGCACCCTGATCCGGATCGGCAACAATTACCTGTTCGCCGGCGAATGGTGGATCGTCGCCTTTCCCGGATTGGCGCTGGCCGCGCTGATCCTTTCCATCAATCTGCTCGGCGATTGGCTGCGCGACGCGCTCAATCCGAAACTGCGATGAGGAGCGCCGTGATTTTGGGATATCCGTGCGCATGAGCGAGCCCGTACTTTCAGTGCGTAACCTCCGGGTCGAGTTCGTCACCCGTCATCGTGTGCTCCACGCCATCGACGGCATCTCCTTCGATATCGCCAGGGGCGAGGTGCTGGGCGTGGTCGGCGAATCCGGCGCGGGGAAATCCGTCACCGGTCTTTCGATCATCGGACTGATCGAGCCACCTGGCCGCATCGCCGGCGGCGAGATCTATCTCTCGGGCATGCGGATCGACAATCTGCCGCCGGACGAGATGCGGCGCGTGCGTGGAAGGCGGATCGGGATGATCTTCCAGGACCCGCTGACGAGTCTCAATCCGCTCTACCGGATCGGCGATCAATTAATCGAGACCATCCGGACCCACCTGAATTTGTCGGAACAGGCCGCGCACCGACGCGCCATCGATCTTCTGGCCGAGGTCGGCATTCCCGCACCCGAAAAACGCATCGATGCCTATCCGCACGAATTTTCCGGCGGCATGCGCCAACGGGTCGTGATTGCGCTTGCGATTTGCGCCGAACCCGAACTGATCATCGCCGACGAACCCACCACCGCGCTCGACGTATCGGTGCAGGCACAGATCATCTCGCTGATCAAGCGGCTCGGGCGCGATCACGGTACCGCCGTGATGCTTGTGACCCACGACATGGGGGTGATCGCCGAGACCTCGGACCGTGTCGCGGTGATGTATTCGGGCCGTATCGCCGAAATCGGCCCGGTGCGGGACGTGGTGCAGAATCCGCTGCATCCCTACGCCAGGGGCCTGATGGGCGCGATCCCGACGCTTGCAAGCGAAGCCGCGCGGCTGGTCCAAATCCCCGGCACGATGCCGCGGCTTTCCGCCATCCCACCCGGCTGCTCGTTCAACCCGCGTTGCGCCTTCGCCTTCGACCGCTGCCGCATCGAGCGTCCCGAGCCGATCGCGCAGGGAACGCAGGCCATCGCCTGCCATCTCTATGACACCGAAGCCAAGGACACCGCGGCATGACCACGAAATCCTTCGTCGAAGTCAAAAACCTGCGCCGCATCTTTGACGTTTCAAGGCCGTGGCTCAATCGCGTGCTCGAAGGCGGTCATCTCGAATTCCTCAAGGCGGTCGACGGCATCAACTTCGACATCCGCAGAGGCGAAACCTTTGCGCTCGTCGGCGAATCCGGCTCCGGAAAGACCACGGTCGCACGAATGGTGGTCGGGCTGTTGGCGCCGACCTCCGGCGAAGTCATAATCGATGGGGTGTCGATGACGGACCCGCGCAAGTTGCCGGCGCGCAGGCGATTGCGCCGCCGCATCCAGATGATTTTCCAGGACCCGTATGCGAGCCTCAACCCGCGGCTTCGGGTCGACGCCATCATTGCCGAACCGATCCGTGCCTTCGACCTGATCCAGGGCGATCAAAATGTTCGCGCGCGCGTCGGCGAACTGCTGGGCCTGGTCGGCCTTCATGCCGATGATGGCTGGAAATATCCGCACGAGTTTTCCGGCGGACAGCGGCAGCGCATCGCGATCGCCCGTGCGCTGGCGTCTGAAGCCGAATTCATCGTCTGCGACGAGCCGACATCCGCGCTCGATGTCTCCGTGCAGGCGCAGATCCTCAACCTGATGCGCGATCTGCAGGACAAGTTCGGCCTCACCTATCTCTTCATCAGCCATAACCTTGCGGTAGTCCGGCACATGGCCAGCCGCATTGGCGTGATGTATCTCGGCCGCATCGTGGAGATTGCCGAAGGGCGCGAACTGTTCGCCAATCCGCGAATGCCCTACACCAGGATGCTCTTGGGCGCGGTGCCCGATCTTGCGATGTCCGGCCGGCAACGGGTCCCCGTCAAGGGCGAAATCCCCAACCCGATCGACCCACCCTCGGGGTGCGCCTTCAATCCGCGCTGTCCGCTGGTTTTCGACCTCTGCCGCCGCGAAACACCCGCGCTCGTCAATGGCGTGGCCTGCCACGCGGTCAACCAACCCGCCGAAGCGGCCATGTCCGCCTAATCAGATGGCCGGGAACCGGTTGGCAGAGCGCTCCGGCTGTGATCAAGTGCCGCCGCACGTCGGAAGCCCGCCATCGCTGGACGCCCATGAGTAACATCAATCCCGATCCATTCACCACCCGGCCGGAAATCGAAGGCATGTTCGGGGTGGTGACGTCGACGCACTGGATCGCCACCGCGGTCGGAATGGGCATCCTGGAGAAAGGCGGCAATGCATTCGACGCCGGCGTCGCCACGGCTTTCACGCTGCAGGTGGTCGAGCCGCATCTCAACGGCCCCGGCGGCGACGTTCCGATCATCGTGCACGATGCAAGGCGCGCCAAGATCGAAGTGATTTGCGGCCAGGGTCCGGCGCCTGCCGGCGCGACCATCGAGCATTACAAGGCCGAGGGTCTGGAAATGGTGCCCGGCACCGGGCTGCTCGCGGCCTGCGTTCCCGGCACCTTCGAATCCTGGATGTTGCTGTTGCGTGACTACGGCACGATGCGGCTGCGCGACGTGCTGGAACCGGCGATTGCCTATGCCCGCGACGGCTACCCTTTCCTGGAACGCGCTTCCGCGACCATCAGGACTGTCGAACAATTGTTCCGCAAGCACTGGACTATGTCGGCGGCGGTCTATCTTCCCAACGATGAAGTGCCCAGGCCAGGCAGCATCTTCACCAACAAGACATTGGCCGAAACCTATACGCGCATCCTGAAGGAAGCGGAAAGCGCAGGCGGCGACCGCGTCGCGCAGATCGAGGGCGCACGCAAGGCGTGGTCGAAGGGCTTTGTGGCCGAGGCGATCGACAAATTCTGCCGCACCCAGGACGTGATGGACGTCAGCGGCTCGCCGCATCGCGGCGTGCTTCGCGCCGATGACCTGGCGCGCTGGCAGCCGACGATCGAAGCGCCGCTGACCTACGACTATGGCCGCTATACCGTCTGCAAGGCCGGGGTCTGGAGCCAGGGACCGGTGATGCTGCAACAGCTTGCGCTGTTGAAAGGCTTTGAGCTCGACGGGCTCGATCCCGCCGGTCCGGAATTCATTCACCTGCAGGTCGAATGCGCCAAGCTCGCTTATGCCGACCGCGAGAAGTTTTACGGCGACCCGAAGTTCACCGAAATTCCGGTCACCACCCTGTTGTCGGATGCCTATAACAGCGAGCGCCGCAAGCTGATCTCGGAAAAGGCTTCGCTCGAATTCATCCCGGGTTCCGTCGAGGGTTTTGGCGCGGTCGTGCAATATCGCCGCCAGGACGGTCAGCGCGAAGCCGTCGATGCCATGGGCGGCGGCGAGCCGACCGTCGGCCGTTTCGGCGAGGTGCGCGGCGATACCGTGCATTTCGACATCATCGACAAGGCCGGCAACATGATTTCGGCGACGCCTTCCGGCGGCTGGCTGCAATCCTCACCGGTGATTCCGGAACTCGGCTTCTGCCTCGGCAGCCGTGCCCAGATGTTCTGGCTCGAGGAAAATCATCCAGCCTCGCTCGCGCCTGGCAAGCGCCCGCGCACCACGCTCAGCCCGACCATGGCGCTGCGCGACGGCGAACCGTATCTCGCCTGGGGCTCGCCGGGCGGTGATCAGCAGGATCAATGGACCACGCAATTTTTCCTTCGGCATGTCCATGCCAAGTTGAATCTTCAGGAGGCGATCGACGCGCCGGCATGGCACTCCGAGCACTTCCCGATCTCGTTCTGGCCGCGCACGGCACGGCCCGGGGTGCTGGTGGTGGAAGGCAGGGTCCCCAAGACGACCGTCGAAGAACTCGAGCGTCGCGGACATATTGTCGAAATCGGTCCCGACTGGTCGGAGGGCCGCCTCACCGCGGCCTCTAAAGTCGGGCCCCGCCGGCGCGCCGCGGCCAATCCCCGCGGCATGCAGGGCTACGCGGCCGGACGCTGATCCGATATGACCTGGTCGATCATTGCCCGAGACAATGCCACCGGCCAGTTCGGAATAGCAGTCGCGACGCGGTTTTTTGCGGTCGGCGCGCGCGTGCCTCACGTCGCTGCCCGCATCGGCGCCATCGCCACGCAGGCCCTGGTCAATCCGTATTACGGCATCGATGGCCTGAAGCTGCTGCGTGAAGGACGCGTACCGCAGGACATCATCGAATCCCTGATTGCGGCTGACGCCGGGCGCGAAAGCCGGCAGCTTCACATCATGGATGCGAGCGGCCGCATCGCCGCCCATACCGGCAGGGAATGCGTCGAATGGTGCGGACATCTTGAAGGCAAAGGCTTTTCGATCGCGGGCAACATGCTCGCGGGGGCTCGCGTGCTGGACGATACGGCGGAAACCTACATCGCTAACGAGAAAATGCCGTTCGCGCGACGGCTGATCGCGGCGATGCGAGCCGGCGAAGCCGCCGGCGGCGACAAGCGTGGCAAACAATCGGCGGCGCTCTTGATCTACGGTGAAGAGGAATGGTCCGAGCTCGACCTGCGCGTCGACGACCATGCCGACCCGCTCGCCGAAATTGAACGCCTGGAGGCGGTCAGCCGCGAGCGCTGGGTGCATTTCCGAAAATATCTGCCGACCCGCGACAATCCGGCCGGGGTTACCGACCGCGGCATTATCGACGCAGGGATCGAAGCTGCGACTGCGAGCGAGCGATGAGCGAGGCTCCGCTGATCGAAATATGCGATCTTCGCGTCACCTTTCACGGCGACGACGGACGCACCACGCATGCGGTAGACGCCGTTGACCTGACCGTTCCCAACCGCACCACGCTGGGTCTGGTCGGTGAATCCGGTTGTGGCAAGAGCGTGACCTCGCTCGCCATCATGGGTTTGTTGCCGAAACAATCGGCGGAGATCACGGGATCGATTCGCTTTGACGGCTTCGACCTCCTGAACGTGCCCGATCAAACCCTCCGCGACCTTCGCGGCAACCGGCTGGCGATGATCTTCCAGGAGCCGATGACCTCGCTCAACCCGAGCTTTACGATCGGCGACCAGATCATCGAGACCATCCTGCGCCATCGCGGCGGAACAAGAAATGCTGCGCGCAGGCGCGCCATCGAGCTGTTGCGGCGGGTACATATTCCCTCGCCCGAGAAACGCATCGACGAATATCCGCACAAGCTCTCGGGCGGGATGCGACAGCGGGTCATGATCGCGATGGCGCTCGCCTGCGATCCCCACCTCCTGATCGCCGACGAGCCCACCACTGCGCTCGACGTGACCCTGCAGGCCCAGATTCTCGACCTGATGCGCGAACTGAAGGCACAAAGCGGCGCGGCGATCATCCTCATCACCCATGACCTCGGCGTTGTCGCCGAAATCTGCGACGAGGTCGCCGTGATGTATGCCGGCGAAATCGTGGAGCGCGCCAGCGTGGATGAACTGTTTGCCAATCCCCAGCATCCCTACACCGTCGGGCTGCTCGGCTCGATCCCGCGACTCGGGCGTCAAACGTCGCATCTTGCCACGATCGAAGGCATGGTCCCCAATATGGCCAACCCGCCGCCCGGCTGCCGCTTCGCCGCGCGGTGCCCTTTCGCCAAAAGCACCTGCGTCGCCGCGCCGCCACCGCTCGCAAGTTTGAGCGCAGGTCACTGGTCGCGCTGCATCCGAGCGCCGCTCGAGAGGATGGTGTCGTGACCGCGCTGCTGGAAGCCAGAAATCTGGTCAAGCATTTCGTCGCGGACCGTTCGGTGTTCGGACGACCAAAGGCCTATGTCAAGGCGGTCGATGGCGTCAGTTTCAGCGTCGATGCGGGCGAGACGCTGGCGCTGGTCGGCGAATCCGGCTGTGGAAAATCCACCGTCAGCCGTCTGGTGCTGCGCCTGATCGAGCCCGATGCCGGCGAGATCAGATTTGCCGGCCGCGATCTGCTCGCGATGGACGCCGACGAATTGCGCGCGTTCCGCCGCGAGGCGCAAATCATCTTTCAGGACCCTTACGCCTCGCTCAACCCGCGGATGACGGTCGGCCAAATTCTGACCGAGCCGCTCGTGCTGCACGCGCTGGTACGAGCCGAGCAGCGTCGCGAACGCGTCGAGGAGTTGCTGCGCCTCGTCGGGCTCGAGCCGCGCTTTGCACGCCGCTACCCCCACGAATTTTCCGGGGGCCAGCGTCAGCGCATCGCCATCGCACGGGCGCTGGCAGTGGAACCAAAACTCATCATTTGCGACGAGCCGGTTTCGGCTCTCGATGTCTCGATCCGTTCGCAAATCCTCAATTTGCTGCGCGACCTGCAGGCGCGGCTTGGATTGGCCTATATCTTCGTCTCGCATGATCTTGCGGTGGTGAAACACATCGCCGACCGTGTCGCCGTGATGAATCTCGGCACCGTCGTCGAGACGGCGGAAGCACAAGCACTGTTTGCATCGCCCCGTCACCCCTATAGCCGGGCGCTCTTGTCGGCTATTCCGGTGCCGAAGCCGCAGGCAAAAAGCGGCCGGATCGTGCTGCAGGGTGAGATGCCGAGCGCGCTCGATCCGCCGGCGGGCTGCCGATTTCATACGCGCTGTCCCTTCGCGATCGAGCGTTGCGGGGTCGAAATCCCGCAACTTGTGGCGGGCACAGCCGGACATCTGACCGCCTGTCATCGCACAGACGAACTGCCAGCGGCTGATGCGATCCTGCCGAGCGACGGGGAATTTTCACCGGCGCTGCAGCGACTGGTTGCGGCGTTCGGCCGCGCGGAGCAAGTCGGCGATGTTTCCGCGGTTGATATAGTCGGGACGTCCCCGCCAACCCTGTAATTTTTGAAGATGGAGACCTGTGCGATGAAGATCCTGCGTTTGGTGGACCTAGTGCCCACTTTCCGAAGTTTGTGCTCCATCGCAGCACCCGCCTTCACGAACGGAAAGTCATGGGTACCAGCAAACTTATTGATTCTAGTACCGCTTGCCGATCTGAAGTCCCTGAAAGGAACTCGCCGCTTGCGGTGCAGGGACTTCAGATCGGCGGTACTAGCGGCGGCAATGTGCGTGTCGCTTGCAGCAGCGGCTTCTGCCCAGACCACGCTGCGCATCGGGCTGGCCGAGGATCCGGATGTTCTGGATCCCTCGATAGGGCGGACCTATGTCGGCCGCATCGTGTTCGCCTCGTTGTGCGACAAGCTGTTCGACATCGATGAAAAGCTCAACATCGTGCCGCAGCTCGCTCTGAGTTACGAAACATCCGCCGGCGGCAAGGAGATGACGATCAAATTGCGACCCGGCGTCAAGTTTCACGACGGCGAGCCGTTTGACGCGGAAGCTGCGAAATTCTCGCTCGATCGCCATCTGACGCTGCCGACCTCGTTCCGCAAGCCGGAGCTCGCCGCGCTCGATCATGTCGATGTCATCGATCCCCTCACCGTCAGGCTTGTGCTGAAGACGCCGTTCTCGCCGCTGATCTCCCAGCTGACCGATCGCGCCGGCATGATGGTTTCGCCCAAGGCCGCGAAGCAGGCCGGCGAGAAGTTCGGCCTGCATCCGGTCTGCGCCGGGCCCTACAAATTCGTCGAACGCGTGCAGCAGGATCGCATCGTGTTCGAAAAGTTCGCCGACTACTGGAACAAGGACAATATCTTCATCGAGCGCGTGGTGTTTCTGCCGATCGTCGATGCCACGGTGCGGCTCGCCAACCTCAAATCCGGCGGGCTCGACCTGATCGAGCGCGTGCTGGCGACCGACATCAAGGATGTGCGCGGCGATTCAAGACTCAAGCTGTCGAGCGCGCTCGAGCTTGGCTACTTGGGCCTGACCATCAACATCGGCAATGACAAGAGCAAGGGTGCGCTCAGCCAGTCGGAGAAGGTGCGCCAGGCGCTCGACCTGTCGATCGATCGCGAGGCCGTCAACCAGGTCGTGTTCAACGGCGAGTTCACGCCCGGCAATCAGTGGATCAGCCCGGAACATCCCTATTATCAAAAGGCATTTCCAATTCCCAAGCGCGACGTCGCCAGGGCCAAGGCGCTGCTGAAAGAGGCCGGCGTTTCCCTGCCCGTCAGCGTCGACCTGATGGTGCCCAAGGGGGCGGAGAACGAGGCGGTGGCGCAGGTCCTGCAATCGATGGCCGCGGAGGCCGGCTTCGACCTGAAGATTCGCCTGATCGAATTCGCGACCTCCTTCAAGCAGGCCCAGGCCGGCGAATTCCAGGCTTTCCTGATCGGATGGAGCGGCCGGATCGATCCCGACGGCAATGCTTACGTCTTCCTGCACACCAAGGCGCCGCAGAATGACGGCGTCTACTCCAACCCGGACGTCGACAAGGGTCTTGAGGATGCGCGTCTGATCTCCGATCCGGCCGTGCGCAAGGCGATCTATGAGAAAGTGACCGGCCTCGTGCTCAAGGACGAACCCATCATCTATCTCTATCACCGCAAGCTCCTGATCGCGCACACGACCAGGCTTGAGGGCTACAGGCCGATGCCGGATGGACTGGTGCGTGTCGTTGGGCTGAAACTGAAGTGAGCGGATTCGTGCAGACCCTCGCGTGTCCCGGATGCGGAGCAGCGCACGAGCGGCGCTCTGCTGATCCGGGACCCACCCGAAAATGGATCCCGGTTCTGCATCGCATCGTTGCACGCTGCGCTGCGCCCGGGAAACGGGCCGTTCCATGTTGAATTTCCTCGGCAAGCGCATCCTGCAGCTGATCCCGACCCTGTTCTTCGTGTCGGTGCTGATCTTTTCGCTGCAGCATCTGTTGCCGGGCGATCCGGCGCTGGTCATGGCCGGCGAGGAACGCGATCCGAACGTGATTGCGAAAATCCGCCAGCAATACCGGCTCGATGAGCCGATCCCGGTGCAATACGTCTACTGGGCCAAGGGCGTGATTTCGGGCGATTTAGGTGAGTCGCTGCGCATCAAGGTTCCGGTGGTCGACCTGATCACGCAGAAGCTGCCGGTGACGATGCAGCTGGCCGCGATGGCGATCATCATCGCCTTCTTGATCGGAATTCCCGCAGGCATCGTCTCGGCGGTGAAGAAGGGCACGGCCTGGGACTACGGCGCCAACCTGTTCGCGCTGTGGGGCATCTCGACCCCGAATTTCTGGCTCGGGATCATGCTGATCTTCCTGTTCTCGATCGAACTCGGATGGTTGCCGGCCTCGGGCTATGTCTCCCTCGCCGAGAATTGGCGCGCGAGCCTTGCTTCCACCATCATGCCCGCCTTTGTGCTCGGCAACGCGATTGCCGCAATCCTGATGCGCCATACCCGCAGCGCGATGCTGCAGGTGCTCGAGAGCGATTATGTCCGCACCGCGCGCGCCAAGGGCCTCTCCGAACGCGCCGTCATCCTCAAGCACGCGATGCGCAACGCGCTGACGCCGGTCATCACGCTGGGCGCGCTCGAACTCGGAACGCTGTTGTCGGGAGCCGTGCTGACCGAACAGATTTTCTCGATTCCCGGCTTTGGCAAGCTGATCGTCGATGCCGTGTTCAATCGCGACTATGCGGTGGTGCAAGGTGTCGTTCTGGTGACCGCGACCATCTACATCACGCTCAACCTGATTGCCGATATCGCCTATATCCTCGTCAATCCGCGGTTGCGGGGTT
>Ga0310914_10001905_pt1 | contig 13787 bp, 7 predicted proteins | sample GREbulkMGAN108_FD_203450 | JGI IMG/M metagenome (GOLD analysis project Ga0310914, IMG submission 203450) | Lab enrichment of tropical soil microbial communities from Luquillo Experimental Forest, Puerto Rico - GRE.bulkMG.AN108 | ecosystem: Environmental > Terrestrial > Soil > Tropical forest >... | reverse complement strand
ATGGTCATTTTGTCGACTTTCCTTTTTGCCGCGTATTTCGGCCTTTGTGACTACGCTTTTCGGAGTCTTGTCCAGCGCGTTCTCGACATGTTTTTGCACCGCCGGTAAGGCGCTGAAAACCGGGGGAGGAGGGCACTATTGAAGATTCTCTGGTGAGTAAGTCAGCGATGACCAAGAACTGGTACATCATCCACACCTATTCCGGATTCGAAAAGAAGGTGGCGGAGACCCTTAGGAGCAGGGTCGAGGCAGCCGGGCTTAAGGAGCGGTTCGGGGAGATTATGGTCCCGAGTGAGGACGTCATCGAACTGCGGCAGGGCAGGAAGGTGGTAACACCCAAGCTCTTCTATCCCGGGTACGTGCTGGTCGAAATGGAAATGAACAACGACACGTGGCACTTGGTGCGTTCCACGCCTCGCGTTACTGGGTTTGTCGGCTCCGGTCAGATGCCTAATCCCCTCACCCTGGACGAAGTCGACCGCATCGTCCACAAAGTCGAGGTGGCTGCCGAGCACCCCAAGCCACGCCTGAGATTTGAAAAGGGCGAGTCCGTGAAGATCAATGAAGGGCCCTTCAAAGACTTCACCGGTCTCGTTGACGAAGTCAACGACGATCGGTCCACGTTGCGGGTAATGGTGACCATTTTCGGGCGGGCCACGCCCGTGGAGCTGGACTTCTACCAGGTGGAAAAAGGCTGAGTGCGTACAAACTCGAAAGTGCAAACTCGATGACCAATTGATTCCGAAGGATTAAGAGTTATGGCGAAAAAAGTCACGGCATTGGTTAAGCTTCAAATTCCTGCTGGCAAAGCGACGCCAGCTCCGCCCGTAGGGCCAGCGCTTGGACAGCACGGTGTAAACATCATGGATTTCTGCAAGGCGTTTAACGCCAAGACTTCCTCCAAGGACCAAGAGAGCCTGATTATTCCCGTCGTTATCACGGTATATCACGACCGGAGTTTCACCTTCGTCACCAAGACGCCTCCTGCCGCCGTGCTTTTGAAGCGTGCCGCAGGGATCGCTAAGGGATCGGGGGAGCCCAACAAGAATAAGGTCGGAAAGGTGACTGAGAAGCAGGTGGAGGAGATTGCCAAGACCAAGCTACCGGACCTGAACGCTCGGGACTTGGAGGCAGCAGTGGCTACCGTGAAGGGGACGGCTCGCAGTATGGGGTTGGAGGTTGTGCCGTAGGGAGGCCGGATTCGACTTCTGGGCTGGAAGAGAGGAGTCAGGAGTGGGAAAGAAATACACCCAATCTGTCAAACTGGTTGAGAAGCCGGCATACGCTCTTGCGGACGCAATGCCGGTGATCAAGAAGGCTGCTTTTGCGAGATTCGACGAAACGGTGGAAATTGCCATTCGCCTAGGTGTGGACCCGAAGCATGCCGACCAGATGGTGCGCGGCACCGTGGTCCTGCCTCACGGACTGGGCAAGAGCAAGCGCGTTATTGTCATCGCGTCGGGAGATAAGGTTCGGGAGGCGCAGGAGGCAGGGGCCGACGATGTAGGTGGTGACGATCTGGTGCAGAAAATCCAGGGTGGATGGATGGAGTTTGACGCTGTCATCGCCACGCCCGACATGATGAAGTCGGTTGGCCGTCTGGGTAAAGTGCTGGGACCACGAGGATTCATGCCCAACCCTAAGACCGGCACTGTAACCATGGACGTGGAGCGAGCCATCAAGGAAGTAAAGGCCGGCAAGGTGGAATTCCGTGTCGACAAGACCGGTATCATCCATTGCCCGGTGGGCAAGGTCTCTTTCGATGCGGTGAAGCTCTCCGAGAATGCGCAAGCCCTCATCGGCAGCGTTCTCAAGGCCAAACCTGCGACGGCCAAGGGGAAGTACGTCAAGAGCATCGTGATTTCCTCCACCATGGGCCCCGGCGTACGTGTCGATCTGGCTTCGGTTGAGGCCGCTTAGTTTTGTAACGCCGGCCTCTCCCGAAACCCCGTAAGTACGGGCAGCCGGCATTTTTTCCTCGATGCCCCGGCAAGCCGGGACGTTAACAGGATTTCCGGGTTAGAGCCATGAAAAAAGACGAAAAGCAGAAGCAGGCGGAGGAGCTGCACGACGAACTGGCGAGAGCCAAGAGTGTGCTGCTGTCAGGGTTCGAGGGCCTTACGGTTGCTCAGGACACGGATCTGCGGGGCAGGGTGGCCAAGCTGGGAGCGAAATACCGGGTAGTGAAGAACAGCCTGATTGAGCGTGCCGCCCAGGGAAGCGCACTCGAGTCCGTGACCAGTAAACTGCGCGGCACCACATCGCTGGCCTATACGCACAGCGATCCTGTTGGCCTCGCAAAAATCATTACCGCCTACGCCAAGGAAAACCCGGTCTTAGTTTTCAAGACGGGGGTTGTGGAGGGTCGCGTTGTTTCGTTGGCCGAACTCAACGCGCTGGCCAGCCTTCCGTCACGGGAGGCTCTGCTCTCGAAGGTCTTGTACCTGATCAAGTCGCCGGCTCAAAGCGCGGCTTCAGCTCTTGCCGGCGTGGCACGCAGTCTGGTTTATGTCATCCAGCAGGGCGTGAAGGAAAACAGGTTTCAGGGGACCGCGGACCAGGGACCGGCGCAACAAGACGCGGACTGAGTTACCTGAGCTCTTCGCTCAGAAAGCAGCCGGCAACCGATTACGCGATGTCGACTGGGAATTTTCAGGAGGATAACAAAAACGATGTCGGAAAAGCTCGATAAGATCGTAGAGGAAATCAAGGGGCTCACTCTGCTGGAGGCGGCGAACTTGGTGAAAAGGCTGGAAGAGGCTCTCGGAGTTACGGCCGCGGCGGCGGCCCCGGTAGTGGTTGCCGGGGCGGCAGGCGGGGCGGCGGCGGGCGCTGCGCCGGCTGAAGAGCAGACTGAATTCTCGGTCATTCTCACCGCTGTAGGCTCGAACAAGATCAACGTCATCAAGGCCGTCCGGGAAGTGACCAGCCTGGGCCTAAAAGAGGCTAAGGACTTGGTAGACGGTGCGCCCAAGCCGATCAAAGAAGGTGTGAACAAAGAAGAGGCTGAGGCCATCAAAAAGAAGTTCACTGAAGCTGGCGCCACAGTGGAAGTGAAGTAAGGTGCTACGCTGCGGGCGTAAACGCCCCGACTTCGGGTAGAATCCGGCGAGGCGGACTCGATCTGAGGGTACATCCCCTCGCGGGCGTGTCGCATCCTTATCGGAAGAGACCAAGCGTTCCATCTGTAGTCTCTGGAGATTCCAGGCAAAGGAGTAGAAGAATGCCAAACGGCGGGAACGGTGTTTCACGTCATCGCGTGAACTTCTCTAAAATTCCCACGGTCATCAAGATTCCCAACCTGATTGAAGTGCAGCGGCGTTCCTATGAGCGCTTTCTGCAGATGGACCTGCTTCCATCGGAGCGGGAAGACGTTGGACTACAAGCAGTGTTCAACTCTGTCTTCCCCATAACCGACTTTCGCGGCATCTCACAGCTGGATTTTGTGGACTACTCCATCGGCAACTGGGAATGCAAATGCGGCAGCCTGCGGGGTCTCCACCACCTGCGGAGCACTTGCAAGAACTGCGGGCACACGGTCATTACCGACCCCTTCAAAGTTGGAGATGTGTTGTGCTCCAAGTGCGGCACGTTCAACAAGAACGTGGTGACGTTCTGCAATAAATGCGGTGACCCCGTGGCCTTGCAGTTGAAATATGACGTTACAGAGTGCCAGGAGCGCGGGATGACCTTCGCCGCGCCTTTGAAGGTTACCATCCGGTTGACCCTTTACGATAAGGACAGCGACACCGGGCAGAAGACCATCCGCGACATCAAAGAGCAGGAGGTCTACTTTGGCGAAATTCCCCTGATGACCGAGAATGGGACGTTTGTCATCAACGGGACCGAGCGGGTAATTGTCAGCCAATTGCACCGTTCTCCCGGTGTGTTTTTCGAGTCGACACCGCAGAAGACCTACTTCCTTGGCAAGATCATCCCCTATCGCGGCTCCTGGGTGGAGTTCGAGTACGACATCAAGAACATCCTCTATGTCCGTATCGATCGTAAACGGAAGTTCCTGGCCACGATCTTCCTGCGCGCTCTGGGATTGAAGGACGACGCCGAAGTCATCAAGTCGTTCTATTCCGTCGAACGGATTAGCCTGAAGGACCGAAGGCTCTACTGGGAGGTTTCGGACGGTCTGATGGGGTGCAAGATCTCCAAGAGCATTGAACATCCCCGCAGCCACGAGACCATCGCGCACGCCGGCAGAAAGATCACGGCGTCAGTTCTGAAAGAGATCCAGAAGGCGCATATCACCCAAGTGGAGATTGCCAAGCACGATTTGGAGGGGGCTTACTCAGCCATAGACCACGTCGATATCGCAACCGGCGAGGTGCTGCTGGAGGCCAATCACGAGCTCACCGACAGCATTCTAAACTCCATTCTGGATTCCGATATCCCGGAAATCCGGCTCTTCTTCCCTGAGCGTGACGACGTAGGTGTGGTCATTAGCCAGACGCTGAAACGCGATCCCCTGAAGACGCCGCAGGAGGCGCTGATCGAGATGTACCGGAAGATGCGTCCTGGTGACCCGCCCACTCTCGAGACGGCTACGGCGCTCTTCAACGGGATGTTCTTCGATTCGCGCAAGTATGACTTTTCACGCGTGGGCCGCCTGAAATTCAACATCAAGCTGGGTTACCAGAGCAAGTTGAAAGCGCGGATGGAAGACAAGGCGACCTCGTTTGAGTTGGAGAGCGCCGGGAATCTTCCCTCCTCCAACTTTTACGTGGTGGTGGACGAGGAGAAAGTGCATGTTGGAAAGCGGGAGGGCAACATCTGCTCCGAAGTGGTGCGGGGCTGTGAAGGCACGCTGGCCACAGACCACTCCGAGGGCGCCGTCGTGCAGCTACCTCTGGAAAAGAGAATCCTGGAGCCGGAGGACTTCTACGCCGCCATCCGCTACCTGTTGAAGCTGCGGAAGAACCCCGGTGGAATTTATAGCGTCGACGACATCGATCATCTCGGTAACCGTCGCGTGCGGGCCGTGGGCGAATTGCTGGAAAACCAATTTCGCATCGGCCTCGTGCGCATGGAGCGCGCGATCAAAGAAAAGATGTCCGTCTATCAGGAAATGGCCACGGCCATGCCTCATGACCTGATCAATGCTAAGCCGGTGATGGCGGCCATCAGGGAGTTCTTCGGCTCCTCCCAGTTGTCTCAGTTCATGGACCAGACCAACCCGCTCTCCGAAATCACCCACAAGCGGCGGCTTTCGGCGCTCGGACCGGGAGGTCTGTCGCGCGAGCGAGCGGGTTTCGAAGTGCGTGACGTCCATCCCACCCACTATGGCCGTATCTGCCCCATTGAGACCCCGGAAGGGCCTAACATCGGGCTGATCTCCTCGCTTTCTTGCTACGCCCGAATCAACGAGCACGGGTTTATTGAGAGTCCCTACCGCAAGGTCCGCAACGGTGCGATCCTCGACTACGTGACCATCACTGACGGCGGTGACAGCCATTGGAAGGTCGGCGAGCACGTGGACCGGAAAGAGGTGGAAAAGCTCAACCTGGAACTGCGCGAGAAGAAGCGCAAGCTCGTGGAACACGAACCGTACTCGTTCTACCTCTCCGCCTGGGAGGAAGACCAGCACATCATCGCCCAGGCTAACGTGGAGGTGGATGAGAAAGGCCGTATCGAGCACGAACTTGTGAACGCTCGCCAGTCGGGGAACTTCGTGCTCATCCGGCGCGACCAGGTGGACTACATCGACGTCAGCCCCAAGCAACTGGTCAGCGTCGCCGCCTCGCTGATTCCATTCCTTGAAAACGACGACGCCAATAGGGCGCTGATGGGCTCCAACATGCAGCGCCAGTCAGTGCCGCTGCTCCGCGCCCAGGCTCCGCTGGTGGGAACCGGCATGGAGGAAGTCACCGCCCGTGACTCCGGCGCGGTGGTAGTTTGCAGACGGAACGGCATTGTGGACAGCGTGGACAGCGAGCGCATCATCGTGCGTGTCGAGGGCGACGGCCAAAGCGGCCAGCTCTCGCGTGAGGTAGGGGCGGACATCTATCAATTGATTAAGTTCCGCCGTTCTAATCAGAACACCTGTATCAACCAAAAGCCGGTGGTGCGCAAAGGGCAAAGGGTGAGGGCAGGAGGCGTCCTCGCTGACGGTCCCTGCACCGATCGTGGCGAACTGGCGCTCGGTCGCAACGTGCTCGTGGCCTTCATGCCATGGCGGGGCTACAACTTTGAAGACGCCATCCTGGTGAGCGAGAAGCTCGTAAAGGAAGACTCGTACACCTCCATTCACATCGAGGAATTCGAAATCGAAGCGCGCGACACCAAGCTCGGACCGGAGGAAATCACCCGCGATATTCCCAACGTCTCCGAGTCACTCCTCAAGGATTTGGACGAAAGCGGTGTCATCCGCATCGGAGCCTACGTCAAACCGGGCGACGTGCTGGTGGGCAAGGTTACCCCTAAGGGCGAGACCCAGTTGACTCCGGAAGAGAAGTTACTGCGGGCCATCTTCGGGGAAAAGGCGGGAGATGTGCGTGACGCCTCGCTTACCTGCCCTCCGGGTATTGAGGGTATCGTGGTCGATGTGAAGATTTTCTCGCGCAAAGGCGCTGAGAAAGACGAGCGGGCGAAGTCGATTGAACTCGCCCAAGAAAATCGCTTGAGGAAGAACCTCCAGGATGAAATCCGCATCCTCAACGACGAGCGGCTGAAGCGGCTGACCGCGCTTCTGGAAGGCGAGAAACTCCTTGTCGATCTCCACGACGAGAAGACGAACAAGCGCCTGCTCCCCAAAGGGACGGACCTAACCTCTGAAGTCCTGGCGCGGATTTCGACCCGAAACCTGAAGCGCATCAAAGTTGCCAAGAAAGACCCCGAGCTTTTCGAGAAGATTGACGAGATCGAAGAGATGACCTCGCGGCAGATCGACATTCTACGCAAAATCGCGGAGGAGAAGATTGAAAAGCTCAAGAAGGGCGATGAGCTGCCTCCGGGAGTCATCAAGCTGGTGAAGACTTACATCGCCATGAAGCGCAAGCTGTCGGTGGGCGACAAGATGGCCGGGCGCCACGGTAACAAAGGCGTGATCGCGCGCATCTTGCCTGAAGAGGACATGCCCTACCTGCCGGATGGCACTCCAGTGGAGGTGGTACTGAACCCCCTCGGTGTGCCCTCGCGCATGAACGTGGGCCAAATCCTGGAGACTCACTTGGGTTGGGCTGCGAAGGCCTTGGGGGGTAAGATCGGTGAGCTGCTGTCGGGGGCAAACCGGGCTGAAATGGTTCGCAGCGAGCTCAAGACGGTTTTCCGCGACAGCGCGCTGGCAAGCTCCTTCGACGAATTGAGCGATGAGGAACTCCTCGACCAAGCTCGTTCCCTCCGGGAAGGAATTGCCTTCGCCACCCCCGTTTTCGACGGCGCCCAGGAGCAAGAGATCAAGGAATACCTGGAAAAGGCGGAACTGCCCAAATCCGGAAAGATTGAGCTTCACGATGGCATGACTGGAGAGAAGTTCGATCAGCCCGTAACCGTCGGCTACATTTACATGCTCAAGCTATCACACCTAGTCGATGACAAGATCCACGCGCGTTCCATTGGCCCCTACTCGTTAATTACTCAGCAGCCCTTGGGTGGCAAGGCCCAGTTCGGCGGCCAGCGTTTTGGGGAGATGGAGGTGTGGGCGTTGGAGGCCTATGGTGCGGCGTACATCCTCCAGGAGCTCCTTACCGCGAAATCCGACGACGTTTATGGCCGCGCCAAAATCTACGAAGCCATTGTGAAAGGTGAGGCGGCTATAGAACCTGGTGTTCCCGAATCCTTCAACGTCCTCGTCCGAGAACTCCAGAGCCTCTGTCTCGATGTCGAGCTGCTGAAGAAGCCGAAGGAGCAGCGCGTGCCAGTGGGTGCCGAATAGAGGGACCAGGTGCCGGGACCGGGAGCTCACCGGCTCCTCGCGCTTCAGTCCCCACTAGAAGTCTCGAATTTCGAGCTTGAAAGAGGAGGCCACAATTGTTTCGCAGCAGTCCTTACGACCGTGTCAGCTTAATTGGGGAGTTTGACAGCATCCGCATTAGCTTGGCTTCGCCGGAAAGAATCCGGTCCTGGTCGCACGGCGAGGTCACCAAGCCGGAAACCATCAACTACCGAACGTTCAAGCCAGAGCGGGACGGGCTCTTCTGTGCCCGCATCTTCGGCCCGGTAACCGACTGGGAGTGCTTGTGCGGCAAGTACAAGCGCATGAAGCACCGCGGGGTGATCTGCGACAAGTGCGGCGTCGAGGTGACCCTGTCGAAAGTACGGCGGGAACGCTTGGGCCACATCGAGTTGGCCTCGCCATGCTCGCACGTGTGGTTCTTCAAAGGACTGCCCAGCCGCATCGGTCATCTCCTCGACATCTCGCTGCGTGACCTGGAGCGGGCGCTCTACTTCGAGAATTACATCGTCGTGGATCCGGGTGAGACGCCGCTGAAGGAAAAGGAACTGTTAACGGAGGAACGCTATCGCGAACTTCAGCAACAGTACCCGGGAAAGTTCCGAGCGGGGATGGGGGCCGAGGCCATCAAGGAGTTGCTGAAGCGCGTAGACGTGGAGACGCTGGCTGACGAACTGCGCGCAAAGATGCGTACCGATCCGTCCATGCAGAAACGGGTCAAGTACGCCAAGCGACTGAAAGTAGTCGAAGCGTTTCGCAAATCCGGCAACAAAGCCGAGTGGATGATTCTCGACGTGTTGCCGGTCATCCCTCCTGAACTGCGCCCGCTCGTGCCCCTGGACGGAGGCCGCTTCGCGACTTCGGACCTGAACGACCTCTACCGGCGGGTGATCAACCGTAACAACCGGTTGAAAAAGTTGATGGAACTCCATGCGCCGGACGTTATCGTACGCAACGAAAAGCGCATGCTGCAGGAGGCTTGCGATGCGCTGTTCGATAACGGCCGGCGCGGCCGCGTCCTGCGCGGTACCAACAACCGGCCACTCAAGTCACTGTCCGACACGCTGAAGGGTAAGCAGGGGCGGTTTCGCCAGAACCTGCTGGGCAAGCGCGTCGACTACTCTGGACGTTCCGTGATCGTCGTCGGACCCGATCTGAAGCTCCACCAATGTGGACTGCCTAAGAAGATGGCGCTCGAACTCTTTAAGCCTTTTATCTACCACCGGCTGGAGCAGTCCGGCCAGTGCACAACCATCAAAGCCGCCAAGGAAATGGTGGAAAGGCAGGAATCCGTAGTATGGGACATTCTGGAAGAGGTTATTCACGACCACCCCGTTCTGCTTAACCGCGCCCCGACGCTTCACCGGTTAGGCATCCAGGCCTTCGAGCCCGTGCTCGTGGAGGGCAAGGCCATCAAGATTCACCCGCTGGTGTGCACGGCTTTCAACGCCGACTTCGACGGCGACCAGATGGCCGTTCACATCCCGCTTTCGCCGGAAGCTCAGATCGAAGCTTCAGTGTTGATGCTCTCTTCACGCAACATCCTCTCGCCGGCGCACGGCCAGCCACTGGCGGTGCCCACCCAAGACATCGTGCTGGGTGTCTACTACCTCACGAAACAAAGGAAAGGCGCGAGGGGCGAAGGCCGATCGTTTGCGAGCCCCGAAGATGTCCTTTTAGCCCTGGAAGCGGAGGAGGTCGAGACCCTCACTCCCATCCGCCTGCGCTATACGGGGCGCGTGATCGACCTCACCACAGCCTACGACGACCAGGACGTATTGCATACTGAGCCCATCACGGTGCAGAATCAATTCATCGATACTACCGTGGGCCGCGTGATCTTTAACGATCATCTGCCCAAAGAGATGCCCTTCGTTAACGGCTTGCTCAGGAAAAAGGGCTTGGCCGCGCTCGTCAACTACTGCTACCTACGCTTCGGGCTTGACACCACCGTTAAGCTTCTGGACGAAATCAAAGCCCTGGGTTTCCTCCACGCCACCAAGGCTGGAATTTCCATCGGGATTGACGACCTAGTGGTTCCTTCCGACAAGGTCAAGCTGGTTACCGAGGCCGAGAAGGAAGTTATCGAAGTCGAGAAGCAATACCAGGACGGCGCCATTACCCACGGCGAGCGCTACAACAAAGTAATCGCCATCTGGTCGAATGTGACCGACAAGGTGGCCGACGAGATGTTTCAGGACATGGAGAGGCAGGACAAGTCGGGCGAGATCAATCCGATTTACATTATGGCGGACTCCGGGGCGCGGGGATCCAAGCAGCAGATCCGCCAGCTCTCAGGGATGCGGGGTCTGATGGCCAAGCCTTCGGGTGAGATTATCGAGACTCCGATCACCGCGAACTTCCGCGAAGGGCTGAACGTTTTGCAGTACTTTATCTCCACTCATGGCGCGCGCAAGGGCCTGGCGGATACGGCGCTCAAGACCGCCGACTCCGGTTACCTGACCCGGCGGTTGGTGGACGTTGCTCAGGACGTGATCATCTCCGAGTTCGATTGTGGCACGGTGGATGGCATTTATGTGGAGCCCATCGTCGAGGCGGGTGAGGTCGTAGAGCCCCTGCGTGACCGTATCGTTGGTCGTGTTTCCCTTGAGCAGATCAAAGACTACGAGGGCAACGTCATCGTGGACGTAAACCAGGAAATTAACGAAGACTTGGCGGCGGCCATCCAGGCGGCGGGTATCGAACGGGTGAAGATTCGCTCGGTGTTGACCTGCGAGTCTCGACGCGGTGTCTGCGTGCGCTGCTACGGACGGAACCTCGCCACCGGCCGCATGGTAGAGATGGGCGAGGCCGTCGGCGTCATAGCCGCTCAGTCCATCGGCGAGCCCGGCACGCAGCTCACCATGCGGACCTTCCACATCGGTGGTACCGCCAGCCGGGTCAGCGAGCAGTCCGCACTGGAAGCCAGGAACAACGGCGTCCTGCGGTATCACAACCTGCAGACGGTCAAGAACCGCGACGGACACTTCGTAGCCATGAACCGCAACGGATCGGTGGTGGTGGTTGACGAGAGAGGTCGGGAGCGCGAGCGCCATGCGGTGGTTTACGGCGCTAAGGTCAAGGTAGCGGATGGCTCGCCTACGAAGGTAGGCGACATCATCGTGGAGTGGGACCCTTACACTTTCTCGATCCTGACAGAAGTCGGCGGTACGGTTCAGTTCAAGGACCTGGAGCAAGGGGTAACACTGCGCGAAGAAGTGGACGAAGTCACCGGCCTGTCGCGCTGGGTAGTCACAGACTCGCCGGACGAGAAACTTCAGCCCCAACTGGTCATCCGCAGTGAGAAGAAGGGTACAAAGAAGTACTTGATGCCCTCGCGCGCCCATCTCATGGTGCAGGAGGAGGACGAGGTTAGCCCGGGCGATGTCTTAGCCAAAATACCGCGCGAAACCACGAAGACCAAGGACATTACGGGCGGATTGCCGCGCGTGCAGGAGCTCTTTGAGGCTCGTAAGCCGCACGAGACCGCGGTCATCACGGAAATCGACGGACTGGTGAGGTACGGGGAAATTCTGAAGGGGCAACGCAAGATTATCGTTGCCCCCGACAAGGGCGAAGCTAAGGAATATTTGCTGCCGCGTGGCGTGCACGTCTCCGTTCAGGAAGGTGAGCGCGTCAAGGCAGGCGAGCCGCTCATGGACGGGCCGCGCAATCCGCACGACATCCTGGCGGTTCTCGGCGAGAAGGAACTGCAGAAATACCTGGTGGATGAAATCCAAGAGGTCTACCGGCTGCAGGGCGTCAATATCAACGATAAGCACATCGAGGTGATCTCCCGCCAGATGATGCGCTGGGTCAAGGTGGAGGATGTCGGTGACACTGACTTCCTTCTTGACGAGCAAATGGACAAGTTCAAGTTCCGCGAGGAAAACGAAAGGGCCATCGCCAGGGGCGGGAAACCCGCCACCGGCCGGCCGTTGCTCCTGGGCATCACCAAGGCTTCGCTTTCCACGGACTCCTTCATTTCCGCCGCCTCGTTCCAGGAGACCACGCGGGTGTTGACGGAGGCTTCCATCCGCGGAGCCATCGATCATCTTCGCGGGTTGAAAGAGAACGTTATCATGGGGAGGCTGATCCCGGCAGGTACCGGCCTGGAATTCTACCGCAACTTCCGGTTGCTGACGGAAGTCGAGCCGCCGCAGCCTGAGGTCGCCCCCGAAGCTGAAGGGTTCGAGGCCGGGATTCCGCCCGCTGCTCCAGGTGTCACTGCTGAGCTGCCGGAGGAAGACGAAGCGCGAACACAATAGACAGTGGCGAGTGGCAAGTGAATGGGGCAGTGGCGAGTGACAAGTGACGAGTGACGAGCAAACAACTTAGCGCTCGTCTCGTCACTAATCACCCGTCACTGCCGTACGTAATCGGCGACCAACGACAAGTTCCGTTGGCTTGTCGCTTGTCACTCGTCACTTGTCACTGCCTTATGCAGTTCTCGTGCTGGAAATGCGCGCAACTTATTGATCTGCCGCCCGGGTCGCGGGTCGGCTCCCGCGACACCTGCCCGCGATGCGATCGAGACCTACACTCCTGCCGCAACTGCGATTTCTACGATCCTGCCAAACACAACCAGTGCTCAGAGCCGCAGGCGGAATGGGTTCGTGACAAGGAGGCTGCCAATTACTGCGACTTTTATAGGCCTAATCCCATCCTGAGCGCCAAGAGTTCGTCCACTCCCAACGATGCCAAGAAGAAGTTCGATTCGCTTTTCAAGATTTAAAGGGGAATCTTGCTTCCTGTCATTAGTCGAGAGCTGAAGACTCCGTCCATTTAGTTTAGTTAGCGTAGCTAGCCAGCCCGGTCATTCCGAGCACCTTTGGCCGCTGTCGCCTATGTGTCAGAAACAACTGGACTTGCTCATGTTGTTTCTGGAGAGGAGCGGAGCGACGAGGAATCTGCTTTTGGCTCGTCATTCGTCACTTGTCACTGGCCACGACTCATGACAGGATCGCAGCCTCTTCAAAACCCTGCTACAGCTGGTATTGGGCCGCCATGCGAGTGAGGAACTGGAGCGACTCTCGGTACTGCTCGTCGATGTCCGGGACCATGCCCACGTCGATGGCGAGGTAGCCGGAGAAGCCGTGCTTCTTGAGCCCTTGGAAGACTCCGTCCCAATCGACTGTGCCGCGACCGGCAGCTACGTGGTCGTTCACCTTGCCGTCGTTGTCGGCCGCGTGGACGTAGAAGATCCGCTTGCCCAGTTTTTCCACGCTAAGCGCCAGTATCTCCTTCTGCGCGTTGAGATGCGCGGTGTCAAGCACGGCGCCGAAGTTGTCATCGTTCACGGCGTCCATCATGCGCAGGATGGCGTCGGTGTTGCTCAATAACTCGCCCACCCGCGGCTCTACGCAGAACCGCAGGCCCGCTTTCTTCGCCTCCTGCGTCATCAAGGAGAAGCTCTCTACCATCACCTCCCACTGCCGCTCCCAACTGAACGCCGGGTCAATTGCAATCGTGAAGGTTTTGCCGAAGCTGATGCTTTCCTTGTAGGGCGAATCGCTACGAAACTGCAACGGTGGAGTAAAGCTGTCACCTTGAATCGTGGCGCAGCCGAAGAATTTGGCGATTTCGATGCCGCGTTTGAACAGGCTCCACGACTCCTCGCGCTCCTTGCGTTTGAGGCTCACTGAAGCGGGCAGAACCGGGCAAAAGTTAACCACCCTAAGGCCTTCGCCGTCACAGTATTCCTTAAGTTCGTTACGCCGTCCGTAGACCGCCATCAGATTATCACGGCGCACACCCTCCAACTCGACATTCTCGAAACCCAAGGCCTTCATCTCTGCCAGAACGCGAAAAGTGTCGGCCAGCGAAGGCGGGTAACCGTATTTCGTGATGGCGTATAACCAACAGCAACTGATTTTCACGATGGCCT
>Ga0310914_10001903_pt1 | contig 13791 bp, 11 predicted proteins | sample GREbulkMGAN108_FD_203450 | JGI IMG/M metagenome (GOLD analysis project Ga0310914, IMG submission 203450) | Lab enrichment of tropical soil microbial communities from Luquillo Experimental Forest, Puerto Rico - GRE.bulkMG.AN108 | ecosystem: Environmental > Terrestrial > Soil > Tropical forest >... | reverse complement strand
GGATAGGGGTGATCGTGACGAAGAAGCCGTGCGATCAATGAGGCGCAGTCTGTTGGGGGATGAACAGATTGGGGGTCAGGGCGGTACGGCCTGTCCTCGTCAGCCAGATATGAGCAAACCATCAGCAGGCCCGAATGTCTCCCAGAAAGCTGTCGATGGTGGAGCGCAGCTTACCGGCTTCCTGTTCCATCGCCTTCGATGCGTCCAGCACATGCTGCGCCGCCGAGCCCGTTTCTGCGGCGGCGTTTTGCACGCCCCCCACATTGGCCGCCACTTCCGATGTCCCCGACGCCGCCTGCTCGACGCTACGAGCGATTTCCATGGTCGCAGCGCTTTGCTGCTCAACGGCCGAGGCGATGCTGGTGGTTATTTCTCCGACCTCGCCGATGGTGCCGACGATGCTGCCGATGGTCTGAACTACTTTCTCTGTTTGCTGCTGCACCGAAGTGATCTGCTGGGCGATTTCATCGGTGGCCTTGCTGGTTTGGCTGGCGAGATGCTTGACCTCATTGGCGACCACGGCGAAACCCTTGCCCGCCTCGCCGGCGCGCGCCGCCTCGATGGTGGCGTTCAAAGCAAGAAGATTGGTCTGAGCCGCGATGTCATTGATCAGAACCACCACGTCACCAATCTTGCTGACCATGCTGGCCAAGCTGGCAACGGTGCCCTGGGCGGCTCCCGCCTCAGCGACGGCATTGTCGGAAATCTTCGAGGACCGCTGGACCTGCCGGCTGATTTCCTGGATCGAGCTGGTCAGCTCCTCGGTGGCCGCGGCAACGGTCTGCACGTTGCTGGAGGCCATTTCCGTCGCCGACGCGACAATATTGGCCTGATGATTGGTCTCGTCCGCCGACCGGCTCATCGAACTGGCAGTGGACTGAAGCTGGGTGGCGGCGTTGGAGACCGACTGCACCATCTGCAAAGCCGCCTCCTGAAAGCGGGAGACCAAGGCTTCGATAGCGGCCGTCCGATGCTCACGCTGACGGGTTTCTTCCAACTGCTGTTCCGACAGCTCGCGCCCGCGCATCATCTCGTCCTTGAAGACCTGGACCGAACGGGCCATTCCTCCCAATTCGTCGCCCCGATCAGTACCGGTAATGGCGACGCTGAAATCATTGACCGCCAACCGCTCCATGATGGTGACCATGCCGTTGATGCCGGACGTCATCTGCCGCACCACCATCACCGCGACCAGGCCCGCCAAGGCGAGCCCCGCTAAAACCGAGAGGAGCGTGAACCACAAAGCCGTTTCCGCCCCGGATTTAACCTGCGAGGACAGGGCCTGGATATCGGCGGCCATGCTGTCCTCGACCTTTTTCAGCAGATTGATCCGCGCCGTGGAGGCTGCGAACCAGGCCGGGCCGGTCACGTCTCCGACAGAGCCTGTGGTGATGCTGTCGAGGCCCACCTTGCGCATCCCTTCGACCGAGCGGCTTGCATCATCGTCCAGGGTCTTGCGGAAGAAATCCAACTGCGACGGACTGGCATGGTCCTGAAATTCTTTGAAAAACACTCCCTGCTCGGCAATCACCGTGACAAAGCGGCGCAGGGTTTCTCCGTCGAATTTCCCGGCAGCGAAGGCTCCCGAGCCGATGGCTCGTTCTTGCCCGGCCTTTTCCTTGCCCTCCATCAGCTTGAGATAGGCAGCCACCATCTTGGCCACACCGGCATCACTGGACATCACCGCGATCTGATCGACCACATCCAATTGCAGGCGGATGGTTTCGCTGAAATTGGCAATCGAGGTCTTGCTGTCGATGTTCAAGGCGTCGATCTCGGCGCGTGAGGCGATCAGTGCCGACAGCCGTTTGCGAGCGGCATCTAATTTGGCCGGAAAGCCAGCATCTAAAACGGACAGATTCAGGCTCTGCAACGAGGTCTCAAGGTGTTGGCGCGCCTCGTCGGTCGCTTTACGCTGGACCTGCATTTCCTTTTGGAAATTGCTTCCCTTGCTGCCGATGAAAACAGCGGTGGCTCCACGCTCTTTCTGTAATTCGTGAATGAGAATGCTGATGTCCGCAGTCAAGGGGGCGACTTGCGCCAATTCAGATGTCTCAGAAACAATATGGGCTTTGTCTGAAATGAGCTTTCCGGACAAACTCAAGATCAAGAGCACCGGGAAAAAAAATGAGACGGCAATTTTCTGCGAGACCTTAAAATTAACTAGAAATTGCATGACACGCCCCGCTTACACTTTGTTGTATGGCTTATTTGATTTCTATATATAAGTGACCCCGTCTTGGTTGTGAAGGGTCAGGGATATGCGATAAGCCATAGGCCCTGGCAGGCCTCTGCCTTCGGAACCCGCGCTTAAGCTTCCCCTTTGCCTTCCCGAACGGATTGCGCTATACGGGGCTCTCCATCGATACCGCGTGTATCGACATGCGCTGCACCCGTAGCTCAGCTGGATAGAGCGCTGTTCGCCATCCTTAACTGCTGATATGCCCCATGGTCCTGACTCAGCAAGATTGACCCGGACCCTTCCGGATTGCAGCGGAAAGCCCTGCCCATGGATCGTAAACAGCGCAGATCCCTGAAAAAGACCACGCCGCCGGTTTCCGCTGCCGAGTTGCAGATGCTGTTTCAACAGGCTTTGCGACTGCATCAGCTTGGCCAGTTGACCGAGGCAGAGACGCTTTATCGCCGTATCCTGACCCTATCTCCGCAGCATGCCGACAGCTTGCATCTGCTGGGGCTTTTGACCTCACAGCTGGGACGGAACGAAGCCGCCATCACGCTGTTCAAGCAGGCCATCGCCATCAATGGACAGGTGGCCGCCTATCATTTGAATCACGGCAATGCGTTAAGGAACATGGGACGCCTGGGCGAAGCGGTGCAGGCCTATGACGAGGCGATCCGACTGAAGCCCGATTACGCCATGGCCTATTCCAATCGCGGCAACAGCCTGATCGATCTGGGTCGGTCAGAAGACGCTTTGGCCTCCTTTGATCAAGCGTTGAGGCTTAAACCCGATTACGCCGAAGCCCTGTCAAACCGGGCATCGATCCTGACTGATCTTGGCCGCGCCGAGGAGGCGCTGGCATCGATCGCATCAGCCTTGGCTCTGGGAGCCAATTTCGCCGAGGCCCACTACAATCACGGCAATGCCTTACGTCAGTTGGGTCGGGTCAAGGATTCTGTCGCGAGCTACCGCCGCGCCATTGAGTTGCAGCCGGACTATCCCCAGGCCAAGGGAATGCTGGCGCTGACGCTGCGCCATGTCTGTGATTGGAGCGACCAGGGCGCCTGCGAAGCCGACATCGTGCAGATGATCCGCCAAGGCCGGACCGGCATCGCTCCCTTTCTGCTCTGCGCAAGCCCGCAAGCCTCTGCTGACGATGCTCTCAAAGCCGCTCGGTTATGGGGACAGACGTTCGAGCGGACGGCCCGCCTGAGCCCGGCTTCGCCTTCGACTGAAGGACGGATAAGGATCGGTTATCTGTCCTCGGACCTGCGCGAGCATCCGGTGGCTGTCTTGGCGGTGGAATTGCTGGAGCGGCACGACCGATCCCGATTCGAAGTATTCGCCTATTCCACGGGACCGGATGACGAAAGCTCCTTGCGCCGCAGGATCGAGCGGGGTGTCGAACATTTCATCGATATCGCCTCTTTGTCGCAACGGGATGCCGCCGAGCGGATCAGGGCTGATGGCATCCATATTCTTATCGATTTGAACGGCTATACGACGATGGCCCGCACGCAGATTCTGGCGATGCGGCCGGCGCCGATTCAGGTCAATTTCCTCGGCTATCCCGGCAGTATGGGAGTGGACTTCGTCGATTATCTTATCGGTGATCCGGTGGTCACGCCCTTTGAAAGCCAGCCGTTCTTCCAAGAAGAGATCGTGCAGCTTCCTCATTGCTATCAACCCAATGACCGTCAGCGGAAAATCGCCGGAACGGCGCCCGATCGTGCCGATTGCGGCTTGCCTGAACGGGGCTTCGTTTTCTGCTGCTTCAATAACAGCTTGAAGCTGAGCTCGGAGCTTTTCACGATTTGGATGCGGCTTTTGCAGGCGCAGCCAGACAGTGTTTTCTGGCTGTTGGACTGCAATGACGTGGCCAAGCGCAATTTACAGCGCGAAGCAGAGGCCCAAGGCATTGATCCTGCCCGTCTGGTGTTTGCCCCGCGCTTGCCCATTGAACAGCATTTGGCCAGGCACAGTTTGGTGGACCTTTTCCTCGACAGCTTTCCCTATAACGCCCATACGACCGCCTCGGACGCGCTGTGGGCAGGCTTGCCATTGGTGACACTGGCAGGAGAGACCTTCCCCTCAAGAGTGGCGGCAAGCCTGTTGACGGCCGTAGGCTTGCCCGAGCTGATCACCCATCGTCTGGCGGATTATGAAAAGCTTGCGCTGGCATTGGCGAAAGATCCGGAACGGATGGCGCAGCTGAAAGCGAAACTCGCGGCTTTGCTGCCGACAGCGCCATTATTCGACACGCTGGCATATGTCCGTCATCTGGAAGCTGCTTTCGAGCGAATGTGGATGCTCTGGCGGGACGGTAACCAACCCGAATCTTTCCGGATTTCAGCGCAAGATCCTGCCCAAGGAGCGTGAACAGCGCAGAGTCATGTAAAGACCATGCAGGCGGGTCTCTGCGACCAAGCGGAATGGGGCATCCCGTGGCCGATTTCAATCGAAGGGCGTGATTTTATCGCGGTGTCCCCTTGATGCCAGGGCCTGACGTTCTCTAGCTTCGGAGTCCCCCAAGCTTCCCCTTTGCCTTCCCGAACGGATTGCGCTACACGGGGGTTCTCCATCGATATGAACCATATCGACATGCGCTGCACCCGTAGCTCAACTGGATTGAGCGCTGCCCTCCGAAGGCTTCAGCCTCTTCATGGCGTAAGCGCTTTCATCAATAAATTCATGATGTTGTGAGGCGGGGGCGCTGCCCTGAAGGCCCTGTTTGTGGCCGGACTGTGGGCCGTTTGAACCGGCGTTTGGCAATATCTGGCAACGGATTGGGCAGAGTGCGTCCCCTTTAACTCCACGCACAACCAGGCACCCCGAACAGGAACAGGGTCTTCAATGCCCCTGCGCCTCCTTGGGGGGCCATTTGCCTTCTTTAACAAGGCGCTCCATTTCAGCCGCTTTCGGCGGCGGCCAGGGGTAGTGGGCGGCATGCAGGCGATCCAAAAGGCGCTGACAGTCGGCATGCACCTTGGGGTCATTTATCGCCAAATGCATACAGGTTTCGCCTCCAAGGTTGGCGACGGTATGACCCAGCCTTGTCGCGGTCCAGATAGAGGCCCCCCGGTCCAACAGGTAGTTCACCATGTCGATCTGCCCTGACGCGGCGGTTGTGATAACGGCGGTCTCTCCGCCATCATCCTTGGCATCGACATGTGCCCCAGACTTCAGAAGCAAGTCAACTCCGTCTCGGTAATCAATCATGGCAGCTTCAGCCAAAGGCAGGCGAGCACTAGACAGTCCATCCGGGTTCGCTCCTGCTGCTAACAACGTCCTGGCATAGTCAAGATCGTAGGCTCTGACTGCTGAGGCCAATGGCACCCACCATTTGGCTCCGTCAGGTTTGGCTCCCGCTTTCAGCAAAGCTTTCACCATCGGCATATCGAGGTGCCTTACGGCGATCATCAAGGGGGTCAGCCCCTCTGTCCCGGTGGCATTGACGCCACCGGGAACGGTTTTCGCCTCGGCCAGAACGGCATCGACATCGCCTTCGATGACCAGACGCATAAACTGGCGCTCTCGTTGATCGGGGAAGTTTCCCCAAACCTCGTAGAACCCCATTAGTCCATCTATGTCCCAGGTGTGGTACTTCCGATAACCGATGAAGATAAGTGCGGCCAGAAAGAGGGCGAGGAGAAACTTAACTCCCCGCATGATCCCCAAGCTGTTTTTGGCTTGCTTCACTGCTCCTGCGCCTCCTTGGGCGGCCATTTGCCTTCGTCCATGAGCTTTTTGACTTCTTTGGCCGAGGGCGGCGGCCATGGCCAGCCAGCGGCTTTGTAGCGGGCGATCAAATTGTTCTGAGCGGCCACGAGTTCCGGTTTGGTAGGAATGTTGTTCAGCAAGGCGGGAATGGTTATGCCTCCTTCCTCGGTCACCCAAAGAGAACCTCCGTGATCCAGCAGATATACCGTCATGTCTAAATGGCCAGCCAACGCGGCAACCATGGAAGGTGTCTTCCCAAAAACATCAGGCACATCCACCCTGGCTCCGGCTTTAAGCAGCAATTCCACCGCTTCTTTATAATTGATCAGAGCCGCTTCGATCAGGGGCGGCTCTGATCCGGCCAAGCCGTTCGGGTTGGCCCCCGCTTCCAGTAAAATCCGAGGGATCGTCAGGTCATAGGCCCGTACGGCCATATGCAGGGGAACCTGTTTCACATTGCCGTCGGGATTGGCTCCGGCCTTCAGCAGAGCCTTCATCATTGATTTGTTTAAGCGCCGCACGGAAACCATCAAGGGCGTCAGGCCGTTGGTCCCGGTGGCATTGACGCCACTGGGAATGGTTTTCGCTTCGGCCAGCACCTCATCGACATCCCCCTGGATCACCAGGGCAATGAAGTGCTGGGCCGCCGGATCGGGGAAGTTCTCCCGCACCTTGTAAAAGGTCATGAGGCGCTCAAGGTTCCATGCCTGGAATTTCTGATAGCCTGCAATGGACAGAGCCACCAAAAGGATCAGCGCCAGGGCGGATATCCCCTTGATGCGTCTATTTGCCACCAAGCTGTTTCTGTCGAGCTTCAATGCCACTTAACACCCAATTGATGGAATGAGGGTCAAGGAGAGAGCCACCAGAAGACCCTGACGGCGATGAATTCGGAAGCTTTCGCCGTTCTCCATATGCTGGCGGCAACACTTCGTGACCCAACAGCGTTTGCACATCAGCCGTTATCCCCAAAATGCTGCCAATAAACGGAACCGCACGTAACGTAGCAATGGAGAGCTCTCTATGATCCTGAATGGATGACAAAGGCTCCCCATCAACATAATAGGCGTCAACTTTTGGTGGCGTCGAGGATTTGTCGTCAATCAGTTTCATATCAATGCCTGATGCATTGAATGTCGTAGCTGGCAAGCCAGTCGTCACCGCTGCGGCACTGGCTAAGCCACCGCCTAATGAATGCCCGGTGAAAGAGAGATTGCCATCAGTGCGAGCTGCCAAAGTTTTTGCTAATTCTTTAGCTCTGTCATAGGCCTCAGCATGGAACCCCATACCTTGTTCGCCATTATTCAGCCAGTCCTGATCAGCGTCGGGCCTTGTTCCCCTGAACGCCAGCACATATTGTGGGCCGTTGGGTCCGTCTTTGACAAATAATTCTGCGTGGAGGCTGGAGCCATCATCAGGTGACAAGTCGTTGGATGTGATCCCCAGCTTCTCCAATTCCTCGCCGCTGGCCTTGCGATACCCAGAAGGCAATGCGGGTTCCGGGCCAGCATCCGGATTGTCGGGGTCCCAATAGGTGTGCGCCGCCAGCATCGCCTTGTCGTGGGCGTCGGACAGTTTGGCCTGTTCGGCCTGTTTCTGCTCGGGCGTCATGGAAGCTGGGTCGGAGGCGTCCTTCGGGGCGAAGCGTCCGCCCTCATGGGTACCTTTGGGATGGCGCAACTGATTGACATCGTATTTCCGAAGCCAGTCCGGCTGCCGTCCGTTGCGCCGGACGGGCAGGCCGTGGGCCTTCAGCAGCGCCTGGGGATCGGTTCCGCTCCTCAGTTTCGCCGAGGCGGAGGCCAGCCGCTTGGCGAGGCACTCATCCTCCAGCCGGGGCTGTCCCATCTGGCACAGGGCGATGGCGGCCAGGGCGGCGTCGCCCTTCGTCAAGGCCCGCGAGGCGGCACCCAGGCTGCCCATCACCTTGGTCTCGTCAGCCAGATCGTTCTTCGCCAGCGACAAAAGCGTCAGGATGCGGGTCTCGCGGCCTGCGACGGCAAGGCCGGTGCCGCCTTCGGGATGGTCTTGTAATGGTGCGATGACGGTGCCCTTGCCCAGCACCACGCCCTTGTCGGTCAGCCGCAAACTGGGGCAATAGTCTGGGGTTTCCGGCAGCTTCAGATGGGTGCGGCGCAACGCCTTTTCCAGCCGCCGGGGCTCGACGCCCCGCTGCAGCAGATCAGCCGCCTGGGCCAGGATGGCGTCGGAACCTTCCGCCGGTTCCGGCGAGGCGGTCAGCAGCGCCGAAGCCTGAGAGGGATTTCGGATCAGATGCCCGGCGGCGGAGCGGATGGTCTTGACCATCGGGGTCATGGCCGAAGCAGACTTGCCGTAAGCCAGAGACAACAACGCGGACAGGGCTTCGTCGGAAGTGACCTCCACCTCCCAGCAGCCCTGCACGACGATGCGGCGGGCCAACAGAGTGGATTTGCCCAACAGAATGCTGTCGCCCTCCAACCGGGGGCGGCGGCGAGGGGCGGAATGCGAAGGAACCAACATGGTTGCGTTTCTCCATGAAAAAAGCCCCGGCCTGGACAGGCGTGGGGCTTGGGAGGATGACGGGGAAAAAGAAAAACCCGCTCCTTCGGGGGAAGGGCGGGTTCGGGCGTTATGATCGCTTCTGCGCAGTGTCAAATTTTTCAGGAGCGTAAGTCAAGAACAAATTAGAAACTCTGGGCCGGTTCCAGTTATGCCTAGTGGTGAGGTGAAGGACGCGCCGGAAAAGTTGGCTCTGCATTGCCAATATCCGGCAACAGCCGTCCCCGTTTCGTTCTTCTCGGCGAAACTGGCCGCCTCCAGAAAGGGGCTTGCCGAACCCCGCAGAAATCCAGTATCTTCCGGGCCTCTTCGATCCGATGTGGTCGCCAGTGCACCCGTAGCTCAGCTGGATAGAGCGCTGCCCTCCGAAGGCAGAGGCCACAAGTTCGAATCTTGTCGGGTGCGCCACTCTTCTCTTTTTATCCCCGCACGCTGCTGAGGAAATCCGTCACCACTCGGCCCAGCTGGCCGGTTTGGCCGACCATACCGCCGGCGGCGGTTTCTACTTGCGACGAACTGTTCTGCACCGTGCCATTCGCCTGCGTCAGTTCGCCCAGATGGCGCGAGACCTCGGCGCTGCTGCTTTCAGCCTCGCTCACATTATGGGCGATCGCCTGAGTCAGGCCACGCTGGCGCTCCACCGCCTGGGCGATGATGTCGCCGGCTTGGCTCAGCGAATCGATAGTCCCGCCAATCGCGCCGATGGCGTTGATGGCTTCGGCAGCCGCATCCTGTACCGCCGTGATCTCGCGCGAAATCTCGTCGGTCGCCCGCGCCGTCTGATGCGCCAGGTTTTTCACCTCCGATGCCACCACCGCGAAGCCCTTGCCCATGTCGCCCGCACGCGCCGCCTCGATGGTGGCGTTCAGGGCCAGCATGTTGGTCTGGCTGGCGATGTCGTTGATCATGCTGGAGACCTCGGCGATCTTCGCGACCGCATGACCCAGCCCCTGCATGATGGCGTCGGTACGCTCGGCCTCTTGCACCGCCTGGGCGGAAATGCGCGAGCTGTTGGCCACCTGCTGGCCGATTTCGGAGATCGCTGCCCCCAGCTCGGCCGCCGCCTGAGCCACGGTCTGGACATTGCGGGCGGCACGGTCGGCAGCCGCCACCACTTCGGCGGCGGCGCCTGAAGCCTGACCGCTGACGCCGGCCATCATCGAAGCGGCGGAATGCACCTGCTGCGCCGCCGCCGTCAGGCTATCGGCCACTTGCTGGATGCTGCCCTCGAAGCGAGACGCCATGTCCAGGCGGGACTGGCGCTGTTCCTCGGCCAGACGCTGTTCGCGGGTCTGCTGTTCTCGGCGCAGGCCGTCGGCGGCTTGGGCTTCGTCGCGCAGCACGCGGATCGAGCGACCCAGCTCGCCGATCTCGTCGCTGCGACGTTCGCCCACCACCGCCATGGCGTCGGCTGAATAATCGCCATGGGCAAGGCGGTTGGTGACACCCGACAGAGCCTTCAGCGGCGAGGCGATGTGACGCGCCAGCATGAACACCCAGGCCAGTGCCGACAGCACGATCACCACCGAGACGCCGACCAGCTTCCAGCCCAGCGCCCAGAACTCGCCTTCCAGATCGTCGAGATAAAGGCCGGTGCCGATCATCCATTGCCATTCGGGAATGGCGAAGGCATAGGACACCTTGGGCTGCGGCGAGGACGCGCCTGGCTTGGAATATTGATAAAAGACCGAGCCACCGCCCTGGCGGGCCACCTCGATCAGCTTCTGGATAAAGGGAATGCCATTGGCATCCTTGGCGCTCATGAAGTTCTTGCCCTCGCGCTCGGGCCAGGGCGGCACCATCTTGGCGTTGCCTTCGAAATCATAGGCGAAGAAATATTCGCTGCCGCCATAGCGGATCGCGCGGAGCTCGGACACCGCCGTCTTGCGGGCCTCGTCCTCGCTGATTTCGCCGGCGCGGGCGCGGTCCTGCTCATGGGCGATCACGGCACGGGCGGTTTCCGCCAGGGCGCGGACCTTGCCGACCCGCTCGTCCAGCATGGCGCCGTGCAGGAAATACAGCGCCAGCAGCGTGACCAAAGTATAGCCGACGGCTCCTCCGACCACGGTGGACATCAATTTCAGCGAGATGGAAAGCGTCCTGATCATGGTCCGTCGGTCCCTGTTTTAAGTGATTTTTTTATGTCATTGGGGCTTCAGCCCGGTTTGGTATTCCGCAGATGCTCGGCATAGCGACAGTCATGTTCCATGATATGTTCGAAGAGCCATCCCCTGAGGAAATGCGCCACCTCCTCGCTTAAACCCAGATGCGCCTCGGCGCGAGCGCGCTCGGCCATCACCTGAACGTCATGCAGCAGACGCTCATGCTCGGCCTCATGCGTCTCGCAATCTCCGTAACCAGAGACACGCAAGATCGACATTTCCCGGTTGAAATGTATCTGGGTATATTTAAACAGCTCTTCAAGAATAATCCCGACATGTTCATCGCCGAAACCGGCATAACATGCGACTAAGGTACTATTCAAGAGATCAACCAATATCTTATGGTCGTCATCCAGCGAAGGAATACCGACTGACAGATTATCCGCCCACTTAATGGTTACATCTTCTGGACGCATTTTTCCCTCTTATAATACTTATAGTTTAAGTCGGTTCCAGCCCCAGAGCCTCGACCGAGGTGCGGGCGGCGGCGTCCTCGACCCCGATCATCGAGGCCAGGAACATCGAAGCGGCGGTGATGCCCTCCTTATGAGCCGTGTCGGGCGGATGGCCTTGCGCCAGCGCCTCTGCGACGGTCTCGTCATAGGCTTCGCAAACCATGCGCTTGGTGGGTTCGTCCATTTTGGAATGCGCTCCTTCAAAATGGGTGTTGGTCTCGCAGCAATGCGAACATGACCCGATGAGCGCAAACGCCGTGCCATAACCGGTTATGGCGGTCAGCCTTAAGTTTCAGCAGGATTTCAAGGGGATAAGCAGAAAGCAGGAAGACTATCCGGCTTTCAGAATGCCCATGCTCGGGCCTTTAGCATCGCAAAATGCGAGTCCGTAGATCTCGCATTTTGCCAGCAGGGCAAGCTCAGGCCAGGGCTGGGCTCAGGCCAGGCGATAGGATCGGAGCCGAGGGAGCCGCCGTCCCATGGGCATGGTCATGACCGGCACATCCGCCATTGGCCTTGCGCCGGGAACAAGGACGCATCATCTCGCCCATGGCGCCACAGCAGCGGCCACAGGCCGGCTCGACGCCAAAATGGTTGAAGACCTCGGCCAACCGATTGGCGCCGCTGGCTTGGGCGTCGCGGACATCCTGGTCGGAAATCGCATGGCAGATGCAGACGTACAACGGCTTGCTTCCTTGTTCCGAAAGGACACCCTTCCCACATCTTCTGGTCAATGGCGAAATCAGTCGGGGTGTCTCACCATCCATCTGTTGACAGCGTACCAGATACTGAGAATGATTATCAACATCGATTTCGTGCTGCCTGCCTGATCCCTGGGCGGCGGGGCGATCTGCACCGAGGGGGCTCGGGGATATGACACAGACAGGAGACAAGCTATGAAGGGCAATGATCGCGTCATCGCGGTATTGAACAAGCTGCTGACCGGCGAGCTGACCGCCGCCGACCAGTATTTCATCCATTCGCGGATGTACGAGAACTGGGGCCTGAAGGCGCTTTATGAAAAGGTCGAGCATGAGCGGGTCGAAGAGCTGGAGCATGCCGATCTGTTGATCCGCCGCATCCTGTTCCTGGAAGGCGTGCCGGACGTGGCGTCCCGCGCGGCTCTGGCCATTGGTGCGAACGTGCCGCAGATGTTGGCCAACGATCTGGCCTATGAGCTGAGCGTGGTAGCCGAATTGAAGGCGGCGATTGCTCTGTGCGAAGCCGAAAGCGATTACGACTCCCGCCGTATCCTGGTGGATCTGCTGCGCGACACCGAAGAAGATCACACCTATTGGCTGGAGCAGCATCTGGGTCTGATCGAGAAAATGGGTCTGCAGAACTATCTGCAGTCCTCGGCCGCCATCGGCAAACCGTAACAGGAGGCACCGCTATGAAAGGCGACCGCGCCATCAATGCGCAGCTCAACAAGGTGCTGCGTCTTCACCTGACCGCTATCAACCAGTATTTCCTGCATGCCCGCATCCTCAAGAACTGGGGATTCCGCCAGCTGGGCGGGGTGGAATACAAGGAATCCATCGAGGCCATGAAGGAAGCCGATGCCGTCATCGAGCGCATCCTGTTCCTGGAGGGCCTGCCCAATCTGCAGGATCTGGACAAGCTGCTGATCGGCCAGACGGTGCCGGAAATCCTCAAGGGCGACCTGACCCTGGTCACCAATGTGCGTCAGCAGCTGGTGGACACCATCGCCGCCTGCGAAAAGGCCGAGGACTTCGTCAGCCGCGACCTGTTGGCCCATCAGCTGGAGGAAAACGAGGAACGCCTCGATTTCTATGAGACCCAGCTGGAGCTGATCGAGAAGGTTGGTGTGCAGAACTATCTGCAAAGCGCGGTCGGCGAAATCGACGACTGATGGCTATCCATCCCCCTCCCCTGGTGACGGGCGGAGGGGGATGGGTTAACCCAGCTTCGGACCGCCTACGGGCAAAGCAACGAAGAAGCGCGATCCCTCTCCCAGCTTGCTTTCCAGCCAGATGCGGCCGCCATGATGGTCGGCGATCTTCTTGCAGATGGCCAGGCCGATGCCGGTTCCTTCGAAGGTGCCCGGCGCATGCAGTCGCTGGAACAGGCCGAAAATCCGCTCGAAATACTCGTTCTCGATGCCGATGCCGTTGTCGCTGACCGACAGCAGCCAGTCGCTGCCCTGGCGTTCGCAGGCGATTTCGACTTTGGGCGGGCGGCTGGGGTCGCGATATTTCAGGGCATTGTCCACCAGATTGCGGATCAGCCGCACCAGCTCCTGCCGATCGCCGATCACGGTGGGCAAATGGTCGGGCCAGCTTAAGCTGGCGCCCAGTTCGGCGGCCATCGCCTCCAGCGGCGGCAGGGCGTCTTCCATCACCGCCGTCAAGGGCACCGCCGTCAGCGGATGCCCGCCTCGACCCACCCGGGCATAATCCAGCAGATTCAGAATCAGCTGATCCATCCGCCTGGCTCCGCTCTGGGCGAAGCCCAGAAACTCGCCGGATTCCTTGTCCAGCTGATCGCCCAGCCGGCGTTCCAGCAAAGCCAGATAGCTGTTGACCATGCGCAAGGGCTGACGCAGATCGTGGCTGGCGACATAGGCGAAGGCTTCCAGATCGGCGTTCGAGCGCTGCAATTCGGCGGTGCGCTGCACCAGCGCCGCCTCGGACCTGACCCGTTCGCTGACATCATGGATAATCGAGAACAGGAAATTGCGGCCCTGCACCTGGATCGGGCCGGAAAAGAC
>Ga0310914_10001902_pt1 | contig 13792 bp, 12 predicted proteins | sample GREbulkMGAN108_FD_203450 | JGI IMG/M metagenome (GOLD analysis project Ga0310914, IMG submission 203450) | Lab enrichment of tropical soil microbial communities from Luquillo Experimental Forest, Puerto Rico - GRE.bulkMG.AN108 | ecosystem: Environmental > Terrestrial > Soil > Tropical forest >... | reverse complement strand
AGCAATGAGCAGCACGACCTTCGAGGCTGCCCGCACCCTCTCCGCGCCGTCGCAGTCGCGGCGGCGCTGGCGCGTCTGGCCTGGCGGCCTAAAGGGCTCGGAATTTACCTGGGCGATCGCGTTCGTGGTGCCTTACGCCGCGGTGTTCATTGCATTCGTCGCCTATCCGATTGTTTACGGACTGTGGATGGGCCACGACCCGGAGCTCTATAGCGAGCTGCTTTCCGATCCGATTTACCTAGGCAGCGTGGTCAACACGGTGCTCTTCGTCGGCATTGGCGTGAATCTGAAGATGTTCGGCGCGCTTCTGCTGTCAGGCTTCTTCATGCGGCGCAGCTGGTGGACCAAGGGCTTGCTGCTCATCTACGTGCTGCCCTGGGCGGTGCCGGCGCTGCCCACCTTCATCTCGATCCACTGGATGCTCAACGGCCAGTGGGGCCTGCTCAACAACGTGCTGTGGGATTTATTCGGCATTGACGGCCCGGGCTGGCTCGACACTTCGCGCTGGCTGGCACTTGGCTCGGTGATCGTCTCGCACATCTGGAAATGGATGCCGTTCTGGACGGTAATTCTGCTGGCCGGCCGCATGGCGATACCGCAAGAGCTCTATGACGCCGCCGACGTCGACGGCGCCACCGGCCTGAACCGCTTCACGTACGTCACCTTTCCACTGCTCGCAAATCTCTATCTGATTTGCACGCTGCTCTCGACGATCTTCACCTTGGGCGAATTCAACGAGGTCTACTTTATTACCGGCGGCGGACCTGCGCTTTCGACCCACGTACTGGCGACGCTCGGCATCCGCGACGCGTTCCAGGTCGCGCGGCCGGACCTCGGCGTTGCCACGGTGATGTCGGCGCTGCCGCTGATGATCCCACTGGTCATTCTCCTGATGCGCAAGTTGCGCACGACGGACGTGCAGCTGTGAGCACGGTGCTGACGCATCGGCAGACGGTGCGGCGACCGCCGCGCTATCGGCTACGACGCAACCTGAGAGAAACGGCGGCGCTAGCATTCGCCGTCGTCCTCCTGATCTGGACGCTGGCGCCAATCTACAACATGGTGATGGTGTCGCTGGATTCGAAGGGTGACGTGTTCAGCAACGATATCTGGCCCGCGCACCCGTCGCTCGACAGCTTCTGGATCGTACTGAGCGAGGGATATTGGTATCTTGAGTATTTCTGGCACCAGTTCGGCAACAGCATCTATATCGGCGCGGTCACGACTTTCCTCACCCTTCTTATCGGTTCGCTGGCGAGCTTCTCGATCGGCCGGCTGCGGCTCAAAAACGGCTGGATCGTGAGCAATGCCGCGCTCCTGACCTATGTCATCCCCGCCTCGTTTCTCGCCATCCCGTTCTACAGCATCATGCTGAAATACGGCCTCGCCAACAATTTGTGGTCGGTGATCTTTGCCGAGGTTACTTTCGCCACGCCCTACGCGATCTTCATTTTTCACCAGTATGCCGTCAGCATTCCGATGGAGCTCGACGAGGCGGCCCGGATCGACGGCGCTTCGCCCATCCAGATTTATCTGCGCATCTACCTGCCGCTGATGGCGCCGGCTCTGGTCGCCGTCGGGACCTATGCCCTGCTGCTGGCGTGGAACGAATATCTTTATCAGTTCATGCTGCTCTCGTCGACGCGGAGCATGACGGTGCCGGTGGCGCTGGCGCAGTTCCTCAACAGCGACGAAGCGCCGTGGAATTACATGATGGCGACCGCCATCATCTATGCGATCCCGCCGGTGGCAGTCTATTACGCCTTTCGCCGCCGCATGACCGCTGGCCTCACAATGGGCGGCGTGAAGGGCTGAATCCATCCCTTCGGGAAAGTCATGAGCGCTGGTTCAGTGGTTCCCGCGGCAACAGGGCCGTTCGCACTCAGGCGGCTGCGGCTGCCCGGGCCCGGTCACCTGCACGGCTCTGATCTCGTTTGGTCGATCGTCTTTGTCGTCCCGTATGCGGCGCTGTTTACCGCATTCGTCGTCTATCCGATAGGCTACGGGCTATGGATGGGCAGCGATCCAGCGCTTTACGCCGAGCTTTTGTCCGATCCGCGCTATGTCAGAGCGGCGGTCAACACCGTTCTTTTTGTCGGGCTCGCGGTGAACGTGGAGATGGTTCTCGCCTTGTTATTGTCGGGCTTCTTTATGCGCCGTCGTCGGTGGATCAAGGCGCTGCTGGTAATCTACATCCTGCCGTGGACGCTGCCCGCGGTCCCCGCCTATCTCTCATTCCACTGGATGCTGGCCGCTTACCCGCAGGGTCTGCCGAATAATTTGCTGGAGGCATTGTTCGGAATCGAAGGTCCGTTCTGGTTCAATCGCGGCTGGCTCGCGCTGGGGTGCGACATTACCGCCAGCGTCTGGAAATGGATGCCGCTGTGGACGCTCATCTTCCTCGGCGGCCGGATGGCAATCCCGCAGGATCTGTATGACGCGGCCAGCATCGACGGTGCCTCCGGCTATCGCCGGTTTGTCCATATCACGGTGCCGCTGCTCACCAACCTCTACGTCATCAGCACGTTGATTGCGGCGATTTGGACTTTCGGCGATTACGCTCCCGTGCTTTTTGTCTCCGGCGGTACGCCGGCCTTCGAATCGGAGGTCATCTCCACGCTCGGCTTTCACTATGCGCTTGATTTCGCCAACCCGCCGCTTGGCGTGGCGGCCGGGCTGACGGCTCTTCCCATCCTGCTTCCGATCTTGATCTTGTTGACGCGCGCGCTGAGTACGATGGAGGTGCAGTTGTGAGCGCTGCTCCGCTTCTTGAGCGGCCGAAGCGCCGCCCGCGTTACCGACTGCGGAGAATCCTCGTCGAAGTAGGCTCGGTTGTGCTCGGCGTGATCATCGTAATCTGGTCGCTGATGCCCGTTTACAACATGTTCTTGGTGGCGCTCGATCCTGAGGGCCACAACGAATTCACCTGGGATATCTGGCCGCCGCACCCGACGTTTGCCGCTTTTGTCGCGCTGTGGAGTGGCGACGTCGAGGACGTCCGCGACATCTGGCCCCAGTTCGGCAACAGCGTCTACATCGGCCTTTTCGTGATGACGCTCACCGTGCTGGTGGGCTCGCTATCGGGCTTTGCGATCGGTCGAATGCGGCTTGCCAGGAATTGGCAACTCACCAGCACGGCGCTTTTCACCTACGTGATCCCGTCCTCAATTCTAATCATTCCCTTCCTGCGGGTCATGCACATCTACGGGTTGCTGGACAACCCTTGGGCAGTGATTGCTGCGGAGGTCACCTTCGCAACTCCCTATGCTATTCTCGTCTTGCTGTACTACGCCAAATTGATCCCCTCTGAGCTCGACGACGCCGCCCGCATCGACGGCGCCTCTGCCATCCAGCTTTACCTGCATATCTATGTGCCACTCATGGCCCCCGCACTCGCGGCAGTCGGCACCTACGCGCTGCTGTTCGCGTGGAATGATTACTTCTACCAGTACATGATGCTCACGTCGGAAAGACACGAAACCGTCGCGATGGCGCTGGAGCAATTCTTCGACGACGATGACGCTCCTTGGAACTACATGATGGCCATCGCCATCCTTTATTCCCTGCCGCCAATCGCGATCTTTTACGCGCTGCGCCGCTATATGACATTGGGCCTAACCACGGGCGGCATCAAAGGTTGACCAGCACATGGCGCCGATTGCAGCCCTCACTTTCACGTTCGGGGCAAGCGCGATTAGTTCCGCCACATGTTTGCGTCTATGAGCCGAAAAGGGTACGAAATATGACTGGAATGACACGGGTCAAATGATTGATGTGTCTACAATAGCGCTGGGGGGTCGATCCCGCCAATTCTGCGTCGCGCCGATGATGGAATGGACCGACCGGCACTGCCGGTTCTTCCATCGGCTGTTGACGCGCCGCGCGCTGCTTTACACCGAGATGCTGACCACCGGCGCGGTGCTGCACGGCGACCGCGGGCGGCTGTTGCGCTACGACGCTGCCGAGCATCCGATCGCGTTGCAGCTCGGCGGCGCCGAGCCGCGCACGCTCGCCGCAAGCGCTCGCATCGGCGCCGATCTGGGTTTCGACGAGATCAATCTCAATGCCGGCTGTCCGTCGGACCGCGTGCAGGACGGTCGCTTCGGCGCCTGCCTGATGGCGGAGCCGGCGCTGGTCGGCGATTGCGTCGCGGCGATGAAGGCCGCGGTGCCGATCCCGGTGACCGTGAAATGCCGCATCGGCATCGACGCGCAGGATCCCGAACAGGCGCTCGAGGTTTTCGCGCAAGCGGTCGAGCGCGCCGGCACCGATGCGCTGATCGTTCACGCCCGCAAGGCCTGGCGGCAAGGTCTGTCGCCGAAGGAAAACCGCGAAGTGCCGCCGCTCGACTACGACCGCGTCTACCGCCTCAAGGTGGCGCATCCGAACCTCACGGTCGTGCTCAACGGCGGGGTCGCCGGCGTCGAGCAAGGGCTCGATCATCTGCAGCATGTCGACGGCGTGATGATGGGTCGCGCCGCCTACCAGGAGCCGTGGCGGCTCATGGCCGTCGATCCGCTGTTGTTCGGGGAGACGGCGCAATTTGCTTCGCCAAAAGAGGCCGCAGCCGCGCTCGTTCCCTATATCGAGCGGGAGGTCGCGAGCGGCACGCGGTTGCACGCCATCACGCGCCACCTGCACGGCCTGTTCCGCGCCGTGCCTGGCGCGCGCGCCTATCGCCGTTATCTCGCCGGCGCCGCGACGTCACAGGCGGGCGCCAAGCTGCTTCTCGCGGCGCTCGCGCTGATCGCCGATAGCGCTCGCGAGAGCGACCGCGAATTGGCGCATATCGCAGCCTAAGCCGCCGCGCGATCACAAAACCTGGAGCGGCAAAGCGCCCGGACGCAACCGTAGTTGTATCGCCTCGACTGGACTGTTAGCTTCGTGGACAGGGTCGTTTTGTCATCGAGGGGTAAGGCCATGCTGTACCGGGCACTAATCTTGGGCGGCGGCGCATCGATCGCCCTCTCTGTCGTCTTTGCAGCTTCAGTCGATCTCGATCGAGCCACTGCGGCGACCGACGACAAGGCCGACTCCACGGTCATCGATTTCACCTATGGCAACGGCCTCGATGCTGCCGCCCGCGAGGATTTCTACCACCTCTCGCAGGGGAGCGAGCTGTTCCCGATCCGATGGCTTCGGGCCCTGGAGGACAACGCGACCGGCCGCCCGTTCATGGAGAACCTCGACCGATACGGCTTGCTGCCCGATCCTAACCGCAAGGATGGGCTGCCGGTCGGACTGACGTTGTCGGGGTCGTATCCGGTCGTCGGCCCGCTGGTCGGCATCACCTGTGCGGCCTGCCACGTCGGCGAGTTCCGCAATGCCGGCAGAGGCATCCGCGTCGACGGCGCGCCCAACATGTTCGACATGCAGGCGTTCTATTTGGCCATGCTCGATTCGGGAAACGCTACGGTGCTGGATCCGGAGCGGCTCGGCCGCTTTGTGCAGCGCCTAGTTCAGCAGGATGTCGACAGCTACGGCTGGTTCGCCCCCGCTGTCAGGCTTTGGTACTGGGTCAAGGGCGCAAGCCAAGCGCCTCTATACGCGACCGAACTGAAGGCGCGGATCGGACTCCTCGCAGTGATCCAGGACGCAATCCGTGTCAGCGACGCCAGAGCTAACGCTGGCGGGGATGTAAAATCTGGCTTTGGCCGGCTCGACGCCTTCGACGGAACCCGCAACTTCCTCTTAGGAAGCGTCAGCAAGCTGAACATCGTGCCGCTCGACGCGCCGGTAAAGTATCCGCCGATCTGGAACTTCAAAGACTATGAATGGGTCGAATGGACGCAGAATACCAATTCTATCATGGGGCGCAACGTCACCGAGACCCTCGGGGCCGGCGCCAGCGTGAATCTCAAGGCCAATTCAGGATCCCAACGCTTCGAAAGCACGATCCCGATACGCAACCTGCACAAGTTGGAGACCACCGCCTATAAGATCGAACCACCGAAGTGGCCAGTCGCCGTGTTCGGCCAGCCTGACGCCGCCGCTGTCACGCGTGGCCAGCAGGTCTTCCGCGATCAGTGCGCGAAGTGCCACGAATATGGAGCTGACGTCCGGACGCCGAAGGGATTGATCCAGCTGCGCACCTTCAGCCCCAGTGAACTCGGCGTCGACGCAACGACCGCCGAGCGGGTTGCCGCTCCGGTCAAGGACACTGCCGATCTGCCCTTGGACGGCAGCCATAGCTTCGCCAAGGCGGTGGCCTATGTCATCAATACCATCCGCGACAAGGCCTATGACAAAGCGGGGGTCACGCCGGCCGAGCGAGCCGAGATGGAGGACCGTGCCCGGCGCGGCGACATCTACTGGCGCGATACGCTCACTGACACCGGCAAGCCCTACGCCGCACGATTGTTGAACGGCGTATGGGCCATGGCGCCTTATCTGCACAATGGCTCGGTGCCAACCCTCTACGATCTCTTGCTGCCGCCGGCGGAGCGTCCGCAGCGTTTCCCGATCGGACACCGCGACTTCGATCCGAAGAAGGTCGGCTACCGCACGGATGTACCGTTGGATCAGGCGAAATTTGTTGTGGACACCACCAAGCCCGGCAACGCCAATGCCGGCCACACCTATGGCACGACGCTGACCGACCAAGAGCGTTGGGACTTGATCGAGTATCTCAAGACCTACTGATGATCGCCGGCGCTCAGCTCCCCGTGATCTGAAGCTTGTCGGGGAACGGCCCGGCGTAAACTGGTGGTCCCGCGAGCGCGAGGCCTTTCAGCTTCAGAATAGGCTTCAGGATCTGCGTGACCTGCACCTCACTAATGTAGCGGCCGAAGCAGGCGTGCGCGCCGGTCGCAAAATGCAGGTAATGGTAGGCCGGCCTGCCGGCGTTGAAGTTCTGCGGCGCGTCCAGGATCGCGTCGTCAAACATCGCCGACCAGGTGCACGCGAACACGACCGTGCCTTTGGGCAACAGTGTTGCGTGCGGCTCGCCAGGCGCCAACGTGTAGTCGGCGGCGAGCGTGCGGATCACCAGCGGATTCACCGGCTGGTAGCGCAGCGCCTCGCGGATATGAGCCCAAATCGCGTCGTCGTCGCCGGCCGTGGCCGCCGCAATCGCGCCGGCGAGCGCCGCGGGTTTTGACAAAAGAACGAGCAGCGCCTGGGCCGCCGCCTGCGAGGTGGTCTCGACCATACCGATGACGAGGCCCATCACCGTCCGCACGATGCCGTCGTCATCGAAGCCAAGGCCCGCGCCCGCCGACTGCTGGGCGAGCAAGCGTGCGAGCACCGTATCCGCGCCCGAAGGGCTCGACCGCTGGGCCGCCATCGCCGCGCGCGCCCGCGCCGCCATGGCGGCGCCGGCGGCCACTGCCGCCTGGCGCACCTCCGGCACGTTGTCGATGTTCTGGAAGAACTCCCAGAAGCAGGCGCGCGCCCAGCCCATCATCTCGGCATCATTCGAGGCCTCGAAGCCGTAGTACTCGGCGGCGAGCCGTATCGGCGTGAGGCGGCTTACTGTTTGGATGATGTCGAACGGCTGGCCCGCGGCCGCCGTTGCCGCCGTCGTCACCGCTTGCGACGCGACCCTGCTGGTGATCGCCCGCACGCGGTCGAGGTCGTCGCGGCGGACCACGAGCTCCATCGCTGCCTTGTCGTGGTCGTAGGCGGGCGTCAAATCGAGGCTGAGGATGAACGGGCCAATCACGCCGGTCATGTGCGGCACATAGCTCATCACCGAGAACACGGTCTCGCGATGCAGGATCTCCTCGACGTCGCGGAAGCGCGCCACCACCGTGATCGCCGGCGTAACCAGAATGGGCCGGTATTGGCGCAGCTCCGCAAAGAACGGGAGCGCATTGGTCAAGATCTGGCGGCGGATGTAGGCCACCTGCTGCGCCACAACCTGTCGCGGATCGCCGCCTTGCGCGGCAATGGCATCAAAGGCCTGCAGCAGTGGACCGCCGGCCGGAGCCTTCGCTTGATCGACGCTCATGGGGTCGCCTCCGTTGCTATCGGTGCGAGGGAGCATCTCACAATGGAAGGTTGCCGTCAGCAGCGTTCGGCGACCGGCGTCTTCGTTATCCGCTCCGACCGACGCCCTGGACAGGGATCGGGAATTGGGCGCACATGGCCGCTTACACCGGGCCGCGTAAGCGAGGCCGTCAATCCGGGCAAACGGCAAAGAATGATTTTCGGTGTTCCGCTGAGCGACCTCGCCTGGCTCGCACTTGCCATCATCGTCGGCGGCGTCGTGACCGGGCTGCTAGCCGGGCTGTTCGGCATCGGCGGCGGCGCCGTCATCGTGCCGGTGCTCTACGAGGTGTTCCACGTCCTCCACGTGCCGGACACGGTGCGCATGCAGCTGTGCATCGGCACTTCGCTTGCGATCATCGTGCCGACCACGATCCAGTCCTATCTCACCCATCGCGCAAAGGGATTGGTTGTGCCCGGCGTGCTGCGGCTATGGACGGTGCCGGCGGTGCTTGGCGTCGCGTGCGGCGCCACGATCGCGTATATCGCGCCGTCCGCCGTCTTCAAGATCGCCTTCGTGGTGATCGCCACTTTCATTGCGGTGAAATTTCTGTTCGCCGGCGACCGCTGGAATCTCGGCACCGATCTGCCCGGCACCGTGCCGATGACGCTCTACGGCTTCATCATCGGCCTCACCAGCGCGCTGATGGGGGTGAGCGGTGGCTCGTTGTCCAACATCACGCTGACGCTTTACGGCAAATCGATCCATCAGGCGGTCGCGACCTCGTCGGGGCTTGGCGTGCCGATCACCCTCGTCGGCACGCTCGGCTATATACTGGCCGGCTGGCACGACCGCGCGCTGCTGCCGCCGCTCTCGCTCGGTTTCGTGTCGCTGATCGGGGTTGCGATCATGGCACCGGTGTCGTCGTTCGCGGCACCTTACGGCGCGCGGCTTGCCCACCGGCTTTTGCGGCGCACGCTCGAAATCGCCTTCAGCATTTTCCTGCTGCTGATCTCGCTGCGCTTTCTGATCAGCCTGATGTGAGGGCTTTAGTGATAGCCCTTCAGCACCACGCGGTCGCCGCTGACTTCGAAGCTCTGCAGCCGGTTGAGGTAGCTCATGCCGAGCAGGCTCATCTTGAGCTGTCCTGGCTGCACCACCAGCGCCTCGACCGAGCGCTCGGTGAGGCCGCCGATGGCGATGCGGTCGAGCGTCACCGGCGCGGCGCGGGTGCGGCCGTTGGCGGTGTCGATGTTCACCGTATAGTTCAGCACTTCGAGCGGCAGGCCGGCGGCCTTGGCGTCGTCGTGGGTCAGCACCACGGCGCTGGCGCCGGTGTCGAGCACCATGGCGACACGGGCGCCGTTGATCTGCGCCGAGATGGCAAAGTCGCCAACGGAATTGCGGCCGATCTCGACGTTGCGGCCGTGGGACACAACATAGCCCGGCACTAGCGCGACCAGCACATGGTCGGCGACGTTGTGCAGTTCGAAGCGGTAGGAATAGACGACGATGAGCGCAAGCCCGATCACGATCCAAAGCATCGCCGCCGTGATGGCTTGCGTGAAGCGCTCGCGGAACATGGTCAATATCGCGCCGCCGACAAATACCAGGAGCGCGATCTTGTAGATCAGCGAGCCGAGTTGGTCGGTGGATGGCGGCCCGACCGTGCCCGGGCCGCTGCGCGCCAGCACGAGCAGGATCGCGATCAGGAGCACCATCAAGAGCGGCCAGGCCAGGCGGGAGCGCACGGCGTTGGTGTCCTTCTCAGGCCGTCGCGACGGCTGCGCCGGCGAGCGCATTAAGCCGCGCCGGCAGCTGCGTCATGATGCGCCCTCGCGCGGCGGCGTCGAAATCGATCCAGCGCGCAATCTCGTCGAGCGAGCGGCCGCAGCCGATGCAGAGGCTTTTTGTGGGATGCACGACGCAGACCTTGGTGCAGGGCGATTCTATCGGGCTTTCGTGGCTGGTCATCGAGAATCTTCGCAAGAATCGCGGCGCACCATAAGCGGCAAAACGGCCAAGACAAGGCACCATGGTGTAAATTCGCGGATGCCTTCTAAAGGCCGGTGCTGAACAGGACTCTTTTGGCGCGTGCCGTGCCGTCCTCGATTGTCGAGGAAGAGCAGACATCCTCCCGGGGCTTTGGCTGGAGCGGCGGCGCCGAGGCGCCGGAGATCGGCGCTAACGCCGTCATCACCCGCTCCGGCGGGAAGGTGACGACCACCTCGGTGCCGATGCGCAGCTTCGATTTCAGCGTAAAGGTGCCGCCGTGCAGGTCGATCAGGTTCTTAGCGATGGGCAGCCCGAGGCCCGCACCCTGTTCGGCCGACTTTATCGAATTCGAGCCCTGGCCGAACGAGGCAAGCACGATCGGGATCTCCTCCTCGGGAATGCCGGGGCCTGTATCCTTGACGCTCATGTACTGGCCGCCGGACGCGGTCCAGCCGACTTTCAGCCAGATCTCGCCGCCCTGCGGCGTGAACTTGATCGCGTTGGACAGAAGGTTGAGGCAGATCTGCCGCACCGCGCGCTCGTCGCCCCACAGCTTCGGCATGTCGGGCTCGAACATTTCGTGGAGGGTGATGCCGCGATTGCCGGCGCGCAGCTTCAGGAGGTGATGGCAGTCCTCGACCACGCGGTTGAGCGAGACCGCTTCCTCGTTGAGCTCGTAGCGTCCGGCCTCGATGCGGGAGAGATCGAGAATCTCGTTGATCAGGTTCAAGAGATGCACGCCGGAATTATGGATGTCGGCGGCATAGTCCTTGTAGGCGGCGACGCTGTGCGGGCCAAAAATCTCGGCCTTCATCACTTCCGAGAAGCCGAGGATGGCATTGAGCGGCGTGCGCAGCTCGTGGCTCATCTGCGCGAGAAAGCGCGACTTCGCGATATTGGCGGCTTCGGCGCGGCGGCGCGCTTCGTCGGAGACCGATTTCGACTGCTCGAGCTCGCCGATCAGCGCGTCCTTCTCGGCGCGCGCCTCGAGCGTCGCGAGCGTCGTCGAATAGAGCCGGTAGGCGAGGAGGGAGAAGTAGCCCTCGGCAGTGAGTGCCATCACCGCGAGGATGTAATTGTGCAGCGAGCCCTTGACGGCAAAGTCGAGCGCGATTGCGACCGACACCGGCAACGTCAGCGCGAACACCGCGATCGGCAGGCTCGACGCCAGCATGCTCGATATGGCGACCACTAGCAGCATGACGAACAGCATGAAGGTGGCCGAGTCCTCGTCGAGCCCAATCGGATTGATCAGGATGAAGGTCCACGCCATGCCGAAGAACAGATCGAGCATGATGAAGCGCATACGCCAGTGGCGCAGGTTCGCTGTGCCCGGCGTCTCGTCGAGGAACAGCCGGCATTTGCGGATGATGACGAGATGGATGAGCAGCGTGCCGCCGGTCCACACGCCAGACGTCAGCGCGCCGGTCCACAGCCCGGACAGAAGCCCGATGGTGACGATCAGCAGCAGAATGACCGGCGACGCCGAGATGCGGTTCTGCGAGAACTGGCGCAGCAGCTCGTAGTCGAACACCGGCCGCGTGCCGCTGGTCGAGGTGAGCCGGTCGCGCGCCTCGCGCACATGCCGCGACGCGAGCCGCCGCTGCGTCTGCGGAGCGGCAGCGGGCGAGGCCAATTCGTGGGCTTCGCTGATGGTGTTGGGCATTGCAGTCCGGCACTGGCGGCAAACGCGGTTAAGGTCGCCTAAATTCCTTAAGACCAGGCTTAAGGAACTCCGACTTTCGGATGCAGAAAGGATTCATTTACTTCTTCGGCACGGTGGCCAAAGTTCATCTTTGGCGGCCGCGACCGGACGCCCTGGTGCGGTCAAGGCGACCGCGATACGCTTGGCCCCTCAATGGGATAGAGAGACGAACGACGATGAAGCTTTACGATGGCGGCCGCGCCCCCAATCCGCGGCGCGTGCGCATTTTCCTCGCCGAGAAGGGCGTCACGGTGCCGACCGAGCAGGTCGAGCTCGGCAAGCTCGAGCAGCGTAGCGACGCCTTCACTGCGATCAACCCCATGCAGCGCGTGCCGGCGCTCGTCCTGGATGACGGCACGGTGATCGCCGAGTCAGTCGCCATCTGCCGCTATTTCGAGGCGCTCAACTCCGACCCTCCTCTGTTCGGCCGCGGCGCGCTCGACGAGGCGCTGGTCGAGATGTGGAACCGCCGCGTCGAGCTGCACCTTTTCCTGCCGGTCGCGACCGTGTTCCAGCATCTGCATCCGGTGATGAAGATCATGGTCGATCCGCAGGTGGCGGCCTGGGGCGAAGCCAACAAGCCGAGGGTCACTCAGTTTCTGCAGTTTCTCGACGGCGAATTGAAAAACCGCGCCTACGTCGCCGGCGCGGCCTATACGGTGGCCGACATCACCGCCATGGTGGCGGTCGATTTTATGCGGGTATCGAAAATGACCGTGCCGGAGGAGCTGACCAATGTGCGGCGCTGGCACCAGGCGGTGTCGGCGCGGCCGAGCGCTGCCGCGTAATGTCGCGCCCGGCGCGGTGGTGGGTCTGCTAGACTCTTGGGCACCAAGTTCGCTTCCGGGAGAATTCGATGCTTACTCGTCGCGTGTTGTGCCTGGCTGCCGCCGGCACGCCGCTTCTCGCCGCCACCGCAGCCTTTAGCGCGGACGACTATCCAAGCCGGCCGATCCGGGTGATCAGCCCGTTCCCCGCCGGCAGCGCCTCCGACACGACGGGCCGCGTCGTCGTCGACCAGGTATCGCAGATCATCGGCCAGCCGATGGTGATCGAGACCAAGCCCGGCGCCGGCGGCGTCGTCGGCTTTGCCGACGTCGCCAAGGCCGACCCCGACGGCTACATGGTCGTCACCAGCTCAACCTCGCTCGGCACCGGCGCCGTGCTGCACAGTCACCTGCCTTACGATCCAAACAAGGACTTCGCACCGGTCGCCATGTTCGGTGTGTCGCCGAATGTTCTGGTCGCGTCGTCCCAGAGCGGATTCAAGATGGTTGCCGATCTGGTCGCGGCGGCGAAGGCGAACCCGGGCAAGCTGACCTTTGCGTCGGCCGGCGTCGGCTCGTCCTCCCACATGGCTGGCGAGCGGCTTCGGCTCGCCGCCAATATCGACGTCCGCCACGTGCCGTTCCGCGATCAGGGCCTCACCGAGGTGATGGCCGGACGCATCGATTATTATTTCATTCCGCTCGCGGCGGCGGCGTCCGCGCTCAACTCGGGCAAGCTCAACATCCTCGCCGTGAGCTCGCTCAAGCGCATCGCATTGTTGCCCGACGTGCCCTCGATCGCCGAAGCCGGCTACCCGAAAGCCGAGTTCAATTTCTGGGTCGGCTTGTCGGCGCCGGCCAAGACGCCGCGGCTGGTCATCGATAAGCTGCATGACGCGACCGAGAAGGCGCTGCAGGATTCGGCGATGAAGGAGAAGCTCGCCAAGCTCGGCGTCGAACCAAGGCTCATGAGCGTCGACGACTTCCAGAAATTCGTCAAAGACGACATGGTGGCAACCGTGCAGCTCGCCAAGGACGCCAACATCCAGCCGGTGGATTGATTTCATCCTCCCCGGCGAAAGCGGGAGATGCGTCTAGCGAACAGCTGAGCCCTTCTGGATGAGGATTTTGATGACGTCGGCGTAACCGATCCGCGGCTGTACCCACGGGACAAGCCCAGTAGTCCATCGCGCCCTGGCAGACTTCGAAGAGCTTTTCCGAGCCGGACAATTCTTGCCGCAGATCACGATGGCGCCGGTCTTGCCCATCTTCCGCAGAATGCAGCCATGCGACGAAGCCGATCGCGCTCGGACCGGTTTCTGAAAATCTGAATAGGACCACACGAAATCTGCCATCGCGATCGGCCGGGGATGCCGAAACGAATTGCCGCCGTCC
>Ga0310914_10001888_pt1 | contig 13813 bp, 19 predicted proteins | sample GREbulkMGAN108_FD_203450 | JGI IMG/M metagenome (GOLD analysis project Ga0310914, IMG submission 203450) | Lab enrichment of tropical soil microbial communities from Luquillo Experimental Forest, Puerto Rico - GRE.bulkMG.AN108 | ecosystem: Environmental > Terrestrial > Soil > Tropical forest >... | reverse complement strand
TAACCTGCCGTCCCGCCATCTAAAGTCGCTGATCGCCTCGATCGCCTTTCCGGCCTGGTGTCTGGGGCACGACCCGTCGGCCCAGATCCTGTGCGTCAGTTATGCCCAGGACCTCGCCGACAAGCTCGCGCGTTACTGCCGCAACATCATGATGAGCCCGTGGTATCAGCGGGTCTTCCGGACCCGCTGGCGCCGCACCGCCACGCCGTACAAGAGTTCATCACCACTCGTCAGGGCTATCGGCTCGCCACCTCGGCTGGCGGGGTGCTGACCGCACACGGGTCTGAAAGCTGACCCCAGCGTTTTCTGCGGCTTTTACAACCCTCAGCAGGATCAAAGTGGACTCGATAATGGCCTATTTTGGACTCTCTAGTCGACGAAATTTTACAACCTGAGCGTCCCCTCGTGAACGATGGGTCGCGTCGGGCTGTGAACTTTCGACTTCTCCATTAGAAACGCCCCGGCAGATCTACATTAGTCGTGCCAGCGCTTGGGCAGCAGACCGACTGACAATTCTTCTATCAACAGCAGCCAAGAACTCCGGGAGCCGAGTCAAGCGTTCAAGGCGCATGGGCACGCAGCTCGCGCCTGACAGGTTACTTACCTCGCATGGACATCCGCAGCCACAACTGGTCTGTTCAGGCTTGGTCCAATACAGGGTTATTGCCATTCCGGCAGCCTCCAATTGTGCAAACCCCGTTTCGGTGACTGCCTCGAGGGGGCCGCGGACTCGCCAGCATTGGTTTAACCACCTCACCGATTGAGTGAAACCCGACCGCTCAGCTCCTATGCAACACAATCGACGCCGATCGTTACCAGCTTTCGTCGCGCGTCCAAATGTGGAAAGGCATTCTCGCCAAGATCCGACCCGAGGCGAAGTCCGAGCCGTTGCGGCCCCTGAAAATCATTACGAGCCACGTGAGCACGGCGATACCGGCGACGGTGAAAGGCACGATTTCCGTCCCGCCGATGTGGATTTCGATCCGGTAATCGTTTTGAAGGCGGTCGGAACGTTGACCCGGTGTAGGTGCCGATCATAGCTCGCTCATGGCGCATGGCGCGGAGGGAGGCTTCGCCAAGGGCTGTTGCTTGAGCACCGATGGCCTCCCTCGACGCCTGCCTCGCGGTTAGTTTATGGACTTTGGATCGATCTCGATCAGGTGGCCTCGTTTGCGCATCGTTGCACAGAGGCGATTGAACGCGCGTTTGTCCATTACCCGACGCTGAAGATGTGGATGACGCAGAACTTGCTCCAGAGGAGCCAACACACCGCCTGCTTCTTCTTCGGATTCCGGAATGAGTTCGATGTACGCCGGATATGCGTAGGCGACCTCGTTCGGCATGTGGTTTCTCCAACAGGCCGCTGTCAGACAAGCGAGCGGCGAATGACGACCTCCCATACGCAAAACGCAATGGCTTCGCATAGATCCGACGGAAGATCGTCGCGGCCTCTACTTTGGCTGGCCGATGGCCCGATGGCTCTAAGCCCCGTGGGCACTGATGGCGCTGCTGGCGAGGGATGCCCGTCGCGCGAACGACGGAACACGCTTCGAAAGATGTCGCAGGAAGGTCAAGATAGACGCACGAGATCAGACGGCGGCGCAGTCTTGAGCCGGCCGCGCGTTCTCGTCCGGGCGAATGCTCACGCCTCCGATCAAAGCAGCTACGCGATGGGCAACCTCGGATTAGCGCAGAAAGAACAGCAAGCTCAACGTGGTCAGCATCATTGTGCCGAGATAATGTCAAGCGCAGTCCTCGCTAGCTCCGGGCGCGTCAGGGAGTCGCGCAAGCTGCTTCTGAATGATCTCAAGCTCGGATTCGATCGCGGCGAAATTGGTGAGCGTTCGATCGACGTGTCGCAACGCGTGGGCGTGTATGTCCGACAGGGTCATGGCTGACCGAGATCTGAAATAGTTGTGAGACAGTCTAAATCTAAATCTGGGACAGCCGGCCAAACGCTAAAGACTACTGTCGGTACGTGTTAGCTTCGAGGCTCGGTAGCTTGGAGATGCAAGACAGTCGGGACTATGAACGCGGGTATCTACGCACCCGAAGGCTGGCCGGTAGGTAGCGCTCCGAAACCTGCGTTCTATTCTTTCCGCCGCCGCAACTGTTCCGGCAGCGGCATCTGGGGCAGCAAACCACTCCCGCGAGTTTGGGGCCTCCGCCCTACGGTGGGTTTGGCCTTTGCGACAGGTTCCACCTTGATCGGCTCCGGTACGGCGGTGGGAGGGGTGGTCCAACCGGGGCCGTTTTGGGTTCCTTCCGCTGCGTAGGCTCGGGGGTTGGGGGACGGGCGGCAGGGGTCTATCCATCACCGTGCTCGCCGCATCCTGAAACGGATCTTCCCTGTCAACGCGATCACACGCATCATGCGCCATATCGCGTTGCTCGACAAAGTGCGTGAAGGCCATGAAGACCTTTCGTTGATAGTTATTAGGCAGGGTGCTAAGCACCCTGCTAACGTTCTCATCGGCCTCGCTGAGCGTCAGCAGCGCCCACAAAGCCTGAACCTTTGGGCTGGCCATTGACTGATCGTTCTTTGCGGTGGCCTCCTTGAGAAGCCCGCGCAACCACTGGCGTTCTTCTTTGTAAGTACGAAATCGCCGAAAGTTCGACGTGGCGCTATTCGTTCCGCGTAACTGGGTTGCCGTCGAACTTTTGACGGCGGCTAAAGTGGCCGCGCTGATGCGTTCAACTCGTCAGCCGTTTGAGGATTTCCCGCGCGGGCATTCTGATGTGCGTGTCGAGCCATATTAGCCGCTCCGTCAATCATAGCTATTTCTCTTCTGAATTGAGCGGTGCGGCATGTCAGTGTAACTTCTTCGTCGTGCGGTGGCCACCGTCGAGAATTGTCATCTCGCCATTTTCAATATCGATTATAGCGGTCTCGCCGCGCGTCAACCCGGCTGCCGTAGCCGCCGTGTCAGCCTGCCGGAATTGGTCGTATAGCTGACGCCCCGTTGTGGCGCGGTCAACCACCAAATGCCGTTCGGGCTTGCCCCGCGTCACTACCGAGAACGCAAGCTTGTCACCATCCTTAAGGTCGTAGAAGCCATCAGAAAACACGACGCCACGCTGGATCGTGAACACAGTCGGGTTGCCGCTTTCGTGGCGGCTTTCCCAAAACTCAATGCATTGACCTTCGCCCGCCCAAATCGCAGTGAGCATATCTTCGTCCCTGCATGACGCCCATTCGGACGGGACGCCATTGCTGGTGACCCGCACCATTAGCGTTCCGTCTTCTGTGCCCCCGAAGGCGAGACGGGCATCGCTGGCCACATTGAACCGAAACTCGGTTTGCTGCTTTAGCTTAGTCATCTCACACCCTTGTCAACCCAATTCTGGTCCGCCGATAACGCTCGGGAAGACGGCGGCTGCGCTTAAGAGGCTGGCGCAACGCCGGGGAGAGGCGATGGCCCCAGCGCGTGTGCCAGGGGTGGCCCCAGCCTACTGTCGAGGTAGAATTGCGGTGTTGCGATGGTCGCGACCGGTTGCCACACCGGAAACTCGCGCCACAGCTTCCCGTCGAGCGTCGCCCCGCCCTTGGCGAACGGGTCAAGTTCTTCCTCCCACTGCGTCGGATTATTTTCCCGCACGCCCCACTGCTTCCAGAAAAACGGGATGCCTTGCCCGACCGTGAAATCCCGCAGCGCCCGCGCCCAATCGACGAGACAAGGCCGGGCCTTCGGCCCGCTTTCGCCGCCGCCAATGACCCAATCAATATCAGGAAGATCAAGCCCCGGCACCATCGGTGACAGCAGCGCCTCCACCGAGAGGAACTTCTTTTCGGCCTCGATCCGGCGCAGCGGTTTCAGCAGCGGCAGGCTCTTGGGGTGGCCGCATGTTACGCCACACCACGCGTTCGCCGGCCACCGCCGCCTGAGGGCCGCGAGCCGCCGTATCGCCAGCGCCGGGCGCTTTGTCAACATCAAGTAGGTGTTCCACGGCGTAAAGTCGATCACGTCCAGGGCTTCGTCGAGTTTTTCGAGGTCTACACCCTCGTGCCAGAAATCCGACTGGCTACAAGTGAAGATGAACGTCCCGTCCGTAGTGTTCTTCGATTCCACGTCTAGCAGACACCGCAACGACGAGGTCAATACGCCGATTCCCTGCAAGTGGTTTCCGAAAAAATTAAGATTGACGTCAGACTTTTTTGGGCTAGATCCTAATCACGGGCATTACGCCCATCCAATTCTCTACACATAAACTTCTTACTCAAAGGATAGGAAAGCGATGACGACGACACTACAGTTTGATCGACACGATGTACAAAGAGTCATAGAACATATGACGACTGCGACCGAATGGGGGCACGGCTATGACGATGACAATGACCATGAACACGATGCCCGGCCCCAACTCATATTTGTCAAGGACCAGGGCATCTACCTGATGTCGAATGGTTTGCCTAGGGACATTGTAGAGGGCGAGACCTCGTTCGTCGCCTATGCCGAAGGATATGATCCGAGCGTCGAAACGCACAACACATGGGATACGGTTAGCCGTGATGACTTCGGCGAGTTTATCGATCTCACCACAACGCAAATCGCGCTCATCAGGAGCCCAAAGTTTAGATCACTTGCGATTGAGCTAGACGAGCATTCATTCGAAATTATAATTTCACCTCGATAAAGGATTACATATCGATGCGACGGCCTCTTAAGAGTCACTGTGGCGTTTCCTCACGACAACCGCGTTCGGATGGAACATTACGTAGTTTGCGACACGGTGTCTGCGCAGTTGCTCTTGCGCATTCAGGGGTCGAGACTGCCTTCCTTGGCGATCTCCAGGGCCTCCGGGGCAGCTTTTCGCATCTGTTCACGGCCCTTACCAAACTCAGCGGCGGTCTGTTGCAGACCCTCGTAGATCGGACGAAGCGAAAAGTGTTTGGCGGCGAGTTCTTCTAACGGCATTGGGGTTCCTCCCTCTCGATTAGTAGCTTGGCGATCCGCCGCGCTTCATCGAAAGTCACCCGCACCAGAAACGGCGGCGCGGTCATCCGCATGATCTGGTGCTCGTGGGCGGCGCCGATTTCTGGCCGCGGGTCGCGTAGCCGGATTTGACGGTCCTCAACATTCAACATTGCACTGCACTGCCGCACTGCGGCCCTCGGTGTCAATCGAGATCACTGGAATACGACGACGCCGAGGTATATGTCACAGCAACGCTAGGATACCCACCGGGCACTGCCGAGCACCGCGTGGCACCCCCAAGGCCAATGAACGCCGTGGACGTCGGGACCATCTGGCCGGAAAGGCGTTCGGGTGTTTTTTTCTAACTTTTTTGACTACGTGACCCTGCAGATCAGTGTGATAATGCCAAAGCGGGTCTCGCGTTGGGCACGGATTGGCCGCAGTAGCTCGATCGCCCGCTGCGCCTTGGCGTCGGCGAGCGCTGTGAGCTTCTCAGCTAACTCGGGTTCGGTGAGCCCGTCTGACCCTGCCGCACTGACGAGCCTGTAGATAAGAGAAGCCAGCCTCGCGCACGCCATGGCTTCTCATCGGCGCGAGATTGGTAAGCTGCGCTTCCAGCCGCTCGATCGTCTTCTCGGCCTCGCCAGGTAGGCGTAATCCTGGTCCTCGCAGATCGTGTCCAGCAGCGCGCCGCACATACCGCCGCGCTTGTCCAGCTTCACGAAGCCGGTGGCAAACCTTATCATGTCGTCGTGAAAGTTGCGGTAGTCGTCGATCAAGCTTTGCAATACCTCGTCATCACCGCGAGACAGCCAGTATTCAGTCTCGGGTTCCTTGGCTTTCTTCTTCGCTGGTTTCCGTGGTGGTGGTGCGTCACGGCGAACCTCGTCGGCAGCGATCCGTTCTTTGACGGTGGCGATGGCCTCCTTGACTTGCTCGGGGGTTTTGCGGAGCCGGATAATTGCCGCCGATTGTTTTTCGGTCGAATCAATCTCGGCCTCGCTCTCCGGCAGGGCCGCTTCCGCCAGCAAACCGGCCTTGGAGATCTCGCGACATTGTCATTTTCGTCGACCTGCTCGGCGCGGGCAATGTAGCCGTCAAATCGCTCGCGCGGCATCTTGGCAATCGTCTGGCACTCGGATGACAGGCGGTAGGAGATCCCATGATCGGCCAGCTTAAACCCCTCCCCCTCGGTAAGGGGTTTTTCGGCATTTCGTCTACCGTCCTTGTGCAGGTCCGCCTCAAGGAGCATCTCCCCCATCCGCAACATACTTTTCAAGCGCTACGCACAAAATCGGTTTTGCCACAGTGCGTTGGCATGGGCCACCTGCAATATGCGTCTGAGCCTCGGCCTTCTGCTGGATCGTGTTGACTTCGAATAGCGTGGAGGCACTCTCTAGCATATTGGAGAGATCGGCGAGTGCAGTGGCCGCGGCTGTCGGGGTCATCAGATCGCTACGAGCCTGGGGGCTCGCAGAGCCTTCAGCGGTCGGAGGTTTGTCTGTCATTGCGAGAACCTGAGTCCTGGTGCCAGTACAATAGGAAACCTCTCCCCGCCATCAAGGGGTAAAAAGCCCTGCTGTTGAGGTAACCGGGCTTTGTTACATCGTTGAAAGACACCGAGGAACGAACCCCGTGCCATTTCGATGTAGGTCAGCAAGCGCCGCAGAACAAGAAGAACTTTTCTCAAGTGGAAAGGTGTCCACCAAACCGAGTCAACTCCAGCGAATATACAGGAGATCCGAGTTCAGTGCTCGAATTCCCCGTCGATCAAACTCGGCCTACATCCGACCGCCAAGCCGGTCCACTGCTGGAATTCCTCATCGAAACCTACACGCTGCCTGGTGAGATCGCGCTTGATTCCGCGATGGGGATTGGTTCGACGGGGATCGCCGCCGCCAACACCAGCCGTCGGCTCATTGGCATCGAGAAGGACACGAAATTCTTTCGCATCGCGAGAGAGGTGCTGGGCAATTCACAACGGATTCCGCCTGACGCTTGACCACGCAAAGGTCAATACCTCTCGAACGGGTTCCGCGTGCCCTGGGTCTCACTTCACCGTTCCCGAGTGGATTAGAGGTCTGAGATCACGACCAAGCAAGGGGATTCGCCGTACACACTTGCCCGCGGATACGAAATCGGCGACGGCCTCGATGCGAAGCATCAGGTCGTAGACCGCACCAGCCGCCTTCCATTGGATTGCGGTTGCGGCGGCGATCCCTCGGAAATTCCTCCCAGAAAGAGAGAGTTGAGCGTCGAGAAGCGCAACGTTTCCTGTCGTTCATCAAGCGCCGCGGCTGGTACAGCAATCCGAAATGAATAGAATGTTGTGCGGCCCGGTTGGTGTAGGTCGCTTCGCCAGCCTGAGTTCGACTAAGTAGGTTGATCGCTGATCGTCGACCACTTCTTCCTTGAGGTGTGCAATCAGCGGACCATCCGGGCGCAAATCTCGTTTGAACTGGTCGAGTCGCTGCATCCACCAGCTATAACATTCGTCAGAGAGGATGCCCACATCGGTGGACCGCCGTGCCTGGGGCGATGTCGAGGAGACAGCAGAACTGGCGGGCTGATCCGGCACGACATCGACGCCGTAGCGAACGAACGGCCCAATGGGCTCCCATGAGCCGTGAGGCTCCGCGACCTGTTGCGTGGTGGGCACCCGCCGCGTCGATTCGAGATCGAGCTTCGTCCTATGCGCATCGATAGTACCGGAGGACGCGGTGGCGTGATCATCATCCTCGACATCATGGGGTTGGGCAGTTTTCGCTGCTTCGTACGCGCGCACGATGTCAGCCTGCGACATGTTGGGAGCATGGTTGCTCGGCAGTGGATCTAGCACGTCGGGCCAACGGATCGACCGCAGGATCGCCTCTGCCTCCGCACTGCTGGGGGCGTTGTGATACCGCTTGCTTCGATGATGTCGCCGATGTCTGGGCCGCGCCGACGAATCCAGATCGTTGCTTTAGCCGGTCGGCTTTTGGGCACCCAAATGAGGTCGGGGTGATTTTTCCGCTCGATCAATGGCTCGCGGCGGATGTTGCGCCGCACCCACACCTGAAAACGTGTAGGCACGTCATGAGGTTTTCCGTTCCGGAGGAAGCTCTCTCTTGGCAAGAGTTGATCGTGGATGCACCAATAGTACGGGTCCAGCCGATTCACCCATTGGGCCTTGTCGCTGCGGAGATTCGCCGGTAGCACCAACGCGATGGCCTCGACGTGTTGCTCAGCCGCTCGGTTAAAAATTCGCGTCGGGCCATCCTTTGAGAAGAACGGGTTGGTCAACATGACCCAGCGGAGGGTCGGGTCCAACTCATAGCTAAGAAAGTCCGCCTGCACGATGCCGGAAGCGAGCGGATTGATGTCGATGCCGAGTCGTCGATCAGGCGGCATGTGCTGGAGGATGTTGCCGCTTCCCGCACAGCATTCCAACCACCAGAGGTCGTCGGCAGGTATCCCCTCCTCCGCGATTTTCGTCTCCATGACCGCGACAAGGTGTTCGGCGATCGGTGGGTCCGTCATATAGGCATCGACATCCTCAGCCAGTGCCCCTGGAGACGGCACCTCTCCTCGCGCGGCCCCCATAAACCGTCGCGCCTGCCGATCCGACCAGCCGAACTCTGCGGCAAGCCAGGAGCCGAAGTGACCATGACCGAGCCGCGCCTTAATTGCGAGTAGTTCGCGCCCGATCTGTATTTCTCGCCGGCCAGTCTCCTCGGCAATTTCATCTACGAGACTGCGTATCCGCGTGGCCGCAGCCTTCGCAGCCGTAACGATCCTCGGATCGAGGTCGTCATAGGTATAGCCACGACGCTTGCTGCTCACCTGCATGGTTAACCCGTCCCCGTGTGTGAAACCGGTGGGGGGCAAATCGGACATGATGTCCGATTTTGGCGGCGTTTCCGCTACCGGCGGTCTCGCTTACGGTCGCTGCGCGGGATGCGGTCGTGGCAGGCTTACCCGCACGCACCCCACGTCTACCTCTGCCAGTAAAGACTTTTCGATTCATGACCCACCCCGTCTGTGGAAGGCGCACTCGACAATACTCGATCTCACCCAAATCAAGTGGCCATAAAATCGTCCCACAAAGGCTGACCAGCGCTCTTTGCAACAAATTCTCAATAGATCCCCTTGTGCAACACGATTCCGCGTCGCCGACGCCCTCTCGGTCGGTTCGGCAGAGTCATCAAGACGGCTGTTAGAGAATTGGCATTCTCGATGCGTTCGAATTCCAGGGACGCCAATCCCTATACTGGACGAAGACTCAACGGTTTATAGCAGGGCAATCCCCGCCCACTGTTTTAGCGGGGCAATTATTTGCCGTGAAAAACAATACCCGCAATCGCCCCTCTTGGTCGACCGGCCAGCGCGAAAAACCCGTATGCTGAGGTCGGCGAGATGATCACCCGAGGCCTGCGCTCACCTTGCCAACATCCAAAAGATGCCGGCGATCTCCGAACGAATGAGCAACGCCCCGTTCGTCTCGTTCGGGCTCGACTGGAACCAGAGGATCAAAGGCCAAGCCCCGTGAGTGCGCAAGAGGAACGATGCCGGCAGGCGAAACTCTTGCTCCGCAGAGTTTGATCCCGAAGGAAGCGCGATAAGCGATCCGCGTGATCCGCTATGGACCGAACCGTCCGCCTGTTTATGGAGCGATAGGGTGGTCCTTATTCAGCTTGCATCGCTGGTCTCGATTTTTGCCTTAGACCCGATGTTCGCTGAGTGATCGGCGGACCGTCTCTCGACATACAGAATGTCGAAGGTTGCGCCGGGTGACCGGCACAGAGCCCCATGCATGGGAGACGGGCCTGATGGATACTATCACCTACGTCGGATTGGATGTGCACAAGGCGACGGTCTGCATCGCGTTTGCCGAGAGAGGCCGCGACGGTGACGTGCGCCAGATCAGGGTTTTCGAGAACCGTCCCGAGCTCCTGATGAAGCTGGAAGCCCGCTGAGCAAAAGGGGTCGTCGGCTGAGCTTTTGCTACGAGGCCGGCCCTTGTGGTTATCGGTTGCACCGGCTGCTGACCGGCTGTGGGCATGATTGCGTTGTGGTGGCTCCGTCGCTGATCCCAGTCAAGGCGGGCAACCGGGTGAAGACCGATCCGCGCGACCGGTGATACTGACCATTGCACCGCGCGGGCGAGCTGACGCCGATTTGGATCCCCGATGCCGCCCATGAAGCCATGCGCGACCTGGTGCGAGCACGGGCGACGGCGGACCGGGTCTTGTCCAAGGCACGCCAGCATCTGCAAAGCTTCTTGCTGCGCCACGATCGGATCTATCGAGGAGCTCGTGCCTGGACGCTGGCTATCGCCGCTGGCTGACCACGGTACGCTTTGCCCATCCGGCGCAGCAGATCGTGCTGCAGGATTACATTCACGCCGTCCAGGACGCCGAAGCCCGGGTCGACCGGCTAACCCAGCAAATCGAGGAGCTGCTGCCGAGCTGGTCGATGGCCCCGGGTCGTTGCGGCACTCCAGGCCATGCGCGGTGTCGCCCTGATAGTTGCAGTCACCGTCGTGTCCGAGGTCGGAGACTTTCGACGCTTCGCCAATGCGCGGCAGCTGATGGCCTATCTCGGCCTGGTGCCCACCGAACACGTCGGGCGCCACCGTCGGGCGCGGCGGCATCACCAAGGCCAGGCAATGTGCGGGCACGGCGCGTGCTGATAGAAGGAGCTTGGACTTACCGCATGCCGGCACGCGTCAGCCGCAAGCTTAATGACCGCAACGAGAAGCTGTCGCCGGCGATCCGCGACATCGCTTGGAAAGGCCAGATCCGGCTGTGTACGCGCTATCGGCGGCTTGCTGCGCCGGGCAAGCCGAAGGTCGTCGTCACCACGGCAATCGCCCGTGAGATGGTCGGCTTTATCTGGGCGATCGCCCACATCGCGCAGCCCGCGCTCACAGCCTGACCAGACCGCCGGCCGGCAACCGGGAAAAGAGGCCGACGCGAGCAAATCCAACGGTGCGCACTGCCGGCGATAGGACCGCGGTGGGGAATCCTCCTGCCCTGTTATGAGCCGGTCCCCGAACTGACGCCCGTCCTTAGAGCGAGGCAGCCCCAAGACGAAACCACGGTCATGCGGTAACCAATCCGCGCATGAGAGCTTGTTCAACTGGCGTCTTCGGGTCCTGTCTCCGGCTGTGCGCACTTCTGAGCCGACCTCTTCCGCTGCAGCAGAAACGAATAATTGCGTCCGAACCCTCGAAAGCGAACATGAAAGGCCCCACCGAAGAAGCCAGAATTGGGCTTGCTTGTTGCGGGGATCTCCCCGCTCGGATTACAGTTCAGTTTGCGTTGGAAGTCGGGCGATTTGTGTTTTGATGAATTCAAGATCTCTTGTGTGTGGGGTTTTCGGCACGTTGATTCGCGATAGGTCTAAAGCTGGCGGTAGCTCACCACTCACCTCATCGTTAGGCTCCGCAACCACGAACATGTCCCGTGATCCCGGCGGTTCTCGCCGTCCCACAATCCCACTCGGTATCTCAACCGCGACTGCTGTTCTTACGCTTTGATCACCAGCCACGGGTCGAGTGGTTCCGAGCAAATTCGGCTTTGTAAGTTGTATCACTTCTTGAACTTCATTGCGACGATCTCCTGTTGTATTTACGGCAGAAAGAAAAATTCAAACACAGATCCCGAGGCCAGTCGTCTAGCGAGCTACGTTGACGCTCTGACGTGCTCCCCGGATGTCAGCAGGGAAACCAGAGTCTTTGGTTGATTGAATGAGTTTTGGGCGCCCGACGCAACGGAACGGGACGCGAAGCCCTCAGATTGCAAGAGCGTCCTGTCCCGTTGCCGCACCGACGCTGCGAGGCCCCCGCGAAAGCCAAAGACCTCTGCCGACCGAGACTCGGCCCAATGAACCGGGATGGCCTCGGCGCCCGGTCCTTCAGCATTGAGTAGCAGAATGAACCCGCCGAGGTGACCATCGCATCCGAACGTTTCGGCTGGATCTTCTGTGCCGGCGATGACGTCATGCAGGTCGAGAACGACTACGACAAGGACGGTTTCGCAGTCTGCATTGCGAGAGGTGCAGCGCAGCTGAGCTGACGATTACCCGACTGGTAACCAACCTCAATCTGTGCCAGTACGACCAGTGCCCGGCCGCCGATCCAGAGAGGGACACCCCAAATACCGAGAAAGACTGGCGGCTGCGCCGCGAAGCTGACGCTCGCCGAGCAGGCAAAGCCGAGATTAAAGCAGATCGGCGACGATCTGTGGGCGCTCCGCGCCTACTGCCTTGAATGGGCAGTGATTGCCCATGGAGCGCAATAGGCCGCCAGGGAGGCGCTTGACGGCTGGGAAGCGGTCGCCATGGGTAAGTGGCTCGCCCGGCAACAGCCGATCGATGCCGGGGTACCGCACTAACGTCAATCGGCGAAGGCCGATTAGGCGGACCATCGGCTTTTAGCCAAGTGCAGAATTCTGGCCGGGGGCGAGCTTGGTTGTTTCCCCCGACTTCCGCCGGCTATAATGTGATGCAAGCGAACCCCCCGGTTGCCCAGCGCTGATTCCGATGAAAAATGAGGCGAGTGGTTTGGCAAGTTAGCAACCCTCTGGTCGGAGGTGTCGTGCCGTCGACCTGATCGGCTGGCATTTCTGGGGCGGCCGGGGCGAGGTATTGAAGCGCCACGGTCACGATCGGTCCGGCCGATCCTCAATACCTCGCCCCGCTCACCCAAAAATTTGAGCCGTTCAAGCCAACGGCGGTGACGACGTGGGACTAAGTTTAGTTTTGACCCTTTTGGCGGCGTGTTCCCGCGATTGGAGGTATTCAGCGTCCACCTCTGTTCTGAATATCGCTGAGGCTAAATGGCCGGGGGAACCCTGTCGCCCTGCGGGCGAGAAAACTCCCCCTACCGCCACCCTGCTAATAAAGAATCTTATTAGTACACTCGAGCTAGGGGGAGTTTTTTATTTACCCGCTAGCTGAAGGCCAGTCTGTGCTCTGCGCGAGCCCATTCGCGAGCGAAAACTTGCTAAAAGCCAGCTGGGGCACGCCAAGTATCACAAGTCCCCCGAATCAGTAGGGGCCACCTGTGCAGGTTCCAGCCGCAAGGGCAAGCAAAGGCAATGTCGTCTCCTTCCCGCCTACTCTGGCCTCCGCCATTAGCTGCACCGTGAGGATCAGAATTAACACGTCCTCCATGTTGTCGCTATCCGTGGGGCAATCGGGTGCCGATCTTGTCTAGCCATTTTCGGGTGATCCGAATCTTCTCCACCGCCATTCAGATGTGTCATGTGCTTTGTGGACCGGCGTGTCAGGCAGTGTGTGATAGTGCTTCACCCTTACAAGTATTAAGCTGACTATTTGGGTCTTGAACGACTCACATGGCCGATCTATATCGTAATTACACTCCATGACAATTTTGTCGGGTAGTAAGAACTGAGGTTAGAAAGGAGATGACTATTGAGAATTGGTTATCTGAAGTGGAAGAGTGCAAGGGACGAAACGCAACACCGATCCCCAATTGTCTATTAACAGAGACCAGACTGTCAATCGGCGCGCGGTTTGGGGTTTATATCCAGTTGCTCAGGCTCGTCGCGCGGAGTCCGTACTGGCGAAGCGCTTCGGTGTTAATGCCGCTATCCCAACTAAGCGAAGAGTGCCGGTTAGGCGTGCGCCAGTTGCAGCGGTATCTCGCCGAGCTTCGCGAGGCCGGATGGCTCGAAACACGCTTTCACCGTTCCCAAGGTAACGAGTATATTTTGAAGCAGTTTTAACTAAACAAATTAATTGGTAGAAGAAAACGGCTTGAAACTGGGTATTAGCAAAATTCCCAAAAAAGCATCGGTCGACGTGCCCCGTTATCGGCGCGTGGTCTTTACGGCATTCTATTAGCCGTGGCGATGGGCAAGGGCCAACCGGATTGACCAAAACATTGTTTT
>Ga0310914_10001887_pt1 | contig 13813 bp, 13 predicted proteins | sample GREbulkMGAN108_FD_203450 | JGI IMG/M metagenome (GOLD analysis project Ga0310914, IMG submission 203450) | Lab enrichment of tropical soil microbial communities from Luquillo Experimental Forest, Puerto Rico - GRE.bulkMG.AN108 | ecosystem: Environmental > Terrestrial > Soil > Tropical forest >... | reverse complement strand
GGGCTTGGTCAGATAATCGTCCGCCCCCGCATTTAGTCCTGCAACCCTGTCCTCGACCGCGTCCCGCGCCGTCAAAATCAGAATGGGGAGAGATTTTCCGGCAGCCCGCGCTGCGTTCAGCACGGCAAGCCCATCACCATCGGGCAGACCAAGGTCGAGGATGGCGGCATCATAGTTGATCAGCTCGAGCGCCGCATTGGCATCGGCGGCCGAGCCGGCGATGTCGACGGTAAAGCCGATATCGCCGAGTTTCGATTTCAAGATGCCGGAAAGGCGGTCTTCATCCTCGATAACCAGAAGACGCAATGACAGCTCTCCTCCCTGCGATCGCTGGGCACAGATGTCTCTCCACGGAACAGCCTGAAGTTTAACACTGTTTTATGAGGCTGCCCGGATCCGTCGATTTTGATCGATATCCGAGGGTTATAGCGGCCCCTGGCTGCTCCGAGACCGGGTAGCGTTAAAACTGCCTTAAAGGAACCGTACGAGGCTTTCGGCGATCATGTCCCGAGGGAGGAGCAAAACAATGACCTCAAGAGCGGTTCCGTTCATACTGCTGGTTGCGGCGATCGGCTTTTTGGGCGCGTCAATTGTCCCTGCTTGGGCTGAAGACGCCGACACGGCAGCGTTGGCCGCTGCGATGAAAAACGCATCGGCTACCTTGCAGGGCGGACTCAAAGCCAGTGAGGCACAAGGAACCCCGATCTCGGCCAAGTTCGAGATCGAGGACGGCAAACTGCAATTGTCGATCTATACGATGAAGGGCAACGACTTCATGGAGGTTGTAGCGGATCCCAACACCGGGGCGATCGCCAAGGCGGAGAAGATCACGGATGCGGGGGATTTGAAAGAAGCGGCAGAGCAGAAAAGCTGCCATGGCGAAGGCGAAAACACCCCTGCTGACCGCTACCGAGGCGGCGGTGAACGCGAATGCGGGGTCCAAGGCGGTTAGCATCGTGCCCGAGCTGAAGAACGGACAGGCGACAGCGGAGGTGACGTTGCTTGAGGGCACGGCGTTCAAGAAGGTGACGGAGAAGCTTGACTGAAAGAACGGCAGTCTCGGATTACGCACTCTATAGCTGAGGGAGGATGACGATGAGGTTAAATGTGCGCGAGTTGGCGCTCGCAGCTTTACTAGCGGGAGCGCCGGGTCTTGCCGTTGCTGCCGATGACTGGCAGGCGCAAGTCGGCCAAGCGCTTGGAAAAACGGGCGCAGCGGCGCCTGGTGGCATCTACCGCGTGGGGCTGCCGCGCACCGATCTGAAGGTCACTCTGGATGGCGTCGAGCTGAAACCTGGCTTTGCGCTCGGCAGCTGGCTGGCCTTCGAGAAGATGGGCGACCAAGGCATGGTGATGGGTGATCTCGTGCTGACGATGGACGAGGTCGCTCCGGTCATGACAAAACTCGCCGGCGGCGGGATCGAAGTGACTGCATTGCACAATCACCTCCTGCGCAATCAGCCTTTCACGATGTACATGCACGTGCAGGGCAATGGCGATCCGGTGAAACTGGCTGCGGTTCTTCACGCAGCGCTCGCCGAAAGCAAGACGCCGCTGACGGCTGCTCCAACCGCGCCGACCCCGCCGCCGCCAATCGATCTCGACACGGCTGCCCTTGATCAAACGCTTGGCGCCAAAGGCACCAACAACGGCGGCGTCTACCAGTTCGGCATTCCCCGCGCCGAACCGATCAAGGACGGTGGAATGGACGTTCCGCCGCCAATGGGCTCGGCTAATGCAATCAATTTTCAGCCGACCGGCGGCGGTAAGGCGGCAATCACCGGCGATTTCGTGCTGATCGCGAAGGAAGTGAACCCGGTCCTAAAAGCGCTGCGTGACCACGGGATCGAGGTTACGGCAATCCACAATCACATGCTCGACGATCAGCCTCACCTCTATTTCATGCACTTCTGGGCCAATGACGACGCGAAGAAGCTTGCCGAAGGACTGAAAGCGGCACTGGCACAGATCAATATCGTGAAGAGCTGAGCGTGTTAGGGTGGGCGATCCTTCTGTTGGCGAGCCTCATTTGGCCCGCCGCGACAAGTGCGCAGACGGCGAGCCCACCTCTCATACTCGAGGCGAAAATACTGCTGGGGGAGGTTAGCGGCCGCATCGATCACCTTGGCATTGATGTGAAGCGGCAGCGGCTGCTTGTTGCTGAGCTCGGCAACAACAGCCTGGGCGTGGTCGATCTCGCAGCGGGCAAGGTCCTGCGCAGGATCCCCGATTTCAGCGAGCCGCAGGGCGTTGCATATGCTCCTTCTTCGGATAGCGTATTTGTGGCCAATGCCGGTGACGGCTCGGTGCACGTGCTGCGGGGGGAGGATCTGGCCCCGATCGGGCGCATCGAGCTCGGTGACGATGCCGACAATGTGCGCGTAGACACTGCTCCCAACCGGGTGCTGGTGGGCTACGGCAAGGGCGCGCTTGCGGTGATCGATCCCGTTAGCCTGTCGAAGATCGCGGATATTCGTCTTAAAGCGCATCCCGAAGGGTTTCAGATCGACGAAACCGGGACGCAAGTCTTTGTAAATGTGCCGGACGCGCGCGAGATCAGCGTTGTCGACCTTGCGGGCGGGTCGACGCAATCGCTACCGACGCAAGGGGCGGGCGCGAATTTTCCGATGGCGATCGACGGTGAGGCGCACCGGATCCTCGTCGTCTTTCGCAGCCCGCCAACTTTGATGGCGCTCTCGAGCCAAGACGGCTACGTCGCGGCCAAGATCGAGACCTGCGGTGATGCCGATGATGTGTTCGTCGATCGCAAGCGCGGCCGCGTCTATGTGAGCTGCGGCGAAGGCGTCGTCGATGTGCTCGAGCCAGATGAGGCCGGCTACCGGCGCCTTGCGCGCGTGCCGACAGTAGCGGGAGCGCGCACGTCGCTGTTCGTGCCCGAGCTTGACCGGCTGTTCGTGGCGGTGCGGGCGGGGTCCAACGAGCCGGCGTCGATTTGGGTGTTCCGGCCGGCCTCATGAGGGCGGCCAGAGGCGTCGCGGCGTTCGCTACCGCGGCGGTACTTACCCTCTGTTGTCGTGAGGTCGAGGCCTATCGGCCGTTCGACGGCACCGATGCGGCGGTGGCAGAAACGGGCGAGATGGAAATCGAGCTCGGCCCGATCGAGTACCTTCGTGTGGGAGCCGAGCGCACATTGCTCGCTCCCGATCTCAGGATCAATTTCGGCTTGATCCCGGGCTGGGAAGCAGCGCTAGAGGGTAAGCTCACACATGGTCTGACGGCCGGCATCCCCGATACAAGCCTGGTCGAAAGCCAGGCTCTACTGAAAGGTGTGCTGCGCGAAGGCAGCCTGCAGGATAAGTCCGGGCCCAGTATCGCAACCGAATTCGGCGTTTTATTGCCGGGGATCAATGATCAACATGGGACCGGAGCAGTCCTAAACGGCATCGTCTCGCAGCGCTGGGACTGGGGAACGACCCACCTCAACGTTCAAATTGAGCTCACCCGCCAACAGCACGCGGATTACTTTCTCGACACGATCATCGAGGGTCCGCATGACTGGCCCGTGCGACCGGTCGCCGAAATCTTTTACGAGAGCGACGTTAGCCTGTTTCGAACCGGCTCCGCTCTCGTCGGAGCTATTTGGCAGGTGCAAGACAATATCGCTGTTGACTTTGGCGTACGCGGCGCGCGCATCAATAGCCAAACCGCCGGCGAGATCCGCGCGGGCGTGACTTTCGCGTTCGGTGTAACGAAGGGCCCGGACATTCTCTCAGGTCTGGTCGCTTCGGCATTGCGGGGATTTCACTAGGATAAGGCTGCGTTGCCAATCGCCTGTTGACCTCGGGCGGCGGCAGCCGATAATGGGACTCAGGTCATCGGCAACCACCCCTCAGCCGCCTGTCGGCCAAGAGTTGCCCTGTCATCGCCGCAATCGACTGCGGCGAGCGAGATAGGGTGTGCCATGGCCGGTTTTCCAATTCTCGATCTGCTTCTATTTGCGGCCGGTACTTTTGCCTGGTGACGGGTGTAGCGGGGTTTGCCTTTGGCATTGTGGCTGCCGCGGCCTGGCTTCATTTTTTGCCGCCGGCGCAGACGACTGCTCTGATCGTCGCGTATGGCCTGATCGTGCAAGGCGTTTCCGTTTGGAAGCTACGCCGGTCGATGCAACTCACGCGACTGCTGCCGTTCTTGCTGGGCGGGGCGATCGGTGCGCCGATCGGCGTTGAGTTCCTGCATGGTATCCCGCCGGGGACATTGCGTCTTTCAGTGGGTAGCGTCCTGATCCTTTTCAGCCTCTACAGTCTGAAGCGGCCGCAATTTGCGCCGCTCAGGGCGGGCAAGACAGCCGACGGGGTGATCGGTGTACTCAACGGCGTCATCGGGGGCGCGACCGGGCTTGCCGGGATTGTCATCACAATCTGGTGCACATTGCGGGGTTGGCCGCGTGATGAGCAACGCACGGTTTTCCAACCTATTGGCGTCGCGGTCTTCCTGATGACCGGCATTTGGCTCGGCGGGACGGGGCTGGTCGACTTCGAAACGCTGCGGCTTTTCGTGATCGGATTGCCTTTACTGCTTGCGGGAACCTGGGTCGGGCTCCGGCTGTATGCGCGGCTCGATGAGGCCGGTTTTCGAAAGGTGGTCCTGGGTCTGCTGCTGATCTCGGGGCTTGGCCTGGTTATGCGCGGGAGCTGAGCAATGCGCGTTACCGCTCGCTCGGAACTAAGTCAGCGGTTGGTGGCGGAAGCGGCCCCGTAGCGAGGGGGAGGCTAGGGCATACTCCACGCGGTCATACGATCGTGGTCGAGATCTGTGGCGCCTCAAACATCTCAACGCGGTTGCATATCCAGCGGATGAGCTGGTATTTTCGGCCGAATGGGGTCAGCAGCCACCCCGCGCCCAAAGACGGTGGTCCGTCCAAGCGCTGCCGGCACTTGTCGCAATCGGCAAGAGGAGGTCCGGCGTGCGCCTCTCGCGATCCCACACAGATAAGCCCGGGGCTCGGTCGCGCCTCCCACCCGGACGCTTCCTCTTCGCCGTGCCGACATGCCGAAACCGGTGCATCAGCCGGACCTTCTGGTGAGAAACGGTGAGGGATAACAATGTTCAACTCGATTGATGAGGCAAAGGGCGAAGTCATCCGCTCCGTCGGCCGGCTCTGCGCCGCGGCAGCCGTCACCGCACCGAAGTCGGGCGGGCAGCTCTTTCTGCGGGGGAAACCCCTCTTCATCGAAACCGTATTGGTCGATGATCATGAGACACTACTGCGCCTTGCCGAGTGGATGCGGCGGCGCGGGCGCGAGCGGCGGCAGGCGATCTGGTTGCGCGACGCCGGGCTCGCTGAACGTCTCGATGGCGTGCTGTTTATCGGGCTCAAGGATTGGTACCCGCCGATCTACGATTGCGGCGCATGCGGTTTTGCGACCTGCGCCGAGTTCACTGAAGCGACGCGACAGCGCCGCGCCGACAGCGAGGTTTTCGAGTTCAAGGGGCCGCAATGCAATCTGCGCGACATCGACTTGGGGATCGCGGTCGGTTCGGCCGCCAAGGCGGCCAGTCTTTATGGCGTCGATACGCGTTGTCAGACTCGGGTTGCCGTCGCCGCGCGCAAGCTTGGGCTCATTCAGTCGGAGGTCGCGGTCGCATTGTCAATGACGGTGACGCACAAGAACCCTGGCTTTGATGCGCGAATGCCAGCTGCCGATTTTGATCTGCCGGACGAGATATCGGCGGCGCCGACCGGAACCGCGCCGGTCAAGACGCCGGACGGGCGCTGGCATCACCGACCCGACCTCGAGCCCGAGGAATAGCGATGAACCCGTTTCTTGCCGTTTTGACGGCAAGCTGTCTTGCCCGCCTGTCTTATCAGATGGCCCGCAGCCCGGTGCTGCCGCGGTTCGCCGAGAGTCTCGGCGCTGCGCCGGAGCTGATCGGTATAATCGTCGCTGCTTCGACCGTGACAGGCGTGCTGTTCAAGCTCCCTGCCGGCGCGTTATCCGATCTTTTAGGGCGGCGACGCGTGATGCTGTTGGGTGCGGTCTTCTTTGCGGTTCCGCCCTTCGTTTATCCCTTTGTCAACGATGCCGTCGCGCTGCTCGTATTGCGGTTTGTTCATGGCTTTGCGACAGCGATCTTCGCGCCGGTCGCATCGGCCTATGTGGCCGGCCTCGGCGAGGCGAGGCGAGGCGCCCGACTCGGCTGGTTTTCGTCGGCCAACGACCTCGGCGCGACGGCGGGGCCGTTGATCGGCGGGTTGATCCTCTACGCAACGGCCAGCTTTGCGGCGAGCTATCTGCTTGTCGGAGTGCTTGGTGTGCTCGCGCTCGGAATGGCCCTGCTTGTGCCCGAGACGGAGACGAAGACAACGCCGGCCGAGCGTTCTCTGTCGGCGCGCGCGGCCGAGTTCCGGGAGGGGCTGCGCGACGTGATCACCACGCCGGCGGTGCTGATCGCCGCCGCGGTCGAGGCCACTATGTATCTCGGCTTCGGAGCCTTTCTTGGCTTTTTGCCGCTTTACGCGCGGACCGTCGGTCTAAATGACGGGGCAATCGCGGTGGTCCTTGCTGTCCAGCTCACGATTGCGCTGCTCGCGAAGCCTTTGACCGGCAATCTGTCCGATCGGTTGGGTCGGAAGCCGGTTATCGTGCTCGGGCTATTCGCGTCGGCCGCGGCGCTGCCCCTGATTTTCCGAATGACGAGCTTTGCGGGCCTCGTCACGGTCGTACCATTGCTTGGCCTCGGAGTCGCCGCGGTCACCCCGGCGACCAATGCGCTGATAGCCGATCTGGTCGCCGCCCGGCGTCTCGGGGCGGGGATGGGGGTGTTCGGCACCATCTGGGACATCGGCGAAGCGGCGGGGCCTATACTTGCGGGTATCTTGATCGGGCAAATCGGTTATGAGCCGGCGTTTGACGTGATTGCGGCGATCATCGCGGCGGTTGCGGCGGTGTTTGCCAGCCGGGTCCGCATTGCGACGGCGCCGGTCGGCGGCCCTGAAGGATAGTGACAGCGGCGCCGGACGCAGAGCACCGTGGATATCAGGGGTCGTGATACGGGGTATTCAATGGCGCGACGCGATCACCGGTAGGCGAGGTGCCCAGTCAGCCAAAAAATCCCGAGCCCAAGCAAATCGCTCACCCAGCCGAAACATACCGTTAAAACTGTCTTAAACAAGCGGCCGCAGAACGAGCGGCGCAAGGTGCAAAGGAGGACAACTGTGAACATAAAGAGCTTGCGTAATGGTTTTATTGTAGCGGCTCTGCTTGCGGGAAGCGGCGCATTTTCGGGGCCGGGTTACCACGGATGGTATAGTACCGGGGTCGCTTGGGCGGCGTCGGCGCAGGAGAAAGCCCAGGCGCGCAGCTCACTCAATCAAGTGACGGCTGCGCTGCGCTCCGTTGACACCGCTTATGCTTCGGGCAATGCGGCAGAGGCCCAGACCAAATTCGAAGAAGCAAGGTCGAACTGGGAAAAGATCGCTCCAGCGATCTCGGCACGCGAGGCACGCGAACAGCAACTTCTGTTCGATTCCCTTGGCAAGAAGCTGAAGGACGGTGCGCCCCCCAAGGACGTCAAATCTACCGTCTCGGGTATGCTCGAGGAGCTGCGCGAAGATATCGCGCGCGAACTGCGCTAGATCTCGCGTGAACCGCGGGCTTTTGTGGCTCGCCCTCGCCGACTTGAGCCGAGCCTGGCTGCGGTCAGGCTTGGCGGCGCTGGCGATCGCTGCAGCGATTCTCGCCGTGGCATTTTTTGCTGGGCAGATTCAATTTCGCCAGAGCGAAGTGCTGGCCGGGTATGAGGCTGCCGGCGCCGCAACTTTCGTCGTCCAGCTGAGGGGGATTGCTGACGACGAGATCGATGCCTTGGCAGGCTCTGTCCGAACACTTGATGACGTAAGGTCCGCGGAAGCGCCTTACAGCGGGATCAGCGGCAATATCGCTGTCGATACTTACTTTCTGGTGTTTCGCAACGAGCAGCAGCAGGAATACCTCGGCGCTCGGACCAGTGTGCTGGGTGTCGACCAGCGCTTCGATCTCACTCGCGACTATTACGTCGATTTCCACAGGGTTAATCCCGAGGCGCCTCAAATCGTCCTGGGTATGCCGCTTCTCCTTACTGCGGGGGAGGCGCGGCCGCCGGGTCCGCAAGAGGTCCTCGTCGCGTCCGGTGTCACTGATTACGTCGGCGTGCAGCCGGGCGCGGAGGCTATAGTCGAGTTCGTCTATGATGGCGGAGGGGAGCCGATCATAGAGCGCTTCGACCAGCTTCGGCTGATTGGGACATTCGATATGGCCGGGCCGGATCAGGGCAGATTCGAGCCATTCTGGCGCTTCAATGCGAAAGGCCAGGATGTCCTCACGGTTCGGGCCGAAGCTGCCCGTATCGGCAATACCTCGCTGCCGACCATTGTCAACCTGGAGCTGTTCAGAAAATTTCTCTCGTCAGTAAGGGACGAGCTCGCGCGCCGTGGAGGCGGGCCGGCCGACTTGCCCGCCCGAGATCAGCTCGTCGTGCGGGCAACGTCAATCGGCAGCGTGCCGGCTGCCGAAGCTGCTGTCGAGCGGCTGCTCCAAGACCGCGGTCTTAATCGAGGATGTGAAGAGCAGCGCCCGCGCTCGTTCTGTTTGAGACTGCCCGAGCGCAATAACTTCCGGTCGGCGCTTGAGGAGCAAAACAAGGTCGGCCGTGGCGGCGGGTTTTTCATTGCGCTTTTATTGATACTGCTCGCGATCGGCGCGGCCGGGCTTCAGGTTCAAACTGTCCTTAGCCGATGGCGGGATTATGGAATTTTGCAGGCTGTCGGGTTCACGCCAGGACAGGTCCTGGGCTATTACGGCTCGCAGTTCGCTCTGGTGCTGACTAGTGGTATAGCGATCGCCGCAATCGCCTCTCTCCCACTGTCGACCATATCCGCAATCTCACTGATCGTGGGCGCCGGGCTCGCCGCGGTTGCGGCCGGTCTTGCCTCGCTGCCGATCCTTCTCTGGCCGGTGTTGCGGCCTCCCGCCGAGGTGCTCCGAGACACTGGATGATTTGGGCAAAGCTGGTGTTCGGGGGTTTCGGCCGACGAGGACTCGAGGCCGTCGTTGCTCTCGCGGTACTCGCCGTTGCCGCCGCGATTGTAGCGGGCGCGATGATGGTCATCGAAGGCGCTAGCTCGGCCATGGCCCGTGCCGAGCGTGAGGATCGGCCCGACATTATCCAGGTCAAAAGTCGGTTCAATCGTGCCGTGTTCGAGACCCCTCGAAGCGGCAGGCTGCCGCCGCTGACTCTACCGGTCTACGAGCCTTTGATCGATTCCGGAAAGCTCGGCACGGCAGGCGGCACGGTCGTCGCCCGACAATCTTTGCTGCGCAATGTTGTGGCAGGCGCAAGTTTTCTCAACATCTATATTTTCGGCATTGAGCCAGAAAAAGAGCGCCGATTGAGTGTCTTCTCGGTCGGACGGGGTCGCTTCCTCAACAGCGACGACGGTCCCGTGGCCGTTCTCGACCAGGCTTCGGCCCAGGCGCTTGGCGTCGATCTCGGAGGAACATTCCCGGTCCGCAAGGCGGACGGCCAGGATCTTACGCTGACCGTCGTCGGGATCCTGGATCGATTGGAGATGCGATACCCGCCTCCACGCACAATCGATGCGCCTGCCCTGGTACCGGATTCGACTTACGTGTCGAGCGGTGTGTTCGTCACGCTGCATACGAGCGAGGAAATTTTTGCCCGATCGACCTTAACCGATGCTCTCGTCGTCGCTCCGACAGTGCAGGATGTCCCATCGGTGGTCGACGGGCTGCACGAAGCGTTCCGCCTTGAGCCGGGGGTGTTCATATCGGAACGCTACGGGCAGTTTCGTCGCAAGGTGCATGACTTTGCACAGACGCTCGCTCTCTTTACAATCATCGGTGCGGCGACAGCAGCGCTGGCAGGATCGTTCGCTGCTAATTTGTTGCACGATGTGTATGCCGATAGGCGGCGCCAGTACGCGATGCTGCTCGCGCTTGGCTTTTCCCCGATGCGAACCACAATTTTGGCGATCGTAGTCGGGATCGCAGCAGCGGGCGTCGGAACGGTTATAGGCGCCCTGGTAGCGGTGGCTAGCATGCCGCACCATTTTGCGATGCCTTCCTTGATGGCCGATCTGGGTACCGTCCAGCCCCGCTTTAACCTGCTTACCGCAGCAGTGGTGATCGGCATAGCACTGGTTGCCGTCGCGCTCGGCATGGCCCCGACTGCATGGAGACTACATCGACGATCTGTCGCAGGGGCGTTGTCGGAGCAGGGACGGTGAAAATGGCCTCCGTCGTCGTTCGATCAGTGACGAAGACCTATCGGCGTGGGCAAAGACCCATTACCGCCCTGCAGGATGTGTCCTTCGAGATGTCGCAAGGCGAGGTCGCGCTTCTCGTCGGTCCATCCGGGTCCGGCAAGACGACCCTGCTCAATCTCATCGCTGCACTGGACTATCCCGATCGCGGTGAAATCATCGTCGGCGGATCGGAGATCACCCGTCTGTCCCGGTCTGCTGCCGCGCGGTACCGCAATGAGCAGGTAGGGTTCATCTTCCAGTCCTACAACTTGCTCCCGCAGCTTACGGCGCTCGAAAACATCCTTCTGCCAATGCTGCCGAAGCGTCGATTGGATCGTCGCCGCGCAGTGGAGCTCCTCGACGCCGTTGGCCTCGGCGATCGAGTCGGTCACCGGCCCTCGGAATTGAGCGGCGGCGAGCAGCAGCGTGTTGCAATCGCCCGCGCCGTCGCCAACGAACCTGCAATCATTCTCGCTGACGAGCCGACCGGGAATCTCGACGACGACAATGCACACAAGGTCGCCGGGGTGCTGTCGAGCGCCTGTCGCGAACGAGGCAAGAGCCTCATCCTCGTCACGCACAATCGAGAAATGATCCGCCCGGTCGACCGCGTTTTCGCTATTCGGGAGGGATCCCTAACCGCGATCGAGAGCGTGTTGGCGTCCTGACGCGGCGACGGAGATGGCGGAGCGTCACGACACCGGGCGCTTCCTCGAGGTTTCAAGCAACGCCCGAGTGAAGATGCTCGGCGTGGGGCGCACAATCACTACCCGTTATGCGGGCGCCGTGGGCGTTGACGACCTTCAGTCGAGAAGACCGGCCTTGCGCAGGCCGTCGGCCATATGCTCACGGGCAACCGCGTCCGAGTAGCGGTCCAAATACCAGCGGGTCGTTTTCTCGCTGCCCTCTGGCAAGGCGTCTATGTCCGCCAACGCGGCCCTGACCTCTTCGTTACGTCCGAGTTGGGCGTGGCTTGCGATCAGGACGAGGAGGCCGTAGGCGTGAGGTTGGATGCGGCGAGCTGACAACGCCGTCTCGATCGCCTCCTCGTAGCGCGTCAGATGATAAAATGCCCGGGCCTTGTTGGCGAGCCAGGTGGAGGCCCGGGGATCGCGTGGACTAAGACGCCACCCCGTGTCGATCGCTTTGAGCGCTTCCTCGTGGCGGCCGTCGAAGCTCAGTGCGATTCCGAGATAGAAATGACCGAGAGCGAAGTTCTCGTTCAGCTCGATCGCGCGGCTCGCGTGCTCGATGGCGGCCCGGACATCGCCCGCCCAAAGGCTCGTCTGGGCAAGCACATAGTGGACCTGCGGGTTTTCCCTATCGAGCGCTGCAGCCCGAAGAGCGGATTCCCGAGCCTGACGCACAAATGGAGCGAAGTCCTCGACGGAGCCATAGTTCCATTGGACGATCAGGGCACGAGCGAGCCCAAGGTGGGCGTCCGCCAGGTTCGGATCGAGCGCAAGTGCTCGTTCGAACAGACCGTAGGCTGTCTCGCCATCGCTGCGGGTGCCCTTGTGCACGTGCCAGAAGCCGCGCTGACAATAGTCCCAGGCGCCCATGTGTTCTGGCCGCTTCGCTATTACGCGCTGGCTTTCGGCGCGGGACAGCGCAGGCTCGATCGCGGCGACGACGCGCGAAGTGATGTCATCCTGCACCGCAAAGATGTCAGTCAGATCTCGGTCGTAACGGTCGGCCCAGAGATGGGTACCAGTAGCTATATCGATAAGCTTGCTGCTGATGCGCACCCGCTGCCCGGCCCTGCGGGTGCTACCCTCGAGAACATAGCGGACGCCAAGGTCGCGGCCAACCTCCTTGAGGTCGACGGATTTTCCTTTGTAAGCGAACGTGGAATTGCGGGCAATGACGAGAAACCAGCGCCATTTTGACAACGCAGTGATGATGTCCTCGGTAATGCCGTCGACGAAATATTCCTGCTCGGGATCGCCACTGACGTTGTTAAACGGGAGGACTGCGATCGAGGGCCGGTCGGGCAGGATCCGCGGCGAGGCCGTCTCCGACGGGATCGAAGGCCTGTCGGCCCTCTCTGCGAGAACAGCGCGATAAGCACGCACCGGCCTGGCGATGTTCTTGACCTGTTGCTCCCCCATGTCCTCGAAGGAGATTGCGAGCTTGTCGCGCACCTGATCTCGTACAACTCGGCTGACGCAGATGCCGCCAGGTTCAGCCAAGGCCTCGAGACGCGCCGCGACGTTGACACCGTCGCCAAAGATGTCGTTCTCGTCGATCATGATGTCGCCGAGATTGATGCCGATGCGGAAATCGATGCGCCGATCAGCCTGCACGCCAGTGTTGCGCGCGGCGATCTCGCGCTGAACCTCGACCGCGCAACGAACCGCATCAACCACGCTCGCAAACTCGCTGAGCAGACCGTCGCCCGTTGTATTGACGATCCGGCCGCGGTGCTCCTTGATCTTGGGGTCGGCAACCTCTCGCCGCAGTGTCTTCAGCCCAGCGAGCGTGCCTTCCTCGTCTAGCCCCATCAGGCGCGAGTAACCGGCGACGTCGGCCGCCAGAATTGCTGTGAGGCGCCGCTCGACCCGTTCCTCTGTCATGGCCGCCAATACAAACTGGACAAGGAGTTACTTTTTTGCGGGACCGAGTTTAACACAGTTTTATCGGTCGCCGGAGCATCGAGGTCGTTCCCGGTGCCGATCTGGCCGCGCTGCTCCGGGGTCCTTTGGTGCGTGAACACAGGCGAGGCTTCGGAATGTTGTACAAATATTGTGTCCTCGTCCGCGTTTTTTCAGACCTTGCCCACTATTTCGCCGGCACAACGGCGCCTACCGGAAGAACCGGGGCCGTGGCGAAATCAGCCGGCAGCTCGCCGGTTAGACTTTGCAGGAACGCGACGATGTCGCGGGTATCGGCATCGTTCAAGGTCACCCCGAGCTGCACGCGCGCCATGACCTTCACAGCTTCCGGCAGCGTCGCCACTGACCCGTCATGAAAATAGGGCGGCGTCATCGCCACATTGCGCAGGCTTGCGACACGGAACACGTACAGGTCATCGGGATCCTTCGTAACGTCAAAGCGACCCTTGTCGATGGGGTCGCTTCCTGTGGCTTTCCAATAATCCTCCACAACGCCGAACTTCTGATACATCCCGCCGCCGACGCCGACGCCGTTGTGGCACGTCACACAGCCCGTGTTGATGAACTTCTCCAACCCGGCCTTTGCGGCCGGCGGCAGCGCCTCCTGATTGCCGGCGAGATAGGCATCGAAGGGCGATGGCGTCACCAGTGTGCGCTCATAGGCGCCGACCGCCTTGGCGATGTTGCGCAACTGTCCGTCGTCAGGGTTTTTGAGACAAGGGCTGGGTAAATTAAGGGAGGCTCTGGCGCATCGATGTGGTGCTGTCAGGCCGCCTGCAGGCGGTGTTGCAAGCGACGGTTGGCAATGGTCTGTCGTTTGATCCTGTGTCGTTCGGCCAAGATGGTCGAGCCGTGCCCGCAGTAGACGTCGGCGGGGGTGAGATTGTCGATGCTTTCGTGGTATCGGCAGTGGTTGTAGTCGTCGACGAAGGCG
>Ga0310914_10001873_pt1 | contig 13842 bp, 17 predicted proteins | sample GREbulkMGAN108_FD_203450 | JGI IMG/M metagenome (GOLD analysis project Ga0310914, IMG submission 203450) | Lab enrichment of tropical soil microbial communities from Luquillo Experimental Forest, Puerto Rico - GRE.bulkMG.AN108 | ecosystem: Environmental > Terrestrial > Soil > Tropical forest >... | reverse complement strand
GCCGGGCGAAGCTGGCCGAAGTGGTCGGCGACCTGGAACCGACGGCAATCGCGATGGAGGCGTGTGCAAGCGCGCATCATTGGGCTCGATGCTGGCTCGCCGCCAGCCGCCAAGTACGTCTCATCAACCCTCGTTTTGTAAAGCCGTTTGTCAAGGGATCGAAGAACGATGCGGTCGACGCGGAGGCGATCTTCGAAGCAGCGATGCGTCCAACGATGCGCTTCGTGCCCGTGAAGTCGACAGACCAGCGGGACCTGCAATCGCTTCATCGTGCCCGCGACCGGCTGATCTGCCAACGAACGGCTTTGATCAATCATACCCGCGGCCTCCTCGCCGAATACGGGGTCGTGCTGCCGCAAGGTCCAAGGCGCTTTATGGCGCAGGCACCGACTGCCATCGCCGGTGCCGACCTCTCGGACCTGGCACGAGCAATCTTCGGCGAGCTCATGGACCAACTGGACGACCTGGATCGCCGGATCCAGAAGCTCGACGCGATGATCGTCACCCTCTGCCGCACGAACGAGACTTGCCGGCGGCTCACAAAGCTGCCGGGGGTCGGGCCGATTGTAGCAACCGCGATCGTCGCCGCTGTCAACGATGGCCGTCAGTTTCGCTCGGGCCGCGAGATGGCAGCCTGGATCGGGCTGGTGCCCAGGCAGTATACAACTGGCGGCAAGCCGCGGCTCGGCGGCATCGGACGACGCGCCAACCACTATCTCAGGCGCCAGCTGATCCATGGCGCACGCGCCATCGTCAGCCGGTCGGACAAGCATGACGACCGGCAATCAACTTGGCTGAAAGCGCTCGTTGCCCGGCGCGGCTTCAATCGAACAATTGTAGCCCTCGCCAATAAAACAGCACGTATCGCCTGGGTCTTGCTGAGCCGCAAGCAGGAGTATGCAGCTCCCTGAGGTGCAGCACGCTTCTGCTCTGCACCCAGGGTCCCGACAGAATGCGAGGTGAATACTGATGGCTCGCCGACAAGGGCGCAGCTTTCAAGCCTGATGTACGACAAGGCCTGCGCGGCCGATGATCTTATGAGGCCAGAAGCAGCGGATCCCATCAAGGCCAGGAGCGCGAACCGCTCCATCAACAGGCCGGATAGATTCGTGCATCCATGTCGTCGACACCAGCGGAATCACCTTGCGGCGGGAGGCGTCCATAGATCGTCGTACAGCATGCCGAACCGGTTGATCAGGAAATGGTTCTGCGGGCCCGGGACGCGCGCCGTGATGCGGGTATTGATCAGGTCCGACCAGCCAAACAGGTCGACGAGTCGATAGCAGGCGGCGAGATCGATGCGGGTCTGCCACTCGGCCTCAGTCATGTGGCTTCTGGGTATTGCGGTAACGGCCATGCGACGGTCCTCTAATGAAGCACGAGCGAACCAGTACGAGCCGTAGCACTATGCAAACAGATGGCCTGGCAATCGAACTTAATTCGTCCGCCGAGCCATCCTAGCCGACTCGTAACGGTGATGACGGTCGCTTTTGGGGCATGGACCGGCGTTGCTGCGAGCGGAAGCGAACGACCGCTGACCGGTCGGAAGTCGCCTTTCGAATCTGGTGCCAAGCATATGATTTTGTACACTCTAAGGGCTTCCTCGATCGAAGGGAGCGCCGCCGAGGCTGCGGGTCGAGCCAGCCGCAGGCGAAATCGAGCCGCCCCTGCGCGAAATGGCCGAGATTACACGTCAAGAGTGCGTCGGCCCGGCCCCTTACGGCGGCGTCCACCATGAGTTCGTCAGTCCCCCTGAAGCTGCCGGCCTCGATCAAAGCAGCGGCCGCGCGTCTGGCTGGGAAGACGAGGTATGGTTGAACCAGTGGATTACAGCCGCGATCGCGTAGAAGATCGGCGCCGTCGAGACGGCGGCTGACTTCTTTAAACGGCGGGTTTAAAACGCCGGGCTGGAAATGCCTCGCCCGAAGACCTCAGGGCGTTCCTCGCAGCTGCCCCTGACGTGCCGCCCGAGCCCGGCGACGAAATTCCCGACCATCTTCGCGTCAGGCGCAAACCCGCATCGGCACGCGAATGATCGTCAGCTTTCCCGCCCGTCGAATTGCAGGCGACATCCGGAACCGGGGGCCGTTTTGACGCCACGCGAGATCTGGTCGCGACAGATCCATTTCCGCGTGGTCCGGACGATATCAGGCGCATAGGTAATCACGCCTGACGCTGAGCCCGGAATGCGCCCCGCCGGCGGCGCGCGTAAGCCTCGTGCGTCGCGCGGCGTCTCGGGCTCTTCGCCGCCTCGCCTTCGAGCCGCCGCCATGCCGCATCGAGAACGCGAGGGTTCGGCTCGGCAAAGACGATCGACAGCACCCGCCATAGATGTCGAACGGAAACGACCGCGTCCGCGATCTCCGGTGCAAACCGCGCGCGGCCGGCCGAGACGACGTAGCCGCAGATCGGCACCCACAGGTCGCCCAAAAAACCCTCCAACGCCGATACATGCGCCTTGTTCTGCAGCACCGGATTGTCAACGCGACCGAGCTCGAAACCGCCGGCGGTGCGCTGTGTCCACACCGGAGAATCGAGTTCGCCTTCGATCGTTCCGCCGAAGGTCTTCGTTTCCAGGACCACAATCCCCGATGGCACACGAACGACGTGATCGAGTTCGACCGACCATCCCGCACCCCGGAGAATGACATTGTGAAGCGCGGGGAGGCCGATCCGCTTTAACTCCGCAGCAACCCGCGCTTCTCCGATCGCGCCGATCCGCCTCGAGCGTGCTTCTCTGTCTCGGCCTAACGCCGCGGCCGCACCGATGCCGCGTCCACGGCGCACGCACTATGCGATCAGGACGCCTGAGCCGACCGTGAGCGCGATCGGTGCTTCGCACGCCTGCATGAAGCACCAAAACCCCACCCCGCTCATCGGGTCCGGCACGCCCTGCAACATCGGCGAGCTCCTGTAGAGAGCCAGGCTTGCAAAGCCGATCCGGGCACCACAGACACCGACAATCCCGAGCGCCCAGCCCACTAGGAACACGCCGGCACCACCCTGGCAAATCGCACGTGCACTGATCCGGAGCGCGACAAGCGCAAGCAGACCGCACACGATCGCCAATAGCACGCGAACACCGATCTCCAGCATTGGCCCGAACATCGACATCAGCGCGGCGCCGCTCGACATCACCCTCCGCCTAATCTCGGTTCCGGAGCTTGCGCTAGGTAGCCGTAGCCGTGGCCGGGGCCCGTTCCCGTAGCAGTCAAGGCCGGTTCGGCGGAAGCCAGCGTGGCAGAAAGGGCCGGGCCCACATACTGAGACCGTCCGGGCAGTCGCTGCGAATGGCGCGTCCAAACAAGAGAGACCGCGCAAACAGCACCACTCCCACACCCTCTCGCCTGCTGATCTTCCATTCTAATGCCGGGCAAGATCGTGGCGGTTCAACCCCGCCTGCGGCGCCGCGCTGCGCGCGGCTGAGGCACGCAACCTACGGCAGAGTCGGGCCGCGTCATCCGCAGAGCAAGCCAATGCTGAGGAAGGCATCACACCCAACGTCCCCGGACCCGTCGGTTGCTGCTCCGCGCCTGCCGCACCCCGACCCCGCCCGCTTGCATGCCCCAGGGGTTGAGCCGGCACGAGGCCCGGCATTGCCGCTGCTCATCAGCAATCGGGCTGATGCAAACCAAGGAGTTCAGCCATGACCGAGATGCGCGACGGCACCATCGTTACGGACATCGACGACCACGCCGACAACTACCGGCTCTCCAACCGCGGCTACACGATCCGCCACACCGAGACCTGGCACCGCGACGGCGTCTCTGAGAGCTTCGTCGTCTGGGATCCGCCGGAGATCACCGAGGCCGACCTGCCTTTCTGAGGTGGCGGCAAGGCCGGGCCCACTCGGGCCCGGCTTTGAGCCCTGCTATCGGAAGGATTCAAGGTGCGTAGGCACAGAACTGCGCAGTGCGCACCAGGTTTCGTGGGAGGGATTCCCGGCCGTTACGGCTGCCCGAAACCGAAAACCGCGAAGAAAGTCCTGCGGTGAGAGGTCAACCACTCAGCGGGAGCGTCCCCTATCTTACCGGCGATCACTGCGCGATCCAGCGTCGCGAGCTTGTCAAAGCGTACTACCGAAGGGACCTTGAGGCCGGTTCCGGGGGTGGCATCAAGCGGCGCCAGGTCTGGCCCAGCGCGCCGCACAGAGGTGATAAAGCAGACAATTAGGTCGCTTCGGCGCTCATTCTCGCATGAGACCACCAGCGCCGGACGCCGCTTGGCGCCGGAAAGGTCCGTAAATGGAAAGCGGGTAAGAACGATGCTGCCAAAGGCGAACACCTAGCCTGCCCGCTCTACCAGATCAGCGTCCGAGTAGAGCTCAGGCTCCTCTGCGAGCCATTCGAACGCACCCCCCGCCTGAGCGATCGCCGCCGCCGAGAACTCCTCGGCATCCCGGACCTCGACCAGCACGTGTACCCGCGTGTCGGCAGCAATGCCGCGACGGGCCAGCTCAGCGGAAACCTGCCCAGCCTCGGCGTCAAGAACGATCCTCTCCATCGCGCTATTCCTTTCGACCTCCCATTCTACCGACGAGCTGGGTGTTCGTCTGCACCGAAGTGAGCGCAGACGCGCGTGCGGGCCCCTCCATTTCGCCGAGCTTCGCCAGGATCGTTCTCCGACAAGTTGACCAGTCAGTGCGGATATGCAAAACCGGGCTTACCGTTGGACATCAGCGACGGCACACACTTTGCGTGGGAATCACTATAAGGCCGAAGCATGTTGCTCGCGATCCATACGGTCGCACCCGTGGGAAAGAGCGCCTCGGTAAACCCGTTCACGACATGCGGCGGATCCCGCACAGCCACAGTAGCTGCCGCCCAGCCGACCTCGGGCGCGTTCGCCGCCGGCTGTCCGCGCACTGGGACATGCACGTTAAAATCCTTCGCTTGTTGTTCGGAGAGATTAAGGACCATACACTTATAACCCGGCAACGGCGATACGGCACGCAGGGTTTCCGCTAGGGCGGCGGAGGTGAGTGCAACACCGAATAAAACAGTGGCAAGACTACGGAATACATTCATCAGCACACTCTTCACAGACTCAGCACCGATTGACCAGCAGCGTTGCCAATTTTGGCGGACACCTGCGCCCGCCACTGTCCCACTGTTTCCCCCGGGGTGATTCCGTTAGCGGCAAGCGTTTGAGAGGACAGGTTTTGGAGAACCGACACCATTGTCGCACCGTCGTCCGCAGTCGCGATGTTCACACCGTTCGTCGGCCCAAAATTGTAGTAGCCTCGCACCTGCAGAACCGTCGGGTTGTCGATACCTGCGCCCTGCAGGGCTTGGGCGCCCTGATACAGGTACTCTGCCGCCGCGATCGACTCGGTAGCCGGATCCATCTTTCCCGCAAACCCAGGCACCACGTATTGGGCAAGATCCGGGTTCTGTTGGAGCGCGGCTTGCATCGCGGCGGTATACGTACTATTAGACATTTGAAATACACCGCTGATCGTGCCGCTCCCTCCGACGTTCTGACAGCCGCTCTCCAACACACACGTCGCAGCCAATGCTGAAGGGTTTACCCCCAACGCTTGTGCGTTGCCGACGGCTGTATTACCCCACGACATACCCAGCATCGTACCAAGCGCCGTGGAGTTACCGATCCCGCCCCCGCCACTCGAATAATCTCCCCCCGTGGCATCGTCGGCCGCCGCGCCATTGCCGACACCCACACCGTCCGCGCTGGAAAACGTGTTCACAGTCCCGGGGTTGATCGTGAACAACGGTACGCCCGGCTCTGGTACATAGGGTTGAACCTGCACGGGCGGCCCATTGAGGGTCTGAGGCACTTGTGCATACGCCGCTGCCGATAGCCCGACGCCGAAACCTCCTCTCACCGCGAACAACACCAGACCCGCCCCCCGGCGCAAGGGCCGAAGCGCCGATTCCCCCGTCTCCCTCGACGAATACAGCGCTCTCCAACCCGACTTCATCGGACCTCCCCTCCAGAGAAGGCCGACACTGACGACGACGTTTGCGAACGGCGCGTTCATTTTCATCGTCCTTTGTCCGCATGCGACTGGCCGAAGCCGGTCATGTCACAATAGACGCGCCCATTCTCGGCAACCCCCTTTTGTCCAATCAATCTCCATACCGATCGCCTCATTGATTCGGGATCGCGAAGAAGGCGGTCACATCGCAATAGAAATGACCGCTCGCCTGCAGCGGCTGCGCCAGACACCGATAGAAAGCCCCCGTTACTGCGCTGTCCTGCCACGCGCGCACCCCATAGGCAGCGGAGACCAGCGCGAGCGTAACCGCACCCGCCGTCGCGAAGCGGCGACGTTTGACATCGTCATTCCACCGCTTTTCCCGGATGATCAAGGCGTCTCTCAGCCGCTCGGCGAATAGCGGCAGCGTCTCCTTGATCATCTTAGCCACCAGGTTCTCCTTCTCGACCTGGACCACAGTGAGCATTACGTCCGCCTGGGTCAGCCCAGCTTTCGCCGCCCGCGTAATCTCTTTTGCGGCGGCAAGCTCTCGCTTGACCGCCTCGCGGTTTTCACGAGCGAGTCCGTCAAACCCCGCGAGCGCAGCCACACAAAGCCGCCCCAACGAACCCGTCGCCGTCAACAATGCTGAGACAAATCGTCCCTCGAGACTGTCAGGGCGGACACCCCACGCACGTGCCGCCTTCTCGACCGCAGCGACCTGCTCCTGAAACTCCGCCTCCCAGGAAGCCGGGTCCGCAATCCCGGAGCCAACCCCATCGATTTTTGGCGCCGGCCCCTCGGCCGGCCCGTCCATCATTGCAAGCCACCCTCGTGGATTTCGGCGTTATGACCCGACATCGTAGGCAGCCACTCCGACGGTATCTCTGCAAAGAAGGCCGGGATATGATCCTTCCAGAAGATCTCTACGCGCGTCTGGTCCAAAAACGTCATCGGCTGGTACCCGGGCTTTGTCACGCCTCGCATGGCATCGGCAAAGGTGAGGCCCTGGTCGATAATCGTCGACATGCATTCCAGCGACGGAAAGCGCACCAGCTTTGCACCCCTATCCAGTGCGTCAACGACCACTCTGTGACTGCACACTTCGGCAAAAGCGAGCTCAGCCGAGCGGCCGCTGACGAGCACGCCGGTGTTGACTACAACCAGCGTTGCCGGAGGGGCGAAGAGCTCGCCCTCCATCGAGAGCTTCAGATAATCGAGGTCAGCCGGCTCTGGTCCCAACAGATGCCAAGCAACGGCCCGCAACCCGCGACGCTTCATCGTCTCGACTAGTCGAACGTCGCGGGCCAAGTGCCGTACCATCGGATCTCCCCCTGCCATGTCCAACACTGCCTCGAACCGCTCGCGGGCTTGCCGATCGAGGTTCGCTTCGAACCAGTACCCCTTCTCTGACGCACCATCCGTTGCCGGCCGCGACGCGTCGGCATGAAAGACGCTGAGAGTATGCGTCTCGTTCTGTCGGTCGGAATTCCACGCTTCGAGCATAGCGCCGCGTTGCCGGCAGAACTGAACGTAAGTGTTGGCCACAACGGTCTTGCCCACTCGTCCTCGGCCGCAAATAAACGCCGTCGTCGACATTCTCTCATCGTCGGACGCTCGGGGCGCATTTCCCACCTCCCCGAGCTGCCTGTCCTCAAGGCTCATCGCATCGTCCATTTCCCTTCCCCCTCTGTGGGCCCGCCGAGTTGCCGGCCCGGTTGTTGTTCGGCCCGGTCACCGGAACCGATCATCCTCCTGCAGGCCGCGTCGCAACCGCTCAAGCTGCTCGGCCGCGTGGCGCGTCATGACCCGACCGCGGTAGAAGACCTTGCCCTCCTCAACCGGATTCCCTTCCGCGTCGACGGTCGAAAACTCCATCGGGGCGTCACCTCGTGTTTCCGGCGACGTCGCCCCTAACGCGCCAGAGTTTGGGCCGGCGGGAGTCTTCAGGCCGAGTGTGCGAACGGATTCGATCAACTCTCCTGACCCGGCACTCGAAGACGCTATCGGCGGGCGCCACTCGGGAGAGATCCGTGATGGGTATCGTCTTTGGGGTCGAGCCGACTGGTTAGCAGCGGCCAGCTCTCGCGCCTTCGCCACGGCGCGGCGAACACGCTGCCACGTCTTCCTCGCTGTCTCCTCGGAAGGAGCATGGCCATTGGCGTCAGTCAGGCCCAGCTTGGCGAATCGCGCAGACAGCCGCGTCCATTGCAGACGCCGACCCCCGACCGCGCTCGCCAGCTGGTCATGGTTTTCCACCATCCACCAGAACAGGGAGGACCTGTTGGCTCCGCGGGTAATCTCTCGCACCACGCCCCGGAGGCCCTTTGAATTTCTCGACATCGCTCCAGGCTGGCCTCACATTTTGCGAACGGCGACGTCATCTTCCATTTCATTCCCCGCGCACCTTCAGCGAAGGACCGCAACGAGACGCGAGTGGGACGGGCGCGGGACACAAACGGGACGGGTTGGGTGGCTATATGCACCAATGCACCTTTGGTGCTTTTGGTCCCGGCTCTCGCACGCCTCCTAAACGCTCCTACGCCAAACCGGCTCGTGCGTACCCGTTCGCACATCGGCGGTCGACCCTTCCGACAAGCGCATGGAGGCGGGAATGGCAGCAAAGGACGCGAGCGAGGCGGAAGCAGCCGATCACGATATCCGAGAGACTCTGGCCACCATCCAGGGGCAGAGCCGGCAGACGCTTGAACTGCTGCGAACGCTGATCGGCTTCATCTTGCCGATCGTGGGCGATCCGGAGGGCCCACCGCTTGAGGACCTGATCGCCACTCTCGTCGCCCAGAACCGCGATCTGCTGACGATAGCCCGTCGCATCCAGGCCGATGTCCGCGCTATCGGCGACCGGCTCCCTGCCGTTGTTAGCACGGAGTGAAACGGCCCCAGCGAATCCGCCGAAGCGCCCCGCCGATGATGAATTTCCGCAAGATCGCGGCAGGTTCCAAGGGCCGTCTCGTCTTGCGTTACTTCACCGAGGACAAGCCCGAGCCCACGCATCCACAGGCTCTCGACGAGGCCGGTCGCCAGCTCGAAGAGGGCGGGCGGCTTGTCGCCTATTACACGGGCCGCGACAGCCGGGCGAGCTGGCGGCCGGACATGCCGGTTCTGGTGGCGCGGGCGATCGGGATCGACCCGCACAAGATGCCGCGGGATGCCGAAATGTCGCGCCTGTTCGAGGCGCGCCGTGCTGACACCGGCGAGCAATGGTCGCAGCACAAGCGCAAGCTAAGCGGCTTCGACCTGGTGTTCTCGCCTCACAAGTCGGTCAGTCTCGCCGCCGAATTCGCCGCAACGCCGGCTGAGACCGCGGCGATCTGGAACGCGGTCGACCGCGCGGGCGACAGGGCAATGCGGTACGTCGCGCACGTGCTCGGCTGGGCGCGTAAGGGCGCCGGCGGCGAGGACGGCGCCGACCCCGGTGCCGTCGGCTGGATCAGCTTCCGCCATCACACGGCGCGGCCGACCTTGCCGATCCAGGACGGGCCCGGCGGCCAAACCTACCTGTTCGACGCTCCGGTTGCCGGCGACCCGCACATGCACGTCCACAATTTCCTGATGAACCTCGTCGTCACCGCCGAAGGGCGAGTTGGGTCTTTGGATTCGAGAGCCCTGACCGATGCCCGCGTGAAGGAGTTCGGGGCCTATTTCCAGGCCGTGCTCGCCGAAGAGCTGCGCCGGCTCGGCGTGCGCATCGGCTATGACGCGGACCAACAGGCCGTGGTCGTGCTGGCAATCCCAGAGCACATCAGCAAGGCGTTCAGCAAGGGGCGCCAGCAGATCCTCAACAAGGCGAAGGCTTACGCCACAGACCACGGCCTCGACTGGAACAGCTTGCCGGCCGAGGACAAGATGGACATTCTGCGGGACGCCGGCGCCGAGGGGCGGCTCGGCAAGATGAAGACCGACGAGCGAAACATCTGGCGCGAACAGGCCGCCGCTCTCGGCTGGCAGCACCGCACGGCCATGGAAGGCATTGTTCACGAGCGCCTGAGCGATGGCGAGCGCTTTGACCGAGCTTACGAATTCGCTGCTCGTCACCTGGCCGAAGAGTTCCACACCGCGGCTGTCCTCGAGCACGAAAAGCTCGGCATGTATGCCGCACGCGGGCTGATCGGCGCCGGCATCGCCGGCGGGCCCGACGACATCACCCGCGTCGTCGAACTGCTCGAAGAACGGGGGATCCGGCTCAAAGGCGAGCAGGTTGCCCTCGTGGTTGGGCTGTTCGACAAGAAAGTCCGGGTCACCAATACCGCACAGATCCGCATCGAGCAGAGCCTGGCGGAAAGTGCGAAGGCCGCTGCTCGGGATTTCAGCGGTGCTCTGTGGGTCCAGGCGATCGAACAGGCGATCGCTGACAGCGGTTTCGCTTTCACGGAGGAGCAGCGGGCCGCCATCTACGCGCTGGGTCGAGGCGGCGGCCTCACGATGCTTACCGGCGTCGCCGGCGCCGGCAAGACGACGCTGCTCGAACCCTTGGTGGCCGCGTGGCGAGCCGATACGCGGTTCAACCAAGGCGGCCGGGAGGTGATCGGCGCGGCGATGGCTTGGCGCCAGGCGGAGGCTCTGCAAGATGCGGCATTCGCCGGACCTGCGCGCTGGCGCCGCTGTTGCGGATGATCGAAACCGGCGAGCTCCAGGCGAGCCGCAACACCGTGCTCGTGCTTGACGAGGTGAGCCAGATCGCTCCGCGGCCGATGCTGAAGCTGCTCGAGTTGCAGGCGCGCACCGGCATGACGATCAAAATTCTGGGGGACCGCGAGCAGGCGCAGGCGATCGAGGCCGGCGACGCGATCGAAATCCTGCGCCGTGCGCTGCCCCCAGAAGGCCTGCCCGAGTTGCTGACCACTATGCGCCAGGTCTCCAGGCGCGGCCGCGAGATCGCCGGGCTGTTTCGCGAAGGCGAGGCCGCCCTGGCGCTGGCGATGAAACGGGAGGACGGCCACGCCATGCTGATTGGCGGCGACCGCGACCAAGTTGTCGGCAGCATCGCCGATCTCTACATCGCGCGGCGCGACGTGCTAAGAGCGTGCGGCTCGAAGGAGGGGATCACGGTCAGCGCGCCGACCAACGACGACGTCGCCGAGATCAGCCGCGCAATCCGCGAGCGGCTGACGCACCGCGGCGAAATCGGCAATGACGAGATCGTCTACCGCGCGATCGACCAGGACGGGCGGACCTATGATATCCCGATCGCCACCGGCGACCGCGTGCGCCTCTTCCGGCGCACCTGGGGCACGGTTGACGGTCGGCCCTGCCACGTTGGCGACAATGGCGACATCGTCGAGGTGCTCGGCCAAACCCGTGACGGCCTGCGCCTCCGTACAAAAGACGGACGCGTGGCTGACCTCGAATGGCGGCGGCTCTGCGACAGCGAGACGAACCGGCTGCTGCTCGGTTTTGGGCACGCGCTGACGATCAACGCCGCCCAGGGGATCACCTCAGACGAGCACATCAACGCGCTGCCCCGCGGCACGTCGGGTGTCGCCGCATTTACCGCCTACAGCGCCGAAAGCCGCAGCCGCGGCACGACTTGGACAATCATCTCCGAGGCGGCTGTCTACGAAACCGAGCGGTACCGGCAGGCGCTCGGTGACATCACGCCAATCACCCGGGACGATCTCTGGGCTCGTGTCGCCGAGGACATGTCTCGCAAGCCTTACAAGGCGCTCGGAATCGACCTGCTGGCTGCCGCGCGGCGGGACCGCGAGCAGGCCGTCGACACCTTCATCGCCTGCCGTCACGCGCTTGAGACGGCGCAGCTGGACAACCCGCACTTCGGACGCGACGCGGTGAAGCGCCTTCGGGCGCTTGCGATCAACAAGACGCTGTCCCGCCACCTCGCCGCGCTCGACCGGGCCGTGGCTGAGAACGGCGAACTCATCCGCGACATCGTGTGGGAACAAGAGGCGGACGCTCACCTGCGTGCGCTGCACGCCGAGGGCGCCGCGGCCAGGCGACAGATCGACGTCGCAGAGCCAAAAATGATCCCTTCGTCAACATCTCTAAACGGTCCTGTGCCGTAAGGGGCTGTTCCCGAAAAGCCCGACGCGACACGCTCAGCCGCGAAAGGGGAGCTCGTACCCCCAAAGCTAACCGAAGCTCGTGTGGCGCTCGCTTGGCTACTCTGTGCGAACCGTCAATCCGCTTTTCACCTACCGCCTATAGCGTGATCGCCGGCCGCTTTACGCCCGGGGTGGAAGGTCGGTCTCCGACGATATTGCGGATAAAGGCAAATTCTATTTTCCGATTGTCACTGCCGGTCAGTAATCATACCTACATCGACGTCCAGCCGGCTGGACCATCTCGCGCAGCAAGTCTCCGCGTCGCCGCCCCGCCGCGGGACGGCCTTGAGAATGTTGACGGTTTCACCAGTGGGACCAGTGCTGCCACTGCCCTGGCATCGAGAACGTACCACCTCATTCACGCTGGAGTGGTGTCGAATCGTTCAAGAGTCGCGCTTTCAGAGTCTCGTGTCGGTTCGAAACGTGATCGGCTTTCGGCACGGGTGCTCTTCGGCCCCGACTCATCGCAGAACCCATGCGGGAGGTATTATGCTGATGCCGGTACAAGCAAGCAGAACACAGGGATTGTTTTTTGGCGTGAGAATTGTAGTTCGCTGCTTTCCGCGGGTCACGCTAACGCGAAAATTCTGACGAGCTTGGTCGTCAATCTCTTCGCGCGCATTGCCTCGGACGATGCGGTCGGAATTCGCGACAATCTTCCCTTTCACCATGCGCGGCCAGCCTTCGAAGATGATGACCTCGTCGAATTGGTTTCCCTTGGCCTTGTGCATATTCATGACGACGACGCCAGTTTCCGGCTTGGCGTTGGTCGAGAAGTGCTCCTGTACGAACGCACGCTGGATAATTGCGAGCGCGTTGGCATAGGCGCGATTATCGCGCCAATCCGCCGAAAGCTCTTGCCGTAGCTGCGTGCCGCGGTCCAGGAGGCGGATGTTGCGGACCTCGTCCGCAAGCCCCTTATGCCGCGGACAGTCGCCAGCTTCCAGGATATGTCGCATCGCTCGCCAGTCCGAGTCGGGATCGCCCGTCAAAGCGAGGGCGCGGGCTCTCTGATGCACCGCGAGCATAGCGACCAGCAGGCTGTTACTTCGGATATCCCGCCCGGCCGCCCACTCGGCAAGCGCCTTGCGGATGCTCGCGGCCTCAGCGAGATCGCTCTTTGTCGGCGTATCGCCGCCCCCGGCCATGGAAGTAATTGCACAGCAGGTCGATAAAGCGCTCGAAACCGTTGCCATCGCTTTCAGGTTGCATCAGCAGCGCGATAATCTCCGCGCCGAGGATGGCCCCTTCAAGTTCGATGGCTGCGACATGGGCGATCGCCGTCATTCCCGCGGGCGGAGCCCTGAAGCGGTCCGACACGAGGCGGGTCATTCGCTTCGTCGGAACGAGGACCGCGAGTGACCATTCTTTGCGACCGGATTTCACGAGACGGCTTCGTGCCGCATAGGTGGTTGTGACGAGGCTCGTCATGGCTTGGTCGGCATAGGGCTCGTACGCGCCGAGGGCGATACCATTGTAGGCCTGTTGCCGGAATTTGCCGGTCAGCAGGTCGTTCCCGAACATCAGGATTTCTGTGCCGGCGCTGCGGTAGTTGTCAGTACTGAGGTCAACCTCGACCGGCGCGAAGGCCGCGCGAAAATGGTTCAACCGTTCGGGATCAGCGCCGATGAAGTCGTAGATGCGCTGCTCCGGATCGGCGAGCGCTATAATATAATACCCGAAAATCGCCGATGCGATGTGCTACCAGTCGTAGACCTTCTGCAACGTGCCTCCCATGAGTTTTGATTTGTCACTGGCCGACAGCCGATCTGTCTTACGGAACGGTGCCACGCTCTGCTCGTAAGTCAGCATGCCGCTGGTCCG
>Ga0310914_10001869_pt1 | contig 13853 bp, 11 predicted proteins | sample GREbulkMGAN108_FD_203450 | JGI IMG/M metagenome (GOLD analysis project Ga0310914, IMG submission 203450) | Lab enrichment of tropical soil microbial communities from Luquillo Experimental Forest, Puerto Rico - GRE.bulkMG.AN108 | ecosystem: Environmental > Terrestrial > Soil > Tropical forest >... | reverse complement strand
CGGTTCCTGCGGCAGATAACGGATGGTTGCGCCCGGCTGAACAAAGCGGCTGCCGCGGTCGGGCTCGACCAGGCCCGCGGCAATCCTCAGCAACGTCGATTTTCCGGAGCCATTGCGGCCGATCAGGCAGACTCGCTCGGACGGTGAGACCGAAAGCTCGACGCCGTCGAGCAGCGGCGTGCCGCCAAAAGTCAGCGCGATGTCCTTGAGCTGGATGAGGGGCGGCGCCATTCGTAGTCTTCAACTCTGTTTTGCGCGCGTGGTAGCCCATTCACACGGAAATTGCGAGAAAAAGCGCCCTTGCCACGCTTGTTCCTGGGCGTAGCATGGTCGCTGCGACCGCGATCAACGCATGGGAAAGAAGCATGTCCAGCCGGTTGGAGACTTACCGCGTCTCGGCCTACAACACCTCAAAACTCTCCGAGAACAAGATCCACGACGACACGGTGGCGCGCCGCTTCGGCTTTTCCGGCGGGCTGGTGTCCGGCGTTGATGTCATGGCCTATATGATGCATTTGCCGGTCGCGAAATGGGGCCGCGCCTTTCTCGAGCGCGGACTAATCGAGGCGCGTTTTGTGAAACCGGTCTATGACGGTGAGACCGCGGAAGTCACCGCAGCCGAAGATAACGACGCGCTGACCCTGGAGGTCGTAAGCCAAGGCACGCTTTGTGCCACCGGCATCGCCTCGTTGCCCGCTTCTGTGCCCTCGTTCACTTTATCTGACTTTACCGAAGCGGCTCCCGTGGCCGAACGCCAACCGGTGAGTGCCGCCTCCTATCAAGTCGATAAATGGCTCGGCACGATCCCGCGCCGCTGGGCCGGTCACGAGGCGAAGGACTACCTCGCCGACATCAGGGAAACTGATCCGCTCTATGAGCGGGAAAATCTAGGCCACCCCGGGTTGCTGCAGCGGGTGATGAACAAGGTTCTGGTCGACAACGCGGTTCTCGGGCCCTGGATTCACGTCGGCAGCCGGATGCAACTACTCGCCGCGGCGAAGGTGGGCGACGAACTCACCGCACGTGCAAAGGTCATCGGAAATTACGAGAAGAAGGGTCACCAGTTTGTCGAGCTTGACGCGCTGGTGGTTGCCAACGGCACCAGAGCGCTCGCCCATTGTTGGCACATTGCGATCTATCAGCCGCGCGAGCAAGTTGCGGCGTAGGAAACCGACGAGAAAGAGGCACATCGCCGCCTCGCACTCAATCGTCATGCCCGGCCTTGTGCCAGGCATCCACGTCCTTTCCTCCGCGTGACTCCGAAGACGTGGATGGCCGGGACAAGCCCGGCCATGACGGCGATATGGTGGCTACCTACGCCGCCCTTATCTTGGCGTCCTGGATTGCGCGCCAGACCTTTTCCGGCGTCAAGGGCATGTCGATCTGCTTGATGCCATAGTCCGAGAGCGCGTCGAGCACCGCGTTCACGATGGTCGCAAGACTGCCGGCGCAACCGGCTTCGCCGCAGCCCTTGGTGCCCAGCGGATTCGATTTGGCCGGCGACGGATGATCGCCCACCGCGATCGGCGGAATGTCCTCCGCGCGCGGGAGTGCGTAATCCATGAACGAGCCGGTGATCGGCTGGCCGCTCGAATCGTAGTTGATCTCCTCCATCAGCGCCTGGCCGATGCCTTGTGCGACGCCGCCGTGTAATTGCCCGGCCACGATCATCGGATTGACGATGGTGCCGAAATCGTTGACGCCGCTGTAACGTACGATCTTCACCACCCCGGTCTCGGGGTCGATCTCGACTTCGGCGACGTGACAGCCGTTCGGGAAGGTCGATGGGATTTCCTTCGTGGCGTGATCGACGTCGAGCGAGGAAGGCACGCCCTCGGGCATCTCGCGGTCGCGCAGCCGTTCGGCGAGCTCCAAGATGCCGATCGAGCGATCGGTCCCGGCGATCGTGAACCGGCCGCCCGCGAATTCGATATCGGCTTCGGCGGCTTCCAAGAAATGCGCGGCTGCTTTCTTGCCCTTCTCGACCACGAGCGCCGACGCCTCGACGATTGCCGTTCCCGTCGCGGTGATCGAGCGCGAGCCGCCCGTGCCGTTGCCGAAGCGCACGAGGTCGCTGTCATTCTGCTCGAGCGCGATCTTCTCGAAGGGGACGCCAAGCTGCGCGGACAGCACCTGCGCAAACGGCGTGGCGTGGCCCTGGCCGTAGTCGAGCGTGCCCGTGGTCAATCTGACGGTGCCTTCGGGCTCGAAGGTGATCTTGCCGAGCTCACCGCTCGGCGGCGCCGTGACTTCGAGGTAAGAGCCGAGCGCAATGCCGCGCAGCTTGCCGTTCTTGCGGCTCTCTCTCTTGCGCTTGGCGAAATTCGCGTAGTCAGAAATCTCCACCGCCTTGGCGAAGACGCCGCCAAAATCGCCGCTGTCATAGGTGACACCGGATGCGGCGGCGAACGGCAATTGCGCCGACTTGATGAAATTACGCTTGCGCAAGGTGAGACGGTCGATGCCCATCTCGTCGGCGGCGCGATCGATCAATCGCTCCATGAAGTAATTCGCCTCGGGGCGGCCGGCGCCGCGATAGGCGCCCATCAGCGTGGTATTGGTCAAGACCGTCTTGATGTCGACGCCGAGCAGTGGCGTGCGGTAGACGCTTGCCAGATTTTTCGTTGTGTTGAGCGACAGCGGGCCGGGCGCCACCCCGGTAATGTAGGCCCCGAGATTGCCGTAACCGGAAAGGCGCACGGCGAGAAACTTGCCATCGGCATCGAGCGCGAGTTCGCCGTGAATGAGCTGGGAGCGGCCATGGCTGTCGGACAAGAAGCTCGTCGAGCGTTCGTCGGTCCATTTCACCGGCCGGCCGAGCGCCTTCGCCGCATGCAGGATGCAAGTGTATTCGGGATAGTTGAGGTTCTTCATGCCAAAGGAGCCGCCGACATTGGCGGTGAGCACGCGAACCTTCTCCGACGGTACATTCAGTATCCTAGCGATGATCGCCTTGTTGCCTGACACTCCCTGGGTCGGCACCTGGATGGTGTAGCGGTCTTTCGTCTTGTCATAGTGGCCCAGCGCGACGCGCGGCTCCATCGACACAACGGCAACGCGGGTATTGACCATGTAGAGTTTCGTCACATGGGCCGCGCTCGCAAAAGCCGCGTCGATCTTGGCGCTATCGCCATAATGAAAGTCCAGCGCGACGTTATTGGGGATGTGATCATAGAGCTGTGGCGCGCCGGGCTGGGCGGCTTCGGCCGCATTGGTGACCGCCGGGAGCGGCTCGATGTCGACCTCGACCGCCTCCGCGGCATCGCGCGCGGCGGCTACCGTTTCGGCAACGACGAAGGCGACCGGGTCGCCGACGAAGCGAACCTTGTCGGTCGCAAGCGGCATGCGGTTGGTCTGCAGAAGCGGCGAGCCGTCGCGGTTCTTCAAGGGGAGGCCGCAGACAAACGGCTTGTAGTTGGCGCTCGCAAGGTCGGCGGCGGTCCAGACGCCAAGCACGCCGGGCATCGCCTTTGCGGCCGAGGCGTCGATGCCCTTGATCATGCCGTGGGCGTGGCTCGACCGGACCATCCAGGCGAAGGCCTGACCGGGAAGGCTGAAATCGTCGGTGTATTTGCCCTTGCCGCGAACGAGCGTGTCGTCCTCCTTGCGGCGGACGGGTTGCCCGACACCGTATTTTTGCATTGCGATAGCGTTTTCGACGGTCGAGGGCGTAGTCTGATCTTGCATCGGAAAAGCCTGATTTTGACGCGATTTCGTGCTTCCGGGACGAGATAACGTGCCGATCCGGAGACGACAATGGCAGTTTAGGCATAGTCCTATGAGCGGGGTTGTTGCACCGCTCCTCCGCGCTGCTAAAGTTTCCGTGAAAAAGCTATTCCAGTGCCGCCGGAACCGGCCGCGGAAAGACAATTTGGATGAATGATGGGACGCGGCTTCGCGACGGCCTCCTGCCCGGCGAAGGCACGCAAAAATCGATTGCGGCAGACGCCGCCGGTGCGCTGCGAGTGGCCCAGTCGCGATCTCCGGCCGCCGGCGTCTACGCGGCGCTCGACCTCGGCACCAACAACTGCCGGCTGCTGATCGCTTGCCCGACCGGCGACGGATTCCGCGTGGTCGATTCCTTTTCGCGGATCATTCGCCTGGGCGAGGGCGTTTCCGCAACCGGATGCATTAGCGAGGCCGCAATCGAGCGTGCGATCGCCGCCTTGAGCATTTGCCGGGACAAGATCAAGTCGAGGAAAGCCAGACGTCTGCGCCTGATTGCGACCGAGGCCTGCCGTGCCGCATCGAATGCCCAGGGCTTTCGTGACCGGGTCGCCGCCGAGACAGGCATCCGGCTTGAGGTGATCGATCGTGAGACAGAGGCCGCGCTTGCCGTAATCGGTTGTTCGCCGCTGCTCGATCCGAAAGGCCGCGGCGCGATCCTGTTCGATATCGGCGGCGGTTCAACCGAATTGGTCCGTATAGAGCGCGACCCGACCGAAGCGCACGCCGAGCCGCGCACCAAGGCATGGATGTCGATCCCGCTTGGCGTTGTCACGCTGGCCGAGCATTTTGGCGGCAAGGACGTCACGCGTGACACCTATGCGCATATGGTCGACGAGGTCGCGAAACATGTCGCCCTCTTTGCGGCCGAGCACGGCCGCGATCTTCGGGACATGCACTTGCTCGGTACGTCAGGAACCGTGACGACGCTTGCCGGGATTCACCTCAATCTTCCGCGCTACGACCGGCGGCGCGTCGACGGCATCTGGATGGGGGATGCCGATATCACGGCCACGATCGACCGCCTGCTCGGCATGAGCTATCAGGAGCGCGCCGACAACAATTGCATCAGCGTCGATCGCGCTGATCTGGTGCTGGCGGGCTGCGCTATCCTCGACGCAATCCGCAGTGCTTTCCCGCTGCCGCGGCTGCGGGTCGCCGACCGTGGCCTGCGCGAGGGGATGCTGGTCGAGATGATGCGTGAGGACGGCGCGCTCTAAGGTTTTTCCACCATGGCAAAAGACAAAACCGGCCGCCTGCACGTGACGGTCAGGACCGGGGGAAAACGAAAGCTGTCGTCAAAGCTCTGGCTGGAACGCCAGCTCAACGATCCCTACGTGGCGCAGGCCAAACGCGAGGGCTTTCGCTCGCGCGCTGCCTTCAAGCTGATCGAGATCGACGACAAATACCGTTTGCTCAAACCCGGCATGACGGTGGTCGATCTCGGCGCAGCGCCCGGCGGCTGGAGCCAGATCGCAGCCAGGCGTGTCGCGGCTGCCGAAGGCAAGGGCAGGGTGATCGCGATCGATCTGTTGGAGATGCCTGACACTGCAGGTGTCCAGTTTGCGCAGCTTGACTTTCTGGACGCGGACGCGCCGGAAAGGCTGGTCGCTATGCTGGGCGGACGTGCCGACATGGTCATGTCCGACATGGCCGCTAACACCACCGGCCATCGCAAGACCGACCAGTTGCGGATGATCGGGCTCGTGGAAGCAGCGGCCCTGTTTGCCTCCGAGGTTCTGAAACCGGGCGGCAGCTTTCTGGCAAAGACGTTCCAGAGCGGCGCCGATGCCGAACTGCTGGCGCAGTTGAAGCGCAATTATGCCAACGTACGGCATGTCAAGCCGGCCTCGAGCCGGCAGGATTCGTCCGAGCGCTATGTGCTGGCGACGGGGTTTCGGGGCTAAATTAGAGTTTTTGGTCTCGCGCGTCCTGGGTGCCTTCGGTCGCAACGACCGCCGCTTCCTGCGCGGCCTCCTTGGCCGCACCCTTGCGGCTCGAGATCGCCAGCGCCTTGCGCCCGGAGATTTCATGCCCGGCATCGTCTGGCATCTGCCAGAAAAAATAGGAGGACGCCGCCGAGATCAGGGCTACCACAAGGAACGCGGGCGGGAACGCGCTCGCGGTCAATTCGTCCTGGTGGCGCAACCACAACGTGGTTTCGACGCAGAATGCGCCGACCGCGACCCCTGCCGAGACCGCGAGCTGCTGATTGACACTGACCAGCGTCGTGGCCCGGCTCATCTGCGCCTGCTCGACCTCCGCGTAAGCAACCGTATTGATCGCGGTGAATTGCAGTGAGCGGAAGAAGCCGCCGACCACCAGGATGATCATGATCAACAGCAGCGGCGTCGTCGGCGTGAACAGTGCGCAGGCTGCCAGAAAGAACGCGCTGACAGCGGCGTTGATAGTCATCATGTTACGGAAGCCGAAAGCACGGATAATACGCGCGGCGAGCGTCTTCATGCCCATCGCGCCGACCGCGGAGGCAAACGTCACCAATCCCGACTGAAATGGCGTGAGACCGAAGCCAACCTGCATCAAAAGCGGCAAGAGGAACGGCAGTGCGCCGATACCCAGCCGAAACATGAAGCCGCCGACGATCGAGGCGCGCAATGTGGAAAGCCGCAGTAAGGAGAAGTCGAGCACCGGCGATCCAGTCCGTCGTGCATGCAGAACATAAAGCGTCATCGAGATCGAACCGATCCCGACCAGGGCGGCGACGACACCCCATGGCAGGAGATTGAGGCCCGCGACCGAAAGCCCGAATGCGATACCCCCAAGCCCGATGCCCGCGAGCACCAGCCCGTAAAGGTCGAAGCGTTCGGGATTGACGCTCTTGATGGGATCGATGAACTTCATCGCCATGAAGATGCCGATGAGCCCGATGGGAATATTGATCAAGAAGATCCAGTGCCAGGAGAAATAGGTAGTGATGAAGCCGCCGAGCGGCGGGCCGATCACGGGCCCAATCAACGCCGGCACGGTGACCCACGCCATTGCGTTCACCAATGCGCTCTTGTCGATCGATCTGAGCAGTACGAGGCGGCCGACCGGCGTCATCATCGCACCGCCCATGCCTTGCAGGATGCGCGCGATCACGAAATCCGTGACCGAACCCGATAGGGCGCAACCGATCGAACCTGCCATGAACACCGCGACCGCGAGCGCAAATACCATGCGTGCGCCGAAACGGTCGGCTGTCCAGCCGCTCGCCGGAATGAATACCGCGAGCGACAGAAGATAGGAGGTGATCGCGAGTTTCAGCGTTAGCGGACTGGAGCCGATATCGGCTGCAATCGCGGGAAGCGAGGTCGCAATCACAGTCGAGTCCATGTTTTCCATGAACAGGGCCGTGGCCACGATCAGCGGGATCACGCGTTGCTTGTTCATCCGGATGAGCCAGTATCGGGCCAAAAAATAGTGGGAAAAAGGGGCTATATCATCCCCGTGTCACACTCGTGGAGCGGCCGCCATCCCCCCTGCCGCATTTCTCTCATGCGAACGCCAAATCCAAAGCTCCACCAGCAAAGTAGTTCGTCGATTCTCACATTCGCAAGCGTGCCTCCCTAGCGGGACGCAAGTTTTGGAATCGGAACTACCAGCTATTGCGGAAGGCGCCAGATCACCTAAATCCTGCGTGCCGCTCACGCATCCCCGCGGCAGGAGTTCCGACGATGATCTATGTCCTCGCAGCGTTGTTGCCGCCAATCGGCTTGTTGCTGAATGGACAACCTTTTTCGGCGATTCTGAACCTCGTTCTGATCGTCTTTTGTGTGATTTTCGGGCTCATTTTCCACATTCTGTTGCTGGTCCCGTCGGCGCACGCGATCATTGCCGTCCATGTGAAGCGGGAAGAGCGCCGGCACCGGGAAGTGGTCGAAGCGATCCGCCAGCACGGTCCGCCGCCGGGCTATCCGCGCTGATCCGGGCGATGAAAAGCCTGTGTATGATGCTTTGATTCATCACGGCAGCATGCTATCGACCAGCGTCAACCCCACCGATGGGCATCGATTCGACGGCGGCGCAGCAAGCTTCGCCGAAGGAGATGGCCATACCAAAAGCCGCGGCGTGCGGCTATGAGATAAGGAGTTGGCGATGGCGCAGGAATTTCAAGGCTTTCGCGAAGCCTTCACCTTCGACGACGTGCTGCTCAAGCCCGGTTTGTCGGATGTCCTGCCGTCCGAGGTCGACATTCGCTCCCGTGTCACCCGCGCGATTCCGCTCAACATCCCGATCATCGCCTCCGCCATGGACACTGTCACCGAGGCGCGCATGGCCATTGCCATGGCACAATCGGGCGGCGTCGGCGTCATCCACCGCAATTTTGACCCGGAGGCGCAGGCGGCCCAAGTGCGGCAGGTGAAGAAGTACGAGTCCGGCATGGTGGTCAATCCGCTGACCATCGGCCCGGATGCCATGCTCTCGGACGCGCTCACGTTGATGAAGGACCACGGCTTCTCCGGCATTCCCGTCGTCGTCGGCAGCGGCAACGGCAAGCCCGGCAAACTGGTCGGCATCTTGACCAACCGCGACGTGCGCTTTGCCACGGATCCGCGTCAAAAGGTGTCCGAACTGATGACGCATGAAAACCTTGTCACGGTGCGTGAGGGTGTCAGCCAGGACGAAGCCAAGCGCTTGCTTCACAAGTTTCGCATCGAAAAGCTGCTTGTGGTCGATGAGCAATATCGCTGCGTCGGGCTGATCACCGTGAAAGATATGGAAAAGGCAGTGACGCATCCCCTCGCCTGCAAGGATGGGCAGGGGCGGTTGCGCGTCGCGGCTGCAACCACGGTTGGCGAGGGCGGCTATGAGCGTACCGAACGGCTGATCGACGCTGGTGTCGATTTGATCGTGGTCGACACGGCCCATGGTCATTCCTCGCGCGTCCTGGAGGCGGTCAACCGCATCAAGCAGTTGTCCAATGAGGTGCAGGTGATCGCGGGCAATATCGCGACAAGGGAGGGAGCACAGGCACTGATCGATGCCGGTGCTGATGCCATCAAGGTCGGCATCGGCCCGGGCTCGATCTGCACCACGCGCATCGTCGCAGGTGTCGGCGTTCCGCAGCTCACGGCGATAATGGATGCTGTCGAGGCTGCGAAGAAGGCCGATGTACCCGTGATCGCCGATGGCGGCATCAAATTTTCGGGCGATCTGGCGAAAGCACTCGCCGCCGGTGCCGACATCGCGATGGTTGGCTCGCTGCTCGCCGGCACGGACGAAACGCCCGGTGAGGTCTTTCTGTGGCAGGGACGCTCCTATAAGGCCTATCGCGGCATGGGTTCGGTTGGCGCGATGGCGCGCGGCTCGGCAGACCGTTATTTCCAGCAGGATATCAAGGACACGTTGAAACTGGTGCCGGAGGGCATCGAAGGCCAAGTGCCGTACAAGGGACCGGTCGCCAATGTCATGCATCAGCTCGCCGGCGGCTTGCGCGCCGCCATGGGCTATGTCGGAGCCCGGAATATCGCCGAATTCCACGAGAAGGCGCAGTTCGTGCGCATCACCGGTGCGGGTCTGCGCGAGAGCCACGTCCATGACGTGACGATTACACGCGAAGCGCCGAACTATCCCGGTGGGATTTAGCCGTCATTGCGAGGAGCGTAAGCGACGAGGCAATTCAGTCTTTTCGATTGACCAAGCTGGATTGCTTCGCTTGGAATGACGAAAGACAGAACTGGAGGAAACTGCCATGCCCCAGGCCAAGCGCATCGTTCTGGCGTCGCGTCCCGTCGGCGAGCCCAAACCATCCGACTTCCGCATCGAAGAAATTCCAGTGCCTGCGCCCGGACCCGGGCAGGTGTTGTTGCGCACGATCTGGCTTTCGCTCGATCCCTATATGCGCGGCCGCATCAGCGATGCAGCCTCCTATGCCCAGCCGGTTCCAATCGGCGGCGTGATCGAAGCCGGCACCGTGTGCGAGGTGATCGCTTCCAACAATCCCGCCTTTGCCAAAGGTGACATCGTGCTGGCGCGCGCCGGCTGGCAGACGCATGCGCTGTCCGACGGCAAGGGCCTCGCCAAGATAGATCCCAAGCTTGCGCCGATCTCGACGGCGGTCGGCGTGCTGGGTATGCCTGGCATGACCGCGTATACGGGGTTGCTCGACATCGGCAGGCCACAGCCGGGCGAGACCGTCGTCGTGGCGGCAGCCTCCGGCGCCGTGGGCTCGGCTGTCGGTCAGATCGCGAGGATCAAGGGTGCACGCGCGGTCGGCATTGCCGGCGGCAAGGATAAGTGTGAGTTCGTCAAGAACGAGTTGGGCTTTGACCACTGCGTCGATCACCGTGATCCCGACCTTGCGGCGAGGTTGAAAGATGCCTGCCCAAAGGGCATCGACGTCTATTTCGAGAATGTCGGCGGTGCAGTGTTCGATGCGGTGTTTCCGCTGTTGAACCCGTTCGCGCGAGTGCCGGTCTGCGGGCTGATCGCGCACTATAACGACACCGAGGCGAAACCGCCGAAATGGGCGGCATCGCTGATGCGTGCAATCCTCACCAAGCGATTGACGTTCCGCGGCTTCATTGTGAGCGATTTTGTCGCACGGCATGCCGACTTCCTCCGTGACATGTCGCAGTGGGTGCGCGAGGGCAAGGTCAAATACAGGGAGTTTGTCACCGAAGGCCTCGACACCGCACCGGCCGCCTTCATGGGCCTCTTGAAGGGCGCCAATTTCGGCAAGCAGCTCGTGCGCGTTGGTCCTGACCGAGAGTAGGATTGAACTGCCCGAGAGTACCGAGGCGCGGAGCAGGCTGCTTGCCACTATCAAGCAGGAATTGAAGAACGCCTCGCAACTCTAGTTCGCCCGTGCGGGCTCCGCGGCCGGCGGCTTCGCCAGCAACTCGTCCAAATCGACATTGATCTGACCGGGCGCCCTGACGTGACGTACCTCGAAGCTGTCGGGCTGGAATCGGTACTCCACGAAGCCCACCTCCTTCATGCCAATGCGCTCCTGCCGCTTGTCCGAAATGATGAATCCGGCGGACGGCGCCCAGACATGGCGGATGTGGCGATAGGTGAAATCGCGGCGCTGGTGGACGTGGCCGCTGGCGATCAGTCTGAGATCGACCGCACGCAACATCTCGACGAGGCGGCGCCGCGCCGGCATCGGAACGTAGCGGATCGCGCTTGCTTCCAATTCGGGATCGTCGGGCGCGTTCAGGTAAACCGGTTTGTGCAGGAACAGTGCGACGGGTTTGCCATGGACGCTTGCAAGTTCGGACGCGAGCCACTCGAACTGCTCGGCTTCGCTGACAAGACCCGAATTCATCACTAGGGAATTGAGGCCGATAAAGCACCAGCCCGCGGCCTCAAACCGCCATCGGTCGTCGCCGAATGCCCCGATGAAGGCCTGCCGGCGTCTTTCCGTCACAGGATGCGTGGGGGCGGGGCCGATTTGGGTCGGATTGTCGCCGACGTCGTGGTTGCCCGGCAAGTAGCGGCAGGCAACCGGCAGAGCATCGTGCAAGGTTCTCGCAAACTCCAGATCGTCCAGGTTCGTCGGAGCGTCGAACGCAAGGTCGCCTGTGTGACGACGAGGTCGGGGCGCGTGGCGTCGATATAATCGCTCACGGCGTCGAAATTCGCGGTCAGCTTGGTCAGGCGCCGCGCGAGATGGGGGTCGGAGATTTGGGTCAGGCGAAATTCGGTCATGCAACCTTCCTTTCAGCCCCGATTTTAGCCGGAGGCCGCTTCGGAATCATGACGAACATTTACGCTTATCCTTCCGGTGAACGCCGCATCCGGGGAAATCTCAGAGTACGCGATAGCGGATCGCGAACTCGTGACGTGGCTCGGCGTCGGTGGTCTCGCTCGCGGAGGGGATGGCCACCCGGTCGGCGAGATGCCAGGGTCCGAACTTATCGGAGCGGCTGGGATCCGCGGCAAGGCGCAGCTTGAATTCGCACTGGGCGTTGCCGGGCAGGTTGAGCACGACGATGCGGTCGGTGGTGCGGTAGTCGAGCGGCACGACGCCTCTCAGCACGCTGCGGCCGTCATTGGAGTCGTTTGACCCTTCCACCCGCGCCAGGGTCTGGTTCCGGTCGGTGTGGAGTTCCACCTGGGTTTCGGTGATGGTCGACCACGCCGATCTCGGCAGACGAATTTCGAATTCGACCGCAGCCTTGGAGGTGTTGATGCCGAGATAGGCCATCGCCGCATGGCGCATGTCGTAAGCGACAAAAGCGAACAGCCCGAGGGCGACGACCGTGGCAAACCCGTCCCTGATGATGTCGCGCCTGGTGCGGTAGCCGCTGTGGAAATAGACGGTCAGTGCGATCGCGACCGCAAGTGCCGCCGCGGCGCCTGAGAGCGCGGACATGAGAAACGGGGACGAAAACTCCATAAGCCCGGGCTTCCGAGTGCCGCTTGAGCCAAAATGACTGCAACCATCGACAGTTGGTCTGGTCTGCCGCGAGGTCGGTTCAAGTGCGGGAGGTCGTTTTATTGCCAGGGCCATCCGGGTTCCGGTAAGAGGGGCGTCCGCTGCGCGAGCGGAGGAGAATTGCGATGTCGGTCCAGATGGTTTTGCTGCAGCTTGTGGTGCAGGTCGGGGTCTCTTTCTTCCCCGCGACTTCGCGAGTTTGACATGACCCCCGCAGCGAGGCTCTCCGCCGCCATCGAAGTGCTGGAGACGATCGAAACGCAACGCATTCCGGCGGCCCAGGCGCTGAAGGAGTGGGGCACGTCCCATCGCTTCGCCGGCTCCGGCGATCGCGCAGCGATTGCAGGACTGGTCTGGGATGTGCTGCGGCGACGCGCGTCGAGCGGGTGGATCATGGATGCCGATACGCCGCGTGCGCGCATCCTTGGCATGCTGAAACTCGAGCGCGGCATGGATATGCCGGCCATCGCAAGCTTGTGCGACGGCAACCGTTTCGCGCCTCATCCATTGACCGAGGCCGAGCGCGTCGCGCTGACCTCGCGTTCGCTTGAGGACGCGCCTGACCCCGTCGCCGGTGATTATCCCGAATGGCTCGACCCGTATCTTGCGACCGTCTTCGGCGACGAACGCGTCGCTGAAGCTGCTGCGATGGCAAGTCGCGCGCCGCTTGATCTGCGCGTCAACACGCTGAAAGCCAAACGCGAGAAGGTGCTCGCTTCCCTGGCCCATCTCGATGCTGTGCCGACGCCGTGGTCGCCCTTCGGCCTGCGCATCAGGCTCTCCGCCGATGCACGCAATGTGGGTATCCATGGGGAGGAGGCTTTCATCAAGGGCTTTGTCGAAGTGCAGGATGAAGGCTCCCAGCTTGCGGCGCTGTTTTCGGCGGCCAAGCCCGGCGAGCAGGTGGTCGACCTCTGCGCCGGTGCCGGCGGCAAAACGCTGGCGCTGGCGGCGATGATGCAGGGCAGGGGCCGCCTGATCGCAACCGACGGCGATAAGCGCCAGCTTGCGCCGATCCATGCGCGGCTCGCGCGTGCCGGAGTCCACAACGCCGAGGTGCTGACGCCGAAAGGAGCCGCCGATCCGCTGGCCGACATCAAGGCGAGTGCCGACCTTGTCGTGATCGACGCGCCGTGTTCGGGCACCGGCACCTGGCGCCGCAATCCCGATGCCAAATGGCGCATGCGTCCCGGCGCGCTCGAGATCCGCCTGAAGGATCAGGTCGAAGTGCTTGATCGTGCGGCCGCCATGGTGAAGCCGGGCGGACGGATCGCCTATATCACCTGCTCTGTGCTTAAGGCCGAAAACTCCGATCAGGTCCGCGCCTTTGCCGCCCGCCACGACGAATTTTCGATCGCGCCGCCAGCCGAGACGGTGGCCGTGCTGGGGGATAAGGCGGACGATTTCGCCAAGGCCGCGCTGCAGGCTCCCGAGGGCTGGCTGATGACGCCGCGGCGTACCGGCACCGATGGCTTCTTCGTTTCCCTGCTGCGCCGCGCCTAGAGCGCGAGGTGGTTTGCGTGATGCCGGTTCGGCAGGGCTTTCCATATATGTCAATAATATTGACATATATGGATTTGTCCACGCCTGCAGAAGCATGTGGGCCAAGTCACCGCGCGGGTTGCGGGAGCGGCTTGCGTCGCGTACTTCCTCACCATGACAGCCGCACAGCAGAAAGCTCGGGAGTCGACGCCATCGGTGGCCTCGGCGCATGACAAGATTCTGATTGTCGATTTCGGCA
>Ga0310914_10001868_pt1 | contig 13856 bp, 14 predicted proteins | sample GREbulkMGAN108_FD_203450 | JGI IMG/M metagenome (GOLD analysis project Ga0310914, IMG submission 203450) | Lab enrichment of tropical soil microbial communities from Luquillo Experimental Forest, Puerto Rico - GRE.bulkMG.AN108 | ecosystem: Environmental > Terrestrial > Soil > Tropical forest >... | reverse complement strand
GAAAGTCCGATGGCCCGGCACTTGCCATGATCCACGAGGCTTTCCATTGCTTTCCAGGTATCGAGCAAAGTTACTTCGTGGTCGTAAAGGACATTGCCGTTTTCATCCCGCGGGTCTTGGTCGTCCCCGGGCTTAAATGCAAATGGAGTGTGAATCAGATAGAGATCCAGGTACTCGAGCCCGAGTCTGTCCAGACTCGCTTTGAAAGCCGGTTCGACACGCTCGGGCCGATGATTGGAGTTCCACAGCTTTGTGGTAACAAAAATGTCTTCGCGCGCGATCCCTCCAACGGCAAGTCCTGCTTGCAAAGCCGTGCCTACCTCCCGCTCGTTCCCGTATCGTTCCGCGCAATCGAAGTGCCGAAATCCGGCTTCCAGCGCGTCTCTGGTCGCGGTTATCGTCAAGGCTGCATCGGGAATCAAGGTGCCGAAGCCCAGTGCAGGGATCTGGCCGGATCCGTGGTTGAGCGGAATTCTCATCATCCGAAAATCATAAGACTCAATCATTGTTTACACCTCCGAGCTATCTAGCGTTCAGCATCATAGCCTAGATTTTCAAAAATCAAATTTCAAAAATCAGATGCCGAATGCCGCTGATTGGGCGCCAACTCGGGAAGTTGCTTTTAAACCTGGTGGATTCTTACCGCGAATGAGGCCAGTGCCCGATTCGTCCTGCAAATCGGAAAACATAGGTACTGGATCGGACGCCAAAATCAACTTCGACGGTAAGCGCGCTAACCAGGACGTACTCCCGATTCTTCGAGCCAGTGTCACATCGCAGACCCAGCCGATTCGTTGACATGCGGTGTGGCTCCACTTAACTATCCTCGAGCGTATGCCGGTCCCGCCGATGCGACTAAATCCAGAAATTCCGCCGAGAATCGAAGAGATTATCAGCAAATGCCTGGAGAAAGACCGGCGGAGCCCGAAGACCGAGCGATTCCCGGCGCTTGAGAAGGAGATCTGTTGGCCGGCGCGAAGAACAGTTACATTGCCATCCTGGTGGAGCGAGTCCCGCTCCGGTAACTTGGATATCATTGGCAGAACTTCAAACGTTGGTTCCAACTGTGGTTTCGTCTAATAGCCGACGGTAATGGCGGAGGTAGAACTCGATATCTGACAAGCCTTCATTCCACGTACTGCTTTTCTTCAGTTTGGGCCTTTTCACGTAAGCCTCGTGGATTGCAGGCCAGAAGAATGCGCGCTCGATTTCGGACATTCGGTCTTGTGCTTTCTCAGTGTTTCCTTTCTTGTAAAGACACTCCAGCCGGGACGTTATGCCCGTAATCGTTTCTTTTGTGGGACAGCCCTGAGCTTCACGGTTCCACTTCAAGAGCTCATCTAAATTCACCCGGCACCAAATTACCGAATCGATCCCGTACAGGTTCGACATTTTTTGTTCCTCTGACGCTCATCATGCCTCACGGGGACCGATCAGCCTAGCTGTACAAGGGGCCAGCCTCCGTCAAAAAGCACAGGGTCGGCGAAGTTGAATCCGTGGCGCGGCTGGATAGCTGTGCAAATGGCCAAGAGTCGATTGATAGTAAAACTGCGGAACTGATCGATACGCATGACAACAGCCACATCTGGAGCCAACAATTGAAGCGCATGCTATCTGACAGTGTCGTGCTCCAAAAAGAGATCGGGAGATAACGACGGCGCTGCGAGTGCCTAAGGGGCAGAATTTTGACGGCGATACCCCGTTAGCGTTTATCAGGCGCTTAGACCCGTTGCAAAAACCTTAGTCTCTGCCGCGACTCACCTAACGCTCGGCGGCAACAATGTGGGTTGCCGATCGTACGGATGTCGCCGCTCACGAAGATAACCTGCAATCCATATGCAGCCATACCAGAAAAATGCGTAGACCATGAGATTGCAAGCGATTGCGAGCGTGCTCCAGAACTTCCCGAAAATCTCATTGAGAACGCTAGAGGAGAAGACTGCATTGGCGAAACGCGTTCCCGGTACGGTAAGAACCTCCGACACTCTGCTCCACAGCGGGCTGTATCCGAGATTGATTCTGCCCTCGAATATAAGTACCGACGTGACCACTCCCAGAACAAAGCCCCAAATGATTTTCGAACGGAACATGGACACCCCCATCGATAGAAGATTGAAATGCGCTGGGGATTCTAACGAAACAACAAAACTAAGGCTGGGAGTAGGTCCACACCTTAGGTTGGGCAGGCGTGAGAACTATGCATTCCAGATTAAACCTCGTAACGATACCAAGCAAGATTGTATGTAAACACTCAGCGATGATCACCGCGTTCTCGGCGGCGATCACGACCGGCCCTGTGTGGCGCCTAGGACGAACTTGTCAGATAACGTCGTCTCCCAGATGGGACCTATGAGTGTTTTCGACTGCCCTGAACTATATGTGCTAATCAGCACTCCGGCGCGCTCACATCAATCCTCGGGGAATCTGGTCCTGGGGCCTTTTATCCGTTATCGGCGCATTGCAAACGAGGTCAAGTGCAGAGCGCGTGGCTGGGATAAATCGACAGGAATAGAAGCCCAAGCCTCCGAAGTGCAAAACTTCCTGTCCTAATTCTTGTCTCTGGCCGGAATTGTCCTTCTGGACAGGTTATCAGTTGGCTTTGGCCGTACCGTAGCGAACGCGCTAAATATCGCAAGGCCGCGCACACTTTCTGTGTAGGAAGTCAGAGAGTATCCCTGTGCGGTGGAGGGCAAATGGCCTTAGAGTTCGCTATTTTTCGCGTCGAGACTGACGCATGCACGTGGCAAGAATCCCCAAGAAGCCTTGCAGCCGCCAAAGCACGAGCTGACTTTCTGGGTGCAGTGGTTTCCTTTCCGGTTTATAAGCGTGCTTCGAGAAAGCCCCCGCGCGCTGGTCTTTTTGGTGTTCTCGCCAGCGCGTTACTTCTGTTGTGTATGGTTCCTACCAGAGCAATCGCTCAGCAGCAAATGGCAGTGCGTGAGACTAGCAGCCCCTCGCTCCCACATGCACCTCTAGCCAAGACCGGCCCGGAGAATTCCGCTCATGAAATATCCCTTGCGGAGGAGTCAGCCAGCGTCGCAGGCACCGTGCTGGATATAAGCGGAGCCGCCGTTCCCGGCGCAGAGGTGAGCTTGTCGCGTCAAGACGGAACAGAATTGCACACGATGGTGTCCGGGGCGGACGGCGAGTTTAATTTTACAAAGATTCATCCCGGTCCCTACCTCGTGGTCGTCAACGCCAAAGGTTTTGCGCCCTTTGTATCTGAAGAGTTCACCGTCGCCGTACAGCAGGCCTATGAGGTTCCTATTGTCTCGCTCTCTGTTGCAACGGCAAGTATAGAGGTGATGGTCCGTCCCATCGATCTGATCGCCGCTGAGCAGATAAGAGCTGCAGAAAAACAGCGTCTGATGGGCGTCATCCCAAACTTTTACACTAGTTACAATTATGACGCCGCCCCACTCACCTGGAAACAGAAATTCTCCCTCGCTGCACGGGGCACGTTTGATCCGGTTGCCGTGATCGGCGTCGGCTTCGCTGCTGGCATCGAGCAGGCGAATAACTCCTTTCCTGGATACGGGCAAGGCGCCGCGGGATACAGCAAGCGCTATGCTGCAAAGTTTGTCGACGGACGCAGCAGTGACTTCCTGACGCATGCGGTCTTCCCCTCGGTATTTCACCAAGATCCGCGCTATTACTACCAGGGCTCCGGCACCGTTAAGTCCCGCCTTCTGCATGCGGTCAGCTCCGCATTTGTTACACGCAGCGATAGTGGGCGTACCGAGCCCAACTATTCTTATTTGCTTGGCGACACGTCCGCAGCAGCACTGTCCAATCTGTACTATCCCCAAGCGAATCGGGGCGCGCACTTGGTCTTCGCCAATGCCGCCGTTGGCCTGGCCGGACGAGTGGGCGGGAATTTACTCCGTGAATTCCTGCCGAAACGCATGACCACGAACGTGCCGGCCAAAGGAGAACAGTGAAGCCATGAAGGAAAATCCTGTGTCGGGTTTCTCCAACGAGGTCGGCCGTTGCAAGAGCTTTTTTCTGGGGTGTTGGCCTCCTCGGGGCACACCCGTTGCGTATCTGCTGAAGAGCATCGATCGTTGGCATTCGTGTGTTCACCCCTGAGGCTCAGAACTGTGTCGCTTTCATCGTTGCGGTGCTGCCCTGTGCCTCTCGAAAATCCGGAAAGATCTGAACTGACAAGAATTATACTTCTTGCTAGCTCTTCATATCCTTTCATTCGATGCCTACTTCTCTGCTCGCATTTCTCATCACCTTGCGTTCGCTGATCCGTTCACGAATTGACCTCCAGCTGGAAAACCTGGCTCTGCGCCATCAAATCGGTGTGCTTCAACGCTCGCTGAAGAAACGCCCCCAATTAACTTCCACGGATCGCCTCCTCTGGGTTTCTCTGTCCCGTATCTGGCGCAATTGGCGCTCCTCGCTAGCCTTCGTCAAGCCGCAAACGGTTGTGGCTTGGCATCGCATGGGCTTTCGCTTGTTTTAGACCTGGAAGGTTCGGCGGGGACAACGCGGACGGCCGCCGATTGCCCGCGAGACTCGAGACCTGATCCGCAGGATGTGTCGGGAGAATCCCACGTGGGGTGCACCGCGCATTCACGGCGAACTGCTCAAGCTCGCCATCGACATCGGCGAGAGCAGTGTCACCAAGTACCTGCTGCGCTGCCGCAAGCCACATTCTCAAACCTGGCACACGTTCCTAGACAACCACCTCTCACAGCTCGTCTCCATTGATTTCTTCACCGTGCCCACAATCCGTTTCCAGGTCCTCTACGTGTTTCTGGTACTGGCTCATGATCGTCGCCGCATTCTTCACTTCAACGTGACCCCTTACCCGACCGCCCAGTGGACCGGCTCTGTGTTGCGCTCACGATCTGCTCTTTCTAGCCTTGTCCACCACGCTGGCGGTGCTTGAGGATAGCTCGAGAATCTGCCTGCGCCGAATGGCTAGGTCGCGAATGTTACCCGCGTGTTCGTTCAGCCAAGAGATCGCACCCGACAATTTCGATTCCATTACGGCTGAATTCACGCATCGCGGCAGATAGAGGCACTGAATTCCCGATGCACGCACGGTTGCATAGAATCCCCACGAATCGACGTAAACCTCTGCAGCCTCGACGATTCCAAGATGACGGCGGATTTGCGGATCGGTGATGCCGCCAAAAGCCGCCACAATATGCAGCTTCGCGGGTTTATCCGATGAGCTAACGTCTCCTTCGTCGTCGAACACATAGGCCGCAAATTTCTTCGATTCTGGAATCGAGAAGTTGTCCGGGACACAATGCCAGTCGACCGGCTGAGACACTGAACCCAATGTTAGAGCCTTCTCATTCACTCCTAACGTCTCGGCAACGCCCTCGAGAGCGCTATTCATCTCTAGAACCCGGGCACGATACGGGAGGAGTAGCCACCTCTCCGTCTCGTCCGTGGGTTGTCTGGCCGCATAATCGTAGGCATAGCGAACCACGGATTTATTCACGTAGTCGCGCACAGCATCCTCCACGTTGGTGAAGAGTCCGACGGCGTCCACGAACTCTTGGTAGATCAACCCCTTCTTATAACTGATGATTTCGTCGAGGAGTTTTTCGATCTCCGGCGGCTTCTTCAGATCGAGCGAACTCTTCAATACGAAGACCTTGAATTTGAGCGGGCTCGCGAGTGCCGTCCGCCACTCGCGAAAGGTCGGCGTCAACGGATCCTGATCGGGCACTTTCCACCCTACCCGGGAGCCAAAGATCCCGATCACCAGGTGACTTCGCCGCGTCTCCCGGATGGTCACCGCTTCTGGCGATGCGCTATCGCTCGGAGTGTTCTGAAAGTTGTAGACCTCGAAACCGTATTTGCTCTCAAGGTGACGTTGGATCTCACCACGGACAAACGTGAAGTCAACCCGCGAGTTGGGCTTAAGTGAACGGTCCTTATTTGATACCCGCTCGATCAATGTCTCGCTGTCGTGCCAAAAGCCTTTTAGTTTGCCGACGTCACCTATTGGCACGTCGTCTTTCGTAACGGAGCTGAGCATTACGCGAGCACGCATTACGTCCTCCGGTGCGATTGAGTCTAGCAAAGCGTAACTGAAACCGCTCCCAGTCAAAACTCAGTCTGCACTCGATCGGCAGGCGTCGCCGTGGATGAGGTGGCTTCGGGACTTCGCCGTGTCTCGTTGGGCCTCTGCCTTCTCTTGCAGAGGTTATGTCTCCTCTTTTCTTCGCAGGGGCATGTCCGCGTTGCGCTGAGGCGAGTTCGCGAGGTGTATCGATATCTGGTGATTCCCGCGGCCACAGATACATCGGCGCTGGGTTGTCCACCGTTTGCAGTTCGGAACGGACTTGGAGACCATCTTGTACAAGACCACGAGCGTGGTGGAGGAAACTAGCCCTGCGAATCCAGCTGCTTCATTTTGGTTGAGCAAACGTGAGCAGAGATGCCAAAATATCCTCGGCTGCCTTATGTTCTTTATTCGACGTACGTGTCAAGTACTTTCGTAGCACGAACTGCGTCGTGTCATACACCGACGACCACATCCATGGCGCACTGACACGTCTGTACACATCCTGGTAGCCCTTTCCTAGCGACTCGCGTGCGTGCGCGAGTTTGCCTGCAGCCAGCGCGATGTACAGCTGCAACTCCGTTTGACCGATGACGCTCCAGAAATCGGGATCAGCAACGTTTTTGGCGTCGAGGCCACGACGTGTCGACTCAATTATAGACGAGTCCAAGCCTTTCCACCCGGAGCGGCCAGCATTCAACGACAGTTCGGCAGAGAGGTAATTCAATGCGGGATAGAATACGTCCGACACCTCACTCTGACGTCCAATTTCCACCGCTCGGTGATAGTGCATCTTCATGGCTTCGATCGCCCTCTGTTCGTCCCTTGGTCGACCCGCAGCCGCCTCGATCAGAGCAAGACGTTTCCACGTTGAACCATAGATGCTCTCGCGCTCCAGTGTCGGATGGATCGCCACCAACTTATCGAGCAGGGTCGTCGCTTCCTTCACCGACTCGCGGGCCGAGCTCACTGAATCCCGAAAGGCTTGCTCGGCGGCCGCAAGGGAGCGTTTCGCAGCGGTGTGAGCTTTCCTGTTCGCGGCAGCCCTGCTCCGAGGTATTGCTTTCAACTGTGCAACTCTTGCGTCGCGCTCCTTGTGCGAATTATCTACCGACTCCCAGGCCAAGCGAGCGAGCACATTCGCAAGCTGCTCGGCGGCTTTCATCGATGCTCCGGCATCGGTTGAATTCACCGCGACCTTGTACCAGCGGATAGCACTGTTGAGGTCACGCGCTTCTGCGTACGCTGTCCCGAAAAGTTCCGCGACAGAGCCACCGCTGCCCCATTTCGCAGCAAACCGTTCCTCGACGGCGCGAACGCGTTTGAGTTGCACCTCCCGTTCGCGGTGCTGGAACTTCGTTTCAACGGTTATGGTTTCGAGCGCCAGTTTCAGCGCCGTCTCTGACGCCACACCAGCGAATTCGTCTGCCAGCGCGGTTGTCGTAGCACCACCTTCACTCTCGTTCCTGCGGAAGTACCAGTCCGGGTCTCCGTAACACTGGTATGCCCCCCAAGTATTGTCGTCACTGCTGTATGCAGCTCTGCGCGCATCGGCAGCAGCATTGATGAAACGGTTCCCGCGAAGCAGGCTGGCGTAAAACGTGGTCGCGAAAGTGCGAGCTGCCATGTCGTTGACTGCCCATCCCGCGGCGATGACGCAACGCACGCCGATATTGATTAGCTTTTCAGCTACCCCAGCGGCGAAGCGGGCGCGACCACTTGCCTGGTGGCTGTCCGCGAGCAACTGGTCGCCGCTGCGAGCCGCGAGATGGCAGCAATTCACGAACACCAACTCCGGAACAACACGCATCCCGCCAATTTCGTTCGGCCCGAGGAACAAGCCGTTAGATAACACAACTCCGCCGGGCGTTCCATCCGGAGCAACCAGTTCTCCGTGACCCGCGATGTGCACAATGCGCCACTCGCGCGCCATCAAGACATTGAGCACCGCGAGCGCGTCGGGTCCGGTTTTCTCGGGCTCGTCACTGAACAGCCCCTCGACTCGGTCTCGACCAATGGAAGCCTCAAGGCATTGATAGACCGCCTGCGCCTCTGCTCGCGCGCCGTCGAGTCGCGGGTACTGCGGTGGGCACGCTGGTTCTCCGATCACCAAAATGCTCCCAGCCGGAGTGACGTCGCGAACTTGCTCACGGAAATCGCTCGTGCGAAGTTTGCGGAGCAACTTCGTACGGATGGCCCACTTTTTGTCGGGATCGCGCTCGTCGCCGTCATTGCTGTCGAGCAGTTCCCATGGAATTCCGGCAGTTTCAGGATCGAGTTGTATCTGCATCTCCTCGCTTCCGGCGAGAAATCCTTCCATCTCTACAGGAACCAATAACTTGAACAGCGTTCGACCGATTCGTGGATCATGGTTGCCGGCATCTGATGCGGCGGCCACCAAATCGCGCAAGAGTTGACGCTGAGTTTTTTGCGCCCGGACTTCGGTTCGCGCACGCCTGGTGTCGAGCGTATATTTGATCGACGTTTCGTGCCACTCGTTTTGTACCGCTTCTGCGGTGATGAAATCGTAGTTGGCGCCCCGATATCCCGAATCGAGTGGTTTTTGAAGCGGTCCAGTTCCGGCCTCAATTTCGTCGCCGATTCTATAGCGCTCCGGAGCAGCAGCAGCGAGCATTTTGAGCGCTCGCCATGCCTCTGAGGCCCGGTCCAAGTAGAGTTCAACAATGCGCAAGTGGCTCACCAGCGGCCAAACCCTGAGGGCGCGGTGTGCATTCCCTCTAGGCTCTTCGTGATTCTTGCGCCGCATTTCCTCCGCCGCTCGCGCGCCACTCAGAAGTTGATTCGCCTCGTAAACCCCCTGCACAATCAGTTGCGCGGACTGTCCAGCCGTAACTCCTATGCCTCCGCTACCTAGAAGAGTGGTGGTGAGGTCAAATGATCTCGTGGCCTTCTTCTCCAATTCGGCCGTGCGATGCGCCCAAGCGATAACTGCTTGTCGCACTGTGAGTGCCAAATCAGCCGCATTCAATCTGCCTTCCGTCCCCAAACCCGCCACAATAACGGCCTTGGGACGCGGAATTCGTCTCACATCTTCCGGACTCGCATTTGTGTTCGCAAATACCTGACTTGAACCGGGCCCAAGTGGGTAGAAACCGAGCTTGAGTGACAACCCCATTGCACCACCGATGAGGTTGTCCATAACCTTCTCGGTCCCGGTTAGCTCGAGCGCTCGATAGTGCCCAAGCAGAAGCGGTTCTTTCTCGAAGGTGAGATCGCCATTAACGACCGTGACTTCAAGGAGAGGCAGCTTTGGGGCGCTCGGTGACGGCCGAACAGTCGAGCTGCGAACCGTTCGCGACGCCTGTTCGGAAGCGGCTAACGCGACAGCCGCATACGCCGCTCCCTCGCGGAGTAACCGGCGATCTGGCAGGATCGCCAAAGGATCCACGCGCTTTAGCGGTTGTTGTTCACCCGCGAGCGCGCGAGAGAGAAAGTCCACCGTGTCAGGCTGGCTGAAGAAATCTACATGCGTGACTGAATCTGACGGGAGATTGCCTCCGCCCCCAAAGCATCCGATCCTGGCCGCCGGAATCAAGACCTTGCCGGGTTGACCGACGTGCCAGCCGCCGGCAGTGGGCACTACCAAGTCATTTGCCGATCCAAAGAACTGGTCGATCCCCGTGTCCAGCATTCGCAATAATACTTTTTCGGTCGGGTTGTAGTTTGCAACCAGGGCGGAGTAAGCGTCAGCTGGTGGGCCCGGCGGAGATTGGAGTTCGCCGATCGGCTTCCCGGCCCCATCCATTGAGTGCAGTCCCGGGAGGTCGCCGGACGCGTGCCGCGCCATCCAAACGAGTCCATTGGCCACGAACTCTGCGCCGGTCGTGAACGGATTCTCCGGAAACAATTCAAGCAAATTTGCGATCCAACCGACGGTGTCGTGCCAACGCTGCGGTGTCGCCAGCGGAGTCCCATCATTCGGAGAGGCTACCAATACGGCGCGCCCGAGCTTGAAGCGTTGTGCAAGTGGTCCGAAGACCCGGGCGCGCTCAACTAAGTTCCGCAGAACCAACCCCCCGCGTGAATGCGTAATCACGTCAAATATAAAGGTCTGATCAGGCAAGCCCTCCAACAGCATCCGGGAGTTCTCTTCGGGAGTGCGGCTGACCGTAAAGTGATTGAAAGCGAAAATGCGGTCGCCGTACGAGTCTTTCACGCGATCGAAGAAACTCGAGCTTGCCAGGGCGCTATACGCGGAAGCGGCGTTCGAGAAGGTTCCGTGTAAAAACAAAAGTGAGCGATCGGTTGAGACTGGTTTTCCTGGTGGCAGCGTCTTCGCGGCCAGCGTCTCTCTTGTGACTTTGTGCCAACCTTCCTGCAGCCCAGCCTTGTCCCAGGCATTTTTCTCAAACGCGGCTGCGAGCTTTGGAAGCGCGAGACTTACCGCCTTATCTGCGACGACCTTGCCGACCTTTATGAAAATCGCTTTTATCGCCTTGCTCGCGATTCCACGCGTTTTCGTCGCCTCGTCTGCGGACCGGACGGTGATAACGAACCGCACCTGATTAGGCTGTGAAGGACCGCGGCTCGCGGACTGGACCGGAGTGTGAAAAGTCAGCGCACCCGATGGATGGCGGATGGCCAGAATAGCTGCTTCCCCATCTACAAGATCATACGAAAAATCGAGCGCACCGGGTGCTTCGGCTTGGCCACGCGTTGCCACCCTAGGCTGCGCTGTGAACTCCTCAGCAACAGCCGATTCTTCGGTTAGAAATTCCGTAGGAAAGCCTGTCTCTGTGATGCCAGCAGCTGACCGCGAGCTCCTGGACGCAGCGGACGCCCGGATGGACCAATCTGATGAATTAAGAATGATGGGCAAAGCCGTTTTCCTCGAGGCTCATAAGTTAACGATTAAGGTCGGACTATACGTGCGGCTATGATACACCTTGAACCAGCGTTCACCGTGAACAATGAGGCCACAAGCGAACTTGTTAGGATTTCGGATCGGGCCGTACGAGGTAGTGGAATGTGGATGTGGATCCCGACGGTTACGCACCGAAATCAAGCAGTCAAGATAGCGCGAATTGACCGTCGAGAGGAGAGGGTGTGGTAAGAACTTATACACCGAAAGCAATCGATACTTCGAATGTCCAACTGCCTCGCGACCTCGAAGAACTGCTTGAAAGACTAGCCGAAAACAACCACGATCTCTGGGCGCAGAAGCGCATCGATGAAGGGTGGCGTTACGGCCCGAGAAGGAATGTGTTCGGTTGCCTGCCTTTTGTACGGGGTCTTGCCGCTATGCGACAAGTCGCCAGAAGAGCAGGCCAAAGCCCGGGACCATTCGATCGATCTCGGAGGAGCTATAGAAGACGCGGATATTTCGCCGAGGGGCGAATAGCCCCAGATGAGCCTTCTCCTTTAACCCTCTAAGCCAGCGTCCAGTCCTCTACGAGTTCTCCTGTTGACAACCAGTAGGACAGGCGTATGCTCCACTTGGATGCCAGTAGGAAGAGAGAGGTCTTATGCCGGATAAGTCAAGCGAGGTCGTTCAGGGGACTTTGGACATGCTTGTTCTGAAGACGCTCGCGCTGGAACCGATGCATGGATACGGGATATCTGTCCGCATCGAGCAGATGAGCAAGGGCGTTTTTCGTCCCAATGCGGGGTCGCTATTTCTTGCGATTCAACGATTAGAGAGGGATGGGCTAATCGATGGGGAATGGAAGCCATCCGAGAACAACAGACGAGCAAGGTACTACACTCTGACGCAGAAGGGACGAAAGAGACTCAATAGCGAAACGCGAGAATGGGGCCGGCAGGCGGCAGCCATCGCGAGGATTCTCGAGGCATCGTAGGGGAAGCTTATGTCCTTGTTGCGAAATCTTGGAAGCGGGCTGCGATCCCTTTTCCGAAAGGAGCAGGTGAACCGGGAGTTAGATGAAGAACTGGGCGAATACCTCGAAATGGCTGCCAACGAAAAGATGAAGCATGGCATGAGCCGCCAGGATGCGCTTCGGGCAGTGCGGTTGGAGGGTGGGAGTCTCGATGGCACGAAAGAAATCGTCCGCTCTGGTGGCTGGGAATCCGTAGTGGACACGTTGTGGCGGGATCTGCTCTTCGCCGCCCGCATGCTGCGCAAAAGCCCCGGCTTCACGCTCGTCGCGATGCTCACTCTCGCCCTTGGCATCGGTGGAAACACTGCGGTCTTCAGCGTCATGAACACCGTTCTGCTTCGTTACCTTCCTCTGCCCAACCCTCAGCAACTCGTATTCTTGCGCCTTCCCAATGGGCCGCCCGACGGCTTGAGCACCAGCGGTGACGACGACAAGTCGTTCTCCTACCCGGTGTTTGAAGCGCTTCGCAAAGAGCACGCCGTTTTTTCTGACTTGATGGCTTACGTGCCTTTAGCCGTTGACAAAGTGGCCGTGCGCATCGGCAAGGATCCCGAAGAAGCGGAAGGCGATATGGTCAGCGGCAACTTCTTTTCCGGGCTCGGCGTTTCCTTTACGCGCGGCCGCGGGTTCACGCTAGAAGACGAGACCGCGCACACCAGCGTCGCCGTCCTCAGCTATTCGTATTGGAGCACTCGCTTTGGCCGCAGTCCCTCCGCCATTGGCCAAACCATTTATGTAAAAGGCGTTCCATTCACCGTGATCGGCGTGACCGCTCAGGGCTTCTATGGCGTCGAGCCTGCCTCTTCCACCGATTTCTGGATTCCGCTTCAGAATCGCCCCGAGCTCACTCCATGGGACGAGGAGTCCTCGCTGAACACTCTCTATGGCACTCCGACGTGGTGGTCCATTCAGTTCATCGGCCGTCTCCTTCCAGGTGTCACGGAATCTCAGGCACTGGCGAAGTTAGATCCTGCCTTTCAAGGCGCCGCGCTCATCGGCCTGGGCACTCCCGATCCAAAGGCGAAGAAAAGCATTTTGGCCTTCAGTTCTACGCAGGGAATTCAAGGTCTGCGCGACGACTATCAAAAGCCCATCCAGATTCTCTTGGCCATGGTGGGACTCGTTCTCGCAATTGCTTGTGCCAACGTGTCGATGCTCCTCGTCGCCCGCAATTCCACTCGCGTCCGCGAATTTTCGGTGCGCATGGTTCTTGGCGCTGGCCGCGGACGTCTTCTGCGGCAGACGCTGACGGAGAGCTTCCTCCTAGTCGCCGGTGGGGCGACCTTCGGTTGGATATTTGCGATTTCCGGCAGTCAGGCACTCGCCGCCTGGTCAGGCATGGAAATCCCGTTCGTGCTTGATTCGCGCGTTTTGCTCTTCACTTTGGCAATCTCGATCAGCTGCGCCATTGTCTTCGGGCTAGCCCCGCTTCGGCCGGCCGTCAGCGTCCCCGTCGGACTTACGCTCAAGACCTCCAACGCCACCGCCTATCGCGATCAGAGGAGCTCCTGGTCTGGAAAAGTTGTCGTCGCGTCGCAGATGGCCTTATGCCTCATTTTGCTGGTTGGCTCGGGACTGCTCGTGCGTTCTCTACGCAACTATCAGACCTTGCCTTTGGGCCTTCGCGTGGACGGACTTCTTGTGTTCGGCACGGATCCCTTCTCAGTGCACAGTGACAAGGAAAAGGAGCACTTTTATCAAAATCTGCTTGCCCGCTTGCGTGAAGCTCCCGGCGTTGAGTCTGCTACGCTCGTCTCGCACCGCCTAGGTTCCGGCTGGGGCTGGAATAGCGTTTGGGCCATCGACGGCGTGGAGCCCCAAGGGCCTTTTTCTGAAAGCATGAGCGCGAACCATGTCGGCCCCGACTTCTGCCACACGCTCGGCATCCCCATTCTCCGCGGCCGCGACGTTACGGACGCCGACACGCGGTCCGCGCCCAAAGTGGTTCTCGTCAACAAAACCTT
>Ga0310914_10001865_pt1 | contig 13868 bp, 15 predicted proteins | sample GREbulkMGAN108_FD_203450 | JGI IMG/M metagenome (GOLD analysis project Ga0310914, IMG submission 203450) | Lab enrichment of tropical soil microbial communities from Luquillo Experimental Forest, Puerto Rico - GRE.bulkMG.AN108 | ecosystem: Environmental > Terrestrial > Soil > Tropical forest >... | reverse complement strand
TGCGCATACCACCGTTCGCAAGTCGTTCTCAACCTCTGTTGACTTGCCCTTTGCCAATGAGTGCAGGCGGGTACTGGCGTATGCGGCTGAAGAGCCCGAGAGTCTGGGCCACACGCATATCGGTACCCAGCACTTGCTTGTGGGACTGATACGCGATGAGCACTGTTTTGCTGCCGGAATTTTGTACGCGCGCGGCCTGCGGATCTCGAACGTGCATGAGGGTGACGCATATGGGCGAAGCTGGAGCCGAGGAGCCCAGGACATTTGCCGCAACCGCCTCGCGCGTCGTAACTACTTCGACTCCCAACGGGGTGGGGCCTTGCTGGGACATACACCGGCGGAGGTACCTCTTGCCTGTGGTGAACGGCTGATCAGCATCACCAAGCAGGGGCTACAAACCTTGGCAACGAAAGTTACAGGTACTGCTGCAGAGTAGGCAGACGATCTCGGCTGAGCTGGAGCAATTGCCTTAGTAATCGTCAACGTGGGTTGCAATCATCAGAACGTCGCGTGCAGCAAGAACTCCCGATTCCCTTCCGCCCCAAGAATCGGCGACTCGATTACTTCGATGCTCCTCCCGCCCACTTCACGGACAGCGGCTTTCACGCGCTCAACTGCTGTTTGCTGCGCCTCGCTATCGCGCACGATGCCTCCCCTGCCAACATGCTCACGGCCGACTTCAAACTGCGGCTTCACCAGCACGATCAGGTCCTGAGACTCATCCGCCTTCGCCGCAGCGATTACCGCCGGCAGCAACAGAGTGGCAGAGATAAACGACACATCCATGACAATTACACTGATCGGCTGCCGTTCATTTCCATCCGGCCAGAGCCGTTCTGCCGTCAGGGCGCGGGCATTGGTCTTCTCCAGTAATCGCAATCTTGGATCGCCACGCAACTTTGCATCAATCTGGCCGTGGCCGGTATCCACTGCAATCACCTTGGTTGCTCCAGCTTGCAGAAGGCAATCGGTAAATCCCCCGGTAGATGCACCGATATCCAAACACGTCTTTCCACGCACATCGATGCTCCAATATTGCAGCGCTTTCGCCAGCTTGAGACCGCCACGGCTCACGTATGGCAGATCATCGCCGAGAATTCGCAACCTCGCGTCGTCCTCAACACCTGCCCCTGCCTTCTGCACCTTCTGCTCGTTCACCAGCACGCGCCCTGCGAGCACCAGAGCTTGCGCCCGCTCGCGCGACGGCACCAGGCCGCGTTGCAGGAGCAGCTTGTCGAGTCGCGTCTTCATCCCTTCACTTCAGCCTGGAAAGTCCTCATCATCGCACTTAGTACGGTGCAGATCGTGACATACGTCACAATTCGAGCAACTTACCCCGTCGCAAATTTTGATTTCCACAAACTTTTACACATTTGTGTTGAAAACTCATTCGTAATTCGAAAGCTCACCCCAATGGAATCAGGATGCACTCAGCTTACAAATTCCCTGCGATACAATGAAGCGGTTCGGAGACCAGCCTGCATGTCCCCACTTAAAACTCAGCAGCCTGCAATTGCGATCCCGTTGCCCGTGTCGATGGCATCATCCCTGGCAGGCGATGCGTCTCCCTCCAATCCCGAAGTCCTGCGTACGCTCTATTCTGCCCTGCTGAAGACTCGGCTGCTTGAAGAGGAAGTGCTTTCGCTGCTGCGGGCCGGGCGAATTCCCGGTTCCACCGCCCCTATCCTCGGCGGTGAAGCTACTGAAGTCGGCGCATGCATTGGGCTTGAACCCGATGACAGCCTTTCATCATCACAGCCGAAGCTGGCAGCGGCTGTGATTCGCGGCACACCTCTTGAGCAGGTCTTGGCGCAACTCTTCCATCGAAACAACGAAGACTCGAAAACGGCTACAAATCACTCTACCCATTCCTTTCGGATCGTACCCCAGACCTCCTCACTCACCGGACAGCTAGACATCGCCGCCGGCATCGCGCTCTCCTATCGCAATCTTGGCAGGGCAAATGTGGTTGTCGCGCTCGCTAATGATGGACTAGCAGCGCTCGGCTTTTGGCATGAAGCCGCGCGTCTCGCTTCTAGCTGCCGACTTCCTATCGTCTTTGTGGTTGAGAACCGCGAACAGTCATCAACCAACGGAGCCGGCATGGTCCAGTCCCAAGAGGACCTTCGGGATCGCGCTGAAGCCTACGGCTTCCCTGGCATCACCGTTGACGGCAACGACATCGTTGCTGTCTGGCGAGTCACGCAAGAATCCATTCACCGTGCGCGCACCGGCGCCGGGCCTACCTTGATCGAGTGCCGCACCTGGCGCTGGCATGCCGAAACCGACTCTTCCAATGGCGAAACCCGCTCGAAACCTACAAACCGGTGGCAGAATGACCCGCTGCTCCATATGGAGCACTACATGAAAAAACGCTCGTTGTGGAAACCGAGTTGGAAAGATCAGCTAGCTACTCGGTACAGCCAAGCGCTCAGCCGCGCAATCGAATCGGCATCGGCTCTCATCGAAAAGCGTTAAAAACTAATGACATTGCTGTGCTCAACGCATGCCCGATCGGCGGACTTTCAGCGGCCACGTCCACTCCAGGAAACGGTTCGGTATCCACATTTGAGGAACCCAGCTGGTACCGAACCCGCTGCTCCGCCGATCCAGCTTTCGGCCTTCACAGTGCGGTAACCTGGGTTCAAATCCTGTCGGGGACGCCTAGACTCCAAACGAGTTACAGGATTTGCTTCGTCTGCCTGTTCGGTTGCGGTGACGAATGGGTGACTAAGGACAAGGGTTTCCGGCAAAATCTGCCCTTGCTGGCCTTCGGGATGATCCGCTCCCGCTTCCTGGCCTTCCGGCGCCGCTTCCGACAGAAGCGCATCCAGCCCGGCGACTGCCGAGCGCACCTGCTCGGCGGCGATCCTGGCGTAGCGCTTCGTCTGGCGCAAGTCGCGGTGTCCTAATTGGCTGGCGATCACGTCGAGCTCCGTCCCACGCTGGCGAAGCCAAGTCGCAAACGTGTGGCGCAAGTCGTGCAATCTGATGTCCGAGATGCTGAGGATTTTGCAGACGCGGTGAAAAGCCAGGCTCACGGCTTCCGGGGTGACATCGGGGAAGAGCACATCATCCGGGGCGCTTTGAGGGATGGACGCCAGTACCCTTTGAGCAAAGCCGCTAAGGTGGATTCCCTTCGGTTCATCGTTCTTCGAGGTAGGAAGCAGGATGCGGGTGCCGTCGATGTAGTTCCACTTGCATCCGAGTAATTCGCCGCGCCGCATTCCCGTTGCTGTCAACAGAGCGAAGATAGGCTTCATGGGCTCTGGGGAAGCTGCTAGCAGACGGCGAAACTGATCAGGACTGAGGTGCTGGGTGCGCTCGTCATGCACCTTGGGACTCGTCACATCGAGACATGGGTTCGCAAAGCGCGGAAGCAGCTTCCATTCCCCGCACGCCAGCCGGAACAAGTGCTTGAGCGCAACCAGTTCCCTACGCGTGCTGGCCTTGCTTACCCTGGACAGCGCCGCCGTCACGTAGTCTGACACCTGGGAAGACGTGATGTTGGCAATTTTGCCGGTGAAGAACGGCCTCAGGTGTTGATTGACGATTCCCGCTTCCCGGCTGTATGCCTTAGGGGTGAGTCGCGCCTGCTGGAAGGCCAGGAACTTGTCGGCCACGTCCGCGAACGAATCCTTAGACGCCAGCACTTCGCCGGGTTTTAGTTTGCTCTGTTCGCGGACCTGGCGCCGTTCATCGGCACGAAAGGTTCCGGCTTCATCGTGGTTCTCTGCATCCGGAGCGGGTTTCCGCACACGCCGTCCCGAGGCATCGACATAGCTCACCCACCACGCTTTTCTATCTTTCCGCCAATAGAGGCCGTCGCGCTTTTTTTGCTTTGGCATCTCGTTTCCCCTTCCTATTCGCGTTGCGCTTGGCTTCCCTTTCCCGGAAGTGGCGCACGCTGATAAGTACCCCGCATTTCTGACTGCAAAACCGCTGGCTCTTGCGGACGGCCCGAAAGTAGGGAGCCGGACAGTCCGGGTTCTTGCACTTCTTCAGTCGGCCTTCCCACAAGTCCTGTGCGAACATCATGCCGATCAGATACCCCAAATTCTCGACGACGATTGCCATTCCCGCGCGTAAATTCTCCACATTCGGCCACACCCAAACAGTTGCTTTGAAAGCCGTCACGAACGGGGAATAGGTTCTCCCTTCCCATGCGCGCCGCAACTCGTCGCGGATTTCAAGCACCTGCCCAACAGGAATGGTTCCAGCTTCCCCAAACTTGTAATCCGGCGCCAGCACGCCATAGGTGCGCGTGAAACGCAAGACGGCTTTGGGTTCGTCGCGCAGATTCGCCAGGGCCATATGCGGCGCATCTTTCCAGTGGGAAAAGTCAAAGATCCGTTCTTTGCTTGAGGTGAATGCAATCACGTCTAAGCAGGCTTGCTTCTCTCCGTCCTGCTTCCGCAGTTCCACCACAGTTGTCGGCACCTTGTAATAGCGAATTTGGCTTGTGACTGCGTAATAACTTTTCACGGGTTGACTATAACGCACAATCGCGGTAATGTCACGATAAATTTTGGATATTACGGAAGGGAGCGGTATGCGAAATCGCAAAAAGGACACTGCTGCGAGACCGGAACGAGACTTATTTCCCATCAAGGATGTGGCCGACCGGCTGAGTCTGTGCTATCGAAGCGTGCACCGGGCCGTCCGCGAAGGCCGCATCAAATCGATTCGCATAGGAGGTTCGGTTCGGATTCCGGCTGACGAGTTGAAGCGCATCTGCGAGAAAGGGTTCTAATGGCCAGGCGCCGCGCCGATGATGCGCCGCTTCCCGTCAGCCTGGAAGCCGAGCGCTCCATCCTGGGGAGTTTACTTCTTGGCGACATCACGATGTACGCGAATCAGCTTGAGTTACTGCAAGCCGACGACCTTTCCCTCGACGCTCATCGCAAAATCTATCGCGCCATGCTCGATCTGAGAGACGAAGGCGTCCCCATAGACAGCATCACCCTCCGCGAACATCTCAGCAACAAGCGCGAGCTGGAAACTGTCGGTGGGGTCGCATATCTCTCTTCGCTCATCGACGGCGTTATCGAGCGGCCATCCATCGAACACCATGGTCGAATCGTCAGAGACAAGGCGCTGTTGCGGCGGATTATTCACCATGCAGACGCCCAGATAAACCGAGCCTCAGCACGAGGTGCGGATCCGGTAATCATCACAAGGGAAATTTGTCAGTTTGCAGAATCGCTCGAACAGGACGTCGGTGGGAACGAGAATTGGCGTGCGCTGTTCCACAGCTTCGAGGACTTTCAAAACGCGCCACCGCTTCGCTTCGCAATAGAAGAATTCGCTCAGGAACAAGCCATAACGCTGATTGGCGGTTTGGCGGGACACGGAAAGACTCTGGTCATGCTGGCAATGGCTCAGGCCATGCTTGAGAAGTTGCCACTGTTCGATTACTTCTGGGCCCCGCGCAGCAGTGGCCGCACTTTGTATCTGGTACCGGAATGTGCCATCGGACCGTTTTGGACGCGGCTGAAACTCTTTCGTCTCGAAGATTACGTCCGCAGTGAGCGTCTGTTGGTTCGCACCCTATCATCCAAAGAGCAGGTTTCGCTTACCGATCCCCGCATCCTGAAGGCCGCCGAAGGTGCAGACATCATTTTAGATACCGCTGTGAGATTCATGGACGGCTCAGAAAATGAAGTAGAGTCGTCACGAGCGTTTGCCCAGACGCTCTTTCGCCTGCTTTCGGCTGGCGCTCGAACCATCACCGGAGCCCATCACGCGCCCAAGGCGTCTGAAAACCAAGAGCGGATGTCATTGGAAAACATTCTGAGAGGCAGTTCCGACATCGGGGCCATGATTGCGACTGCCTGGGGCTTGCGACAGATCGACGCGGATTCAAATCGCATTTTCGTGCAGAACGTAAAAGCGAGGGATTTTCAGCCATGCGGACCGTTCATCGTCGAAGCGCGACCGCATCTGGACAATACCGGCCGCTTCAAAATGCTTGCCAAGCCGGGGGAAGCCGGCGAATTGAGGACCTACCTCCTTGCTCACCGCCAGGGTGCACCCGAAACACCGGGCAAGCAGGACAAAATCCGCCAAGCAGTCGAGATGCAATCGAGCGGGAAGAGCGTTCGAGAGATAGCTAGCACTCTCGGTGTGGGAAAGAGCACTGTCAGTAGGTGGCTGGAAGAATCTGATACTCAAGTGTCCCAATACTGTCCCACGCGGGACAGTGTGCGGGACAAGGCAGAACCGGACGGGAGAGACGGACTAGAAAGGGAGTCTCTCCCCGTCTGGGGTAGTGGGACTGTCCCATAACTCATTTACTTAGGGATGTGGGACACGGGACAGCCCCGATAAGGTGCAAATATGAGCGACAAACCGAAAACCATGCCCGTCTCGCCACCCCAGACCCGCCTTGCGACGTTGGAAGAGCGATTCCCGCTTGGTTGCCAGGTGCAGTTGCGGAGTGGCCTGGCCAACGAAATAGCCGGACTGGTGGGGGCGCATCTCGGCGGCGGAAAAGTCTTCGTCTTGTGGAAATCCGATGGCACGTATGGAACCTACAAACCGTCCGAGTTGGCTCGGGCGGATGCTGAGGCCAATTTTCCGCAGCAACCGAAAGGGGGTAAGTCATGGGGCAAATAAACAGCAAGGTAGAGCCAGCGCAACGAATGGACAAACTCGACTCACGGGACAACTGGCAGTATCCCTCTGCGTCGGAAACTGGATTTACGGAAATTGAGCTGCCCGCGCTGCCCGGAAGCGCGACCGCAGTCGAGCGGCTTCACACCCGCGACTTCGGCGTGCATGTGATCGGAGCAATCGAGCGCAGCTTTAAGCGGCAGGGTTACATGAAAAGTGGCCCGCAGCAATCCCCGTCCGCGACGTTCCGTCACTATCTCGGTTGTGCGCGTGGCTCCCAACTCATGGGCTCAGACGCTCTCCAGCGCATGGAAACTCTCGCTCAGGATTTTGAGCGCGAACCGGAGCAGGAGGAATTTTTCAAGCAAGTTTTACGACCCTACCTGCTCGCTTTGGCTCCGAGGCGTAGGTGATGCCATGAACTCCGAACGCGAGAAAATAGAGCGCCAGATTTATGCGCTGCTCAAGGAAATCAACATTGAGCTTTCTTTTGGCTCCCCGGAGAAAGCTAACCAGTTGCGCAATCGGATCTCTATCCTTGAATCCGAAAAGCAAAAACTCCGCGCCGAGCATGACTCGCCACAATCTGATGGGGGAAACCGATGAGCACAGCGGTAAGCGAAGTGAAAGAGATCGGAGACATGACCGTCGAAGAAATGGCGCAGTCCATGCGCGACTTCAGCAGAGAGGCCCTGGCCGCACTGAACCAGCGGCGAGAGGAAATGTATGCGTCGGCGGCGGCGCCCCTCGACGAAGAGTTGACGGAGCTCGCGATCGAAGCGGCTGACATTGCAACCACGATGCGAGACATCCTCGAACGCATGGCCGCCGCAGAGCGGGTCAAGCGATTCGAGGCGGACCAATTGATTATGCAAGGGGAAAACTCACAGGCACAGGCCAAGCTTCGAGAGCTAGCAGAGGCGAAGGCGGCACCGGCAAAGATCGAGGAGCGGCGGCGCGAGATCGCGCTGCGATGCGATGCGCTCGAAACCAAAAAGAGAGCGGCATCGCATCGCGCGGCCGAAGATTTCCGCGAGGCCTGTACGGTGCTGATCCGGGGCGCTGAAACCGGACTGGTCAACATCCTTGACGGAACCAGGGACAGCTTGAACCATCTCGAAGCTCAACTCAACATCCCGATTTACCAGCCGGCAGCGCTGACGGCTCATGAGAAGAGCAGCGAGTGGGCGACGCTGCATCGGCTTTATTCCGGGCGGGTGCGATGAAAACGAGGAGAACCCGCCGAGGAGCACAGCTTTTTGTTGTGCGCTTTCTTGCGCTTAATCCAATTGCGCGGGGTGAATAAATGCGAAAGAAAGGCGACTTGCCGTTGACGACGGAGGAAATCGAGCGAGCGAAGGTGTATGTGGCTCAGGGCTATTCCTTTCGGAGAACCGCTCGCGAACTGAAGCGAAGCGATCACTCCATCAAGAAGGCGTTGACGGCATTCCCCGAGGTAATTGCGGAAGTGAAAGCGATCAAAGCGGAACTCGTCGATATTTTCGATGATGTCGCTTTGCGCATGGTGGGAAGCATCACCGATGACGACATCAAAAAGCTCAACGCCTACCAACGCACGGTCAGCGGCGCGATTGCAGTGGACAAGTCAAGGCTCTTAAAAGGCGAGAGCACCAGCAACATCAGTGTCAACGTGCTGCTTAACGTGCTGGACGCAATTCGGCAGCGGCGCGACCATACAAGCACGGATAGTCTGCCTGCACTGCCGGAGAACCTGCCAACAGACTAGAAACGCCGCCCAGGGCGCTGTTCTCCGTGGGCCACTGGTGCGGGTTGACCTGCTTTCGCCGGGGGAGGGATCACCTACTGCTTAGGGAGTTAGTAAGCGACAGCACGCTGGTAGGATTGTGAGTGTAACGGGCTGATTTCGACAATTGAGGAGTCTTTTTGACGTTACCTCTTTGTCTGTGGGCAACTTCAAACTCGTGCCCCTAGCTTGCGCTTACGTTTACTTGTACTCTTGGCTTCAACGTCGGCCTTCCCTCGCACCCGCTCATACTTCAACGCAATCAGGCCGCCCGAATAAGTTTTGCACTCTGTCAAGGTGAATTCTCGCTGCGGAAACCCCGCCGCGAACAACGGAATCCCTTCGCCAATCAACACCGGCACGGTTCCCAAATAGAGCTCATCCACCAAGTCTTCCTTCAAGAACTCTCGCGCCAATTCCCCACCGCCTATCAACCAAATATCCTTCCCCTTCTTCTCGCGCAACTCCTCCACAAATCTCTCGGGCTCTTCGCGCACAAAAATGGCCCCGTCACGTTCCCCCTCCGGCAACGACCGGGAGAAAATGTAACAACGCAAGCCATGACTCTCAAACTTCCCTCCACTCATGCGCACCCCGGCCTCGTAGGTCTTCCGCCCCATCAGTCCCACATCAATGGTCTTGAAGAAAGGCCCCATCGAGTAGTTCGAGCGCCGCAGGTGCAAAAAATCCAGCGACCCGTCCAACCGTGCGATATAGCCATCCAGGCTAGTCCCCACGCCATAAATAATCTTTCGCATGAGCTGCTCCTCGCGCCTAAACCGGAAAACGACAAACCAAGCTTCTTAAATAACACACATGAACAGAATCGGCAGTTTAAAGTGCAGACCTCTATGAATCGTGTTCTGCCTAACAAACGGAGCATGTTCCCAATTTGGGTTTGATTGGCAGTCGGGCTCAATCGAAGTCTCACATAACAGGGTGACCATGGATTGTCGCCCCCGATCATTGTCGTGGCCCTGTCCCAATTCCTCGCGTCCCTGCGGAAAAGCCTAGCGACTGGCTGTATGATGCCAGTCCCCATCACGCTGACCTTGAAATGAGCTACCTGCCGCAGCGAATGGAGGCACATGGCGGCCCAGGGAACATTAGCGTCAGGTCACGCAGCGAGATTGATCCGGCTTTCTTACCGTTGTCCTGGGCGGCTTGAGTCATAAGTAAATGTTCGGCCAAACAAAAGCGATTCATACCGCACGACAACCTTGAACAGATGCAGACCTGAGCCGATTTTGTCGAGATCGTCCAACTTCTTCATTTCCGCCAACGGCGGCGTTGGGAGCGCCACCTCTAAAACAGTAATGCTTCCTTCCTTTGGCACTATATATCCGGGAGGTTTGCAGGCCATCTGACCGCTGTCTGGGACGGTTCCAAAGGCTTTGTTCCACGCCATAATGATCTCGGAAAGGCGCGAGAGGTCAACGGGACGTTCATTCAGTAGTACTTCATATCTGATGATCTTGGCGGGGCCCAGGCCGCGGTTCACTAGCTTCCAATCGATCCTCGTCAAATGGTCTTTGGACAGAGGCAAGATGGTACGTTCCTCCGATAGATACGGACCCAGGCCAATCACAGCTTGATACACAGCGAACGCGAAGGCGCAGACTGAGAGCAGCAGCGAAGCCACTGAAATCACGAATTTCGGGTCAATCGCAGATATCAAGGACGTCATTCTTGATCCTCCCAGTCTTAAACCGCCAAATGGAGCCCTAAGTCAAAATGTTATGGCCATTGGCATAATATCGCCATATCGCAACTGATCGGGGCGGGGGAGCATTGGGAGTGTAATGGGCTGTTCTGGACAGTTACCCTTTTGTCGCCCGGAAAGGCGTAGAATCGTGCTTGTTCGGGGGTGGCGGTCATGAAATACCGAATTGGGATGTGGGCGATTACGGGCTTTCTTGTCGCGGGCTTCTGGGCATTCTTTGCTGTCGTAACCTTCCCATCTACCAGTGAACGAATGCGAGAGGTGTGGACTCTTGTCTGCATAACCTGCCCCATTTCGATAGCGGGCATGCATCACCCGATTAGTCTCTATGAAGTTCTGGCGGCGAATGCCGTCACGTATGGGTTCGTCGGTCTGGTCGTGGAAACCTTGCGGAGACAGCTGCGTCACGCGCAGTAATTCAACAGTACACTTGACCGTTTGCGAAACATCGCCATGTCGCTCCTAATCCGAGTGCGCTCTGTCTCCGAAATAGGAAGCGAAATGGGCTGTTTGCGCCAGTTGAGTCGGGCGCTGCAATGCCCGATTTATGCGGGGAACCAGCCCGATCTTCTACACAACGCACACTGGCGGGAGTTGTACGAAGTGTCCACTCCTGAACACAGTGTTCGAGTAACCCGCTGAAACTGCTGGACCGACAATGGCGTAATACGTGCCATGAGGTACGGCATGTCGACCCTTGTGCAGGATATTCGATATGCGCTCCGGCAAATGCGGCTTTCGCCCGGCTTCACCCTGACCGCGATCCTGACGCTTGCCATTGGCATCGGTGCTACCACTGGCATCTTCACGCTGATCCACTCGATCATGCTGAAGTCCCTACCGGTCGCCGAGCCCTCGCAGCTCTTCCGAATTGGGGATAGGGACGTATGTTGTACGGTGGGCTGGGAAGAAGACGACTGGAGCCTGTTCTCGTACCCGCTTGTGCAACGACTGGCGGAAGCGGCTCCTGAGTTCGAAGAGGTGACTGCGTTTCAGGCGAATACCGACGCAGTCGGAGCTCGGAGTTCCTTAAAGGACAGTGCCGCTCGTCCGCTGAGAATGGAATACGTGGACGGACACTACTTCCATGTTCTTGGTATCAGTCCTTACGCCGGAAGGTTGCTCCAACTCTCGGATGATCAGCGCACCGCCCAACCTGTGGTCGTGATGAGCTACAGCGCCTTCCAGCAATACTATGCTTCCGATCCATCGCTCATCGGATCAACCTTCATCATTGAAGGGCACCCGGTTACGCTGGTCGGCATCGCGCCCCCTGGATTCTTTGGCGATACACTGAGGAGCCGTCCGCCAGACTTCTGGATCCCCGTTCAGCAGGAGTTACTAATTGACGGCCCGGACGGCCGCACCAAATCCAACCAGCAGCACTGGCTCTATGCCATCGGACGTCTCAAGCCCGGCGCCAGCGTGCAAGGTCTCGATGCTCGGCTTACGACGGTCCTGCAACGCTGGCTGAAGGATGAAGACGAGATCCCTGCCGAATTCAAGGGACAGCTCGCCCCGACGATTCCGCACAAGTACATCAAATTGGCGCCCGCCGACGCCGGCGTGGCGATCATGCGGCAGAACTACGGAACAAACCTGCGGATCCTGCTGCTCGCCTGCCTCACAGTTCTTTTGATTGCCTGTGCCAATATCGCGAACCTGCTACTGGCCCGCAGCACGGCTCGTCGCGGTCAGACTGCGATGCGCATGGCCCTTGGTGCAAGCAGACCGCGCCTGATGGCACAGCAACTCACCGAGGCGGTTACGCTGGCAGTTTGCGGTGGACTGCTTGGGCTCCTCATTGCGTACTTCGGTGCGCGTATCATGCTGCGGCTCGCGTTCCCCACCGCAACAGCGAATCCGATTAGCGCTGCACCTTCATGGCCGGTGCTCGGCTTCGCTTTTGGGCTCTCATTGCTGACTGGCATCATCTTCGGTGTCGTGCCTGCCTGGTTCTCGAGCCATTCCGATCCCGCGGAGGCATTGCGCGGCGTTACCCGTACTACGAGAAACCTCGCCACGCTTCCACAGAAACTTCTCGTGGTCGCGCAAGCGGCGCTCTCGGTTGCTTTGCTTGCCTCTGCCGGAATGCTTACGGCAAGCCTCCGCAACTTGCAGAAGCAGGACTTCGGTTTCCTGCCGCAAGATCGCGTCGTGGTCAGCATTAATCCGCCCTCGCCGACCACTACGCAGGAGCACTTGCAGTCAGCTTATCGTTCGTTACAGGACCGTCTTCGTCAAATCCCAGGTGTGCAGGATGTGAGCCTCGCGCTCTACGCGCCACTGGAGGGCAACAACTGGGGTGAACTGGTCGCCATTGAGGGCAGGGGTAATCCCTCCATGACCGATGAGACCTCTTGGGACCGCGTCAGCTCCAATTACATGAATGTCATTGGCCAGCAGATCGTGAGGGGGCGTAGCTTCCAAAGCAGCGATCCCGGTGGACGTCCGGTGGCCATCATCAGCCAGGCTTTCGCCGAGAAGTTCTTTAAAGGCGAAGATCCGATTGGCAAACACTTCGGGTTCGATTCTGCAGAACTCGCCTCGACTTTTGAGGTCGTGGGTGTGGCCCGTGACGCCAAATATCACGATCCAGCCGATCCAGCCGAGCCGATGTTCTACGTTCCGCTTGAGCAGTCTGAGAAATACGATGAACCCCTGATGCAGATGATCTCTGATCGCTCGCACTTCATCCAGAACATTCAGTTGTTGACGGAAGGCCGCACTCCGAACCTTGAGCCGCAGATTCGGCGCGCCGTTGCCGAGATCGACCCGTCGATCACGATCATCAGTGTGAAGACGATGCAGGAACAGGTTGTGTCCAACTTCGACCAGCAGAGCATGGTGGCGAAACTCGCTGGGGGCTTCGGTTTGATTGCACTGGTCCTGGCCGCGATCGGGCTATACGGATTGACTGCCTATAGCGTCGTGCGGCGCACCGCAGAAATTGGAGTACGCATGGCGCTCGGCGCAAACCGCGCGAACATCCTAAGCATGGTGCTTCGCGGTGCGTTCCTGCAAGTCGCCCTTGGTCTGGTGATTGGGATTCCGCTGGCAATCATGGCTGGCCACTTCATGGCGTCGAAGCTCTTCCATGTACGCAGCTACGACCCATTTGTGCTCGGAACCTCCATCATCGCCTTGGGCATCTGCGCTGCGATAGCGAGCATTCTTCCGGCGCGACGTGCGGCCTCAACCGAACCGATGAAGGCCCTACGTACCGAGTAAGGCAGGTCGAGCCGTACTTAGGTGCCTTGCAGTGCTATGGCACCTACTATCGCAGCGGCTACCCCTGACGAAAAATCGCCTTCACACTTGTAATCCGGGGTCGGTGCCGGTGTCGAAATCGGAAGTGAAATGGGCTGTGGCTTGAAAAACTCTATTGCTCGGCCTTTGGGCAAAAAACAACGCTCCAGGATGCTCTATAAACGTCGTTCTCGAAATCGGGATACATTTACCATCATTCGGGACTGCCAAGAACGGACTTTTTCAACACCCACGGCTGATTACAACAGTTACTTGCGAATTGCCGCTTCATGCACTGGCACCCTGTTTGTGCTGCGCGGCAGTGCGCCACGGCAAATGCTCCCACAGTCCGCGCGCCGAGAGGATGATGGAGAAGAGCGCGGTAACGCCGAGCGCGAGCAGAGTCCAGATAAAGAAGAAGGCTCCGCTGGACTTGGCGATCGCTCCGCCGACTCCCGCCCCCTTCATGTGGATGACCGGGACGAGCAACCCTAGGAGCGACCCGAGGAGGATGAT
>Ga0310914_10001857_pt1 | contig 13897 bp, 11 predicted proteins | sample GREbulkMGAN108_FD_203450 | JGI IMG/M metagenome (GOLD analysis project Ga0310914, IMG submission 203450) | Lab enrichment of tropical soil microbial communities from Luquillo Experimental Forest, Puerto Rico - GRE.bulkMG.AN108 | ecosystem: Environmental > Terrestrial > Soil > Tropical forest >... | reverse complement strand
GAGCGCCTTGGCGGCTTTGAGATTGATGACCAATTCAAACTTGGTTGCCTGCACGACCGGCAATTCGGCGGGATTTTCACCGTTGAGAACCCTGCCGGTATAAATGCCGGCCAAGCGGTAGCTGTCAAAAATGTCAGTTCCGTAGCTCATCAGACCGCCAGCCGCAGGAAAGACACGATACGAATAGATCGCGGGCACAGCGTGGCGAACCGTCAGGGCAGCGAGTTTGTCGAGGCCACGAAGGAAGACCGGGCCTGCGCCGATTACGAGCCCGTCAACTCGCAAACGTTTTATGTCTGCGAACACCGCATCGAACTCACCTTCGCTCCTGACATTGAGGACATGCAACTCTAGCCCGCGGTTGCGGGCCGCCGACAGCACCTCGCGCGATTGGATTTGGGCCAGATTGCGATCGGCTGGGTTCACCAAAAGGGCCATGACTTTCGCGGTTGGCAGAAGCTCGTGCAGCAATTCCAACCGCTTTGGCGCAACTTCCACAAACAAATTGGTCACGCCCGTAACATTGCCGCCCGGCCGGTTCAAGTTAGTGACGAGACCAAGCCGAACCGGGTCGGTCCCCAGCTCGAATACGATCGGAATGGTCGTGGTCGCCACCTGTGCCGCGAGCGCCCCCGGAGTAGTACTTGCAGCAATGACATTTACATGACGCTGAACCAGATCAGCGGCCATCACAGGCAGTCGATCATTTTGTTGGTCGGCCCACCGATATTCGATCGCAACGTTCTGGCCCACGACATAACCAGCTTCTTGCAGGCCGCTTCGGAACGCAGCTGCCCTGGATTCTCCCTCTTCGGGCGAGTAGGAACTGAGGTAGCCAACAACAGGCATCGCCGCCTGCTGCGCGCGTGCCGCAAGCGGCCACGTGGCTGCTGAGCCAGCGACAACTTTTATGAATTCTCGCCGGTGCATGCGACGATCCCACCCCTAGGGACGACGCTAACCAAGCATAGCAGATTGGGGAGCAGCTGTGATGCCCATCTGATGATGTCCGCTTTGGGTCAAAAGCAGACATGTGCAATAGAAGCGGACAGGTTGTTCGATCACTTCGTCGACCCCGGCCACGCCTGTCACACTGATGTTTCGCTTCAGGTCATAAACCTAGAAGTCGACCCAAATGTGCCTGCTGTGGCGGTATAGTCCCGGCATGAATGAACGCTTCTTTGCCGACGTGTCGGCATGGCTGACGCAAGCGGGCCTCGCGGGCATGCCCGAGACCGATATCTTTTCCGTGTTTTGCGACCGTTGCGTCGCGGCCGGCATTCGGCTGGGCCGCGCCCATTCGTTTATCGACACGCTCGATCCGGTTTACGAAGGCAGGCTGTTCCGCTGGGGCTACAGCCCAGATGAATCCGGCGTGGTGGAATATGGCCGCACGACTCTGGGCAAGCTCGACGCGGCCGGATCCGCAACCTTGGATGAACAGGCGGCTAGTGTCTGGCGCCGAAGTGCTCACTATACCATGCTGCAGACCGGCGCATCGCTGCTGCGGCGGCGTCTGAACAGCAACACGAAAGACGAGTTCTCATTGCTGCTGGATTGGCGCGCCGCCGGCATGACCGACTACCTGGCGATCATCAGCCGCTTTGCCGCCAGCGGCATCATTGGCGAAATGGACGGATTTTACTCGTCGTGGGCGACGCGGTCGCCGGGCGGGTTCAGCGATGCGGAGATCGCGGCGCTGGAGCGCCTGGCGCCCTACCTCGCGCTCGCCATCAAGTCGGTGTCGCTCGCGCGCATGACCGGAACGCTGATGGAGACTTACCTGGGCCGCGACGCCGGCCAGCGCGTTCTCGGCGGACGCATCTTGCGCGGCGTTGCCGATCGAATCGAGGCGGTCCTCTGGTTCAGCGACTTGCGCGGCTTCACGCGCATCACCGACACGGCCCCGGAGCAAGCCATCCCGTTACTGAACGACTACGCGGATGTCATCGTCTCGGAAATTCACGAGCATGGCGGCGATGTATTGAAGCTGATCGGCGATGGAACGCTTGCCATTTTCACCGCGGATGAGCGGACCCATGCATGCACTGCAGCGATGTCTGCAGCAATTGGCGCGCGCAAGAGCATCGCCGCCTTGAACGAGCGCCGGCTGGCGGAGGGCCAGCCGGCAACCGACATGTATCTTGGTCTGCATGTCGGAGACGTCTTTTACGGCAATATCGGCAGCCATGAACGGCTCGACTTTACAGTCATTGGCCCCGCGGTGAACGAGGTCAGCCGTATTGCGGCGATGTGCCGGTCGGTTGACCAGCCCGTTTTGATGTCGGCGGCCTTCGTCGGTGTGGAGGCCGTCAGGCAGAAGGTCGTATCGGTGGGACGATATGCGTTGCGCGGTGTCTCCGAGCCTCAGGAGTTGTTCACCTTCGATCCTTCCCTGCTGTCGTAATAAAACCAGCAAACAACGGGGCCGGTTCAAACGCACAATGCCGCTTTGGGTCCAAAGCGGACATTTGCGGTGCAATACGTCATGTCCGCTTTGCCCCCGATAGCGACCGCAAAAGCGGACTCCAGCAAAGGGGCATGTCCGCTTTACCCCCGAAAGCGGACATGTGCAGTGCAACTAGGGATGACCGCTATGGGCCAAAAGCGGACATTAGGCGGCACGTTTGAAATATCCGCTTTGTGCCCAAAAGGGGACATTCGTTGACTGGCTCAACATTGCAGATCAACCGGCGCGAGCGGCATCGGACCGGTGTCGACTGGTAGAACGATTTTGAACAAAGCGCCGTTTTTGCCATCCGACGACGCAGTAAGCTGACCGCCGTGACGTTCGATAATCCTGCTGCAGATAGCCAAGCCTAATCCGGACCCCTTGGGTTTTGTCGTGACGAACGGCTCAAATATGCTGCGTAAGCGTCGTGGTTCGATGCCGTGCCCTGAGTCCTCTACTTCTACGATAACCGCCTTATCGCCGTCAGACTTGGTCCTCACTCTTAGCGCCCGATGATCGACTTTCACAGAAGCCATTGCGTCAATCGCATTGTGGACCAAGTTCAAGAAGACTTCCTGCAGTTGAACTCTATGGCCCATTATGCGCGGTAATCCGGATGCCAATTCGACATCAGTTTTAACATCCTGATCGCTCAGCTCTCCGTGCAGAGTCTGCAATACCTCGACGGTCAGGTTGTTCACGTCAATCGATTGTTGTTCGTGATCGGTATCTTGGAACAGGTCTCGAACGTTTTTCAGCACTTCGTCTGCACGAAAGCCAGCTTGTTGAATATTGGTGAGCAACCCCTTTGCCTCGTCCAAATCAGGCGGTACTCGGTCCAGCCATCTTCGTGCCGCGGAGGCGTATGCCGCGATGCCGGTTAGAGGCTGCCTTACCTCATGAGCAATCGAAGACGCTACCGCCCCAATATTCATCAGTTTGTTCTTTCGTTCGCGCTCCAGCAGCTTGTTTGCTTGAGCGAGGCGCGCATACAGTTTTGCTTTCTCAGAAAGTAGCGCTGCAAGTAAAGCGATTGCAGTGATAACCAAATACACGCGGATGCAATAAGATCCGAGGTTGTTGCGATTGTCGATGAAGAACGTCACAAGCGAAAGCTCCAACACCATTGCGAAAACTGCAATTAAAAGCCACTGGTCGAGTACGGAACTTCGGCGAAACCACAGTATCAGCAGCGCTAAAATTCCGATTACTAAATCCAATCCAGCAGCATAATGCGCGAGGGGAGTTAATCTTGAACCATTTACAAAAAACTGAGGGATGAAGTTATCGAAAATCATAATGGCCCAGGTTATTGCGCAAACCGAACCAACTACGATCAGTATGCTCCAGCCAATAGGGTGTTGTGTGAAAATGGGCGTCGAGTCTTTCAGCAATGCGTAGCAGATAACGGCCGTGCTGAAACCAAAATGCCAAATTGCATAGATGAAGGGTCTGTGATTACTGGTGCCCCAGCTTGCTGTCCACGAGAAATCGCCTGCAATCGTGACATTAGGAATCATGATCAGTGAGGAAAACAAATAGCCACTCGCGAGCAGCAGTAGTGCGCGGGAATGAGTGATGGAGCACTGACTAAATAGCCGCTACTTCGCCTTCCTCCAGCACACGGAAATAGAAGCCAGGTCTCCCGTGCGCGACTAGCAGCGCGGCCATCTGCGGCTCGTCCATACGGATGCCCACCCGGTAACAGGTGACGCGCGGCTGCGTCACTTCGAACACAGCGTCGCCGATTCGGTAATGGTCGCCGATGCACACCTCTTTGTCCGACAGGCCATCGACGGTGAAGTTCTCCCCGAACTGCCCATAGATGAAATCGTTTCGACCCAGTTGGTTCTGCCAATAACGATAGGAGTCGATCTGATAAACGAAGACGGCCCGGTACTCGCCACCGTGACCGGCCAGGTCCCCTTGCCCGTCGCCGTCGATGTTGAGTCGGCGTACCATGCGCGGGCCTTCAACCGGCGTCTTCCAAATGGCGGTGTGGACGGTCCTGCCTTGCCACGTGATGTCGCGCGGAAGGCCTACATTGACCGATAGCAAGCGTGCCATCATTTATTTCCGCAAGCGAACGCGAGAAGGCTCAAGCCCCCACGGATCATGGCCGAGGTGACGCCGGTGCGACAGGCTTGTCGCGTTTGCCTAAGGTCCCGATGTTGGTGTTTGCGGGCAATTGATTCTCACTTCTTGTGTCGCGTTGCCATATTAATTGATGTAGCCCGCCAAGCCGGCAATTTACCGTCGCAGAGGCTATTGCAGATCTTTGAGGTCACCAATCATCACTGGAATGTATTCGGACACGGTCGGATGGATGTGCACCGCCTTTTGCAAGATGGTATAGGGCGCGTTTGCGTACATGAGTTCGAGAATCGAATGAACGACTTCGTCACCCGATAGACCGAGGAACGAGGCGCCGAGGATTCGCTCGCTCGCCTTGTCGACCAGGACTTTCATGAACCCGAGCGTTTCGCCCTTTTCAAATGCCCGGCTGACCCTCTTCATCTCGATGGTTCCAATCATTGCGGGGCGGCCAGTTCGGCGGACCTCTGCCTCGGTCATACCGACGCGGCCGAGCGGCGGATCGGTGTACAGCGCGTAAGCAGGAATGCGGTCCGACACTCGCCGCCGCTTGTGATCGAGGAGGTTGGCCGCAACGATCTCGAAGTCATTGTAGGAGGTATGGGTGAAGGCGCCGCGTCCGTTACTGTCTCCCAATGCCCAGACTCCCGGCACATTCGTCCGCAGCTGGTCATCCACCTTGATGTAGCCGCGATCGTCCGTGGCGATGCCGGCAACCTCCAGACCGAGGTCATCGGTGTTCGGACGACGCCCGATGGCCATAAGCAGGTGGGACCCAGTGATTTGCGAGGCAGTTCCATCGCGGACAATGTCAACCGCGATGTCGTTGCCTTGTCGTCCCACCCGCACAACCTTGCTGTTGACGTATGTCTTGATGCCTTCGCCGTTCAGGATGTCGGCAACCGCCAGGGAAACGTCTTCGTCCTCGCGCGCAATGAGATGCGGCGCGAGCTCAACTACCGAGACTTCGCTGCCGAAACGCCGATAGATTTGCGCGAATTCAAGCCCAATGTAGCTGCCGCCGAGAATGATCAAATGCGGTGGCAGAAAATCCACGTCCATCATCGAGCTGTTCGTGAAGTAGCCAACTTCATCTAGTCCGGGAATCGGCGGCGCTAGCGCCCGCCCGCCGACATTGATGAAGATCCACTCGGCCTCTAGCATCTCGTCTCCGACCTCAACCGAATGCGGCCCTGCAAACCGGGCATGGCCTTCATGAACCTTGCAGCCGTTGAGATTTTTCAACCATTCCTCAATGCCACTACGCGACCGCCCGGCCACATGATCCTTTCGGGCCTTGACTGCCTTCATATCGACGGTGATTTCGCACGGAATCTTCACGCCGAAGTCCGCTGCGCGGCGCGCCATGTGCGCGGCATAAGCGCTGGCCACCAGTGTTTTCGTCGGTGTGCAGCCGGTATTGACGCAGGTTCCGCCAAAGAACTTGCGCTCGATCACCGCAACAGTTCGTCCCGAGCCGGTCAAACGATTTGCCAGCGCCGGTCCTGCCTGGCCGGTTCCGATGATGATGGCATCGTGGCGTCGCATTGGATTATCCCTTAGATCGTCTGTTGGCGTGCGCGAACCCGCTATTCCGCGGCCTCCATTATTTCCAGTTTTGGCTCGTGAAGGATCACGCCTTCGTGCGGATCGAAGTCACCCTCCCAGGGCGCTTGCTCGAGCGCGCGCATGGTCTTTGTGTAACCAGCCTCCCAACGCATGCGGATGCTAGAGGGACTGAAATCGACATCCTTGGTGTGGTTCTCATTCTCGAGTCGTGGCGCTAACAGCCGCACGACGTGCATGGTCGTGTGGCAGCCGAAAGCGGCGAGGGCTTGGGCCTCTTTTGTCTGGCGAACGTCTTCCGGTAACATCATGGTGAGGTCACGAATGATGCGGCGCATGTGGTGCATCTGGCGTTGCCGAGCGATATGACTCGCGACCCGGCTGGAGTACTGGATGTCTTTGTGACGGTTGAGAACCTCCCAGATTGTGGTGGGCTCATCGCCCATCGGATTCCACAAGTGGACCGCAAAGATCAGGGAGTTCTTGCGTGGATTGTCGTCAAAGATCACCTCGGTCGGTGTATTCGATAGGATCCCGCCGTCCCAATAAAGCTCGCCATCGATGCGGATAGCCGGAAACGCCGGCGGCAAGGCGCCTGACGCCATGACGTGCTTAACTCCAATCTCGCCATCGCGGCTATCGAAATAGCGCATCTCGCTGGTCCGCATATGCGCGGCGCCAACAGTGAGCCGTGGACTGCACTTGTTCACCAGAGAAAAGTCGACGAGCTCAAGGAGCGTCTTTTCCAGCGGCGAGGTCGAGTAGAAGCCCGCCGCATCAGGTCCCAGGGGAACGTGTGTGCCAAGGAAGGCACCAGGGTTGGGCTCAAAGAAATCCGGAATGCCGCGAAGGATCGTCCTCCAATAGGAAATCACGTCGGACAATCCGGTCCATGCCGGAGCGGCGAACGGCGGCCGATGCGCCATTCTGGTCCAGAACTCTTTTAGTCGTTCGAGTCGGCTTTCATGTGGGTTGCCGGCGATAAGGCTTGCATTGATGGCGCCGATCGACGTGCCGACGATCCAGTCCGGCTCGATGCCGTGCTCGTGCAGCGCGTGATAGACGCCAGCCTGGTAGGCGCCGAGCGCGCCTCCGCCCTGCAGGACCAGGACGATCTGCCGGTCGTTCTGTTTTTGAGCGCCTTGGATGTCCGCAAGTTTTGCTACGCCGCTTGATCGTTTTCTGTCCATAGTTTCCTCCCAAATCCTTGGTTATCGGACGGCCCGAGTGGGCCTTTGCCTCAGTGCGCGGTCCAACCTCCGTCAACCGGCAAGGCGGTGCCAGTAATTGAGGCCGCCGCATCGCTTGCGAGAAACACTGAGAGAGCGCCGAGCTCTTCGACCGTGGCGAAACGTTTGTTCGGCTGCTGGGCCAGCAACACATCACGAATAACCTGCTCGCGCGGGATGTTATGCGATTTTGCCTGCCCATCAATCTGTGCTTCGACCAAGGGCGTATACACGTAGCCGGGGCAGATCGCATTGCAGGTGATGTTCGCCTCGGCTGTTTCCAGCGCGATAACTTTGGTCAAGCCGACGATGCCATGCTTGGCTGCCACATAAGCCGACTTGAACGGTGATGCGATGAGCCCGTGTGCCGAAGCGATATTGATAATGCGGCCGAAGTTATTCTTTCGCATCGAAGGAAGTACTGCACGTGACGTATGGAACGCCGACGAGAGGTTGATGGCCAGGATCGCGTCCCACTTCGCGACCGGAAATTGCTCTAGCGGTGCCACATGCTGAATGCCGGCGTTGTTCACGAGCACGTCGAGGCGGCCGAACGCCTCGAGCGCCATAGCGATCATGTCGGCAATAGATTCAGCCTTCGACATGTCGGCCGGTGAATAGTGGACCTTGACGCCGAATTCTGAAACGATTCTGGCCTGTGTCTCCGCAATCTCTTCGGATTTGCCGAAGCCGTTGAGCACAACCGCAGACCCTGCTGCTGCGAAGGCGCGAGCGATCCCAAGCCCGATACCACTGGTTGATCCTGTTACGAGCGACACGCGGCCCTCCAGCGGCCGGGAGCTCTGTTCAAAGCGAAGCGGCGCTTGGATGTTCATGGCCTGATCCTTTCCCATGCAGTGACGGCGCGGTACGCCGTGGTCGCGACGAATTTGCACCGGGTCTGGATCGGCGGGAAATGCCGGTTGGCTAAAAAGCGGATAGACGCCGGCTATGGCGCATATCGCCATTCGATACTTCGGGCTGGGAACGCAGCTTCCTAGCGTTCTACCGCACGATCGACAGGAGACGCCCGTGGGCGCCCGGGAATACCCTAATAGGGACGCAACCTGGCCGAAAATCCCCCTGCAATGTAGTCGCACTTGCGTGGATGTCGATACCGGCAATCGCGCACCGCGCTCAAGCCGGAACCAATGTGCGCAATAGGCCACAGCCTCTTCGCGAGACGCGGCCGTTCTTGCTCGATCTGCGATACACGTTTGCTATCGGAACGAGAGAGTAATTGTAGTTTTGTCCCTGATCATCCTGCTGCATGGTGGCGCAGACTAGCGCAAAACCGCGCGAGTCAAACGCAGAGGGATGATCCATGTTTACGAGAGCACAATTTCTGCGCTTGTCGTCTGTAGCGGCGGCAGCACTGGCTGTAACACCCGAGGCCCTGTCAAAATCAAACGATGGTATCGTGCGCGCAAAGAGTGCCTACGGTTTTCAAGAGACAGTTGAGCGCCTTAAAAAGGACATTGCAGCGAAAGGCATTCGCTTCTTCAGTGAAATTGACCAATCAAAACTCGCCGCCGAGGCCGGTATCAAGCTCAATCCGTCAACGCTTTTGGTGTTCGGCAACCCGCCGCTTGGCACGCAATTTATAACGGCGAACCCAAATGCGGGTCTCGACTGGCCGGTGCGTTTGCTGGTGTTTCAGGACGATTCAGGAACCGTGCATACGGTCTACACCGATTTCACCTGGATTGCAGCGCGCCATGGCATCGTTAATCGTGATGAACAGTTCAAGATGGCATCAATGGTCATTGCCTCAATCACGTCGAGCGTAAGCGGCTAGCAAAAATGGCCCCGGCGTTCGCCGGAGCCTTTTATTTGTGAGGTCCCATGTGCGGAATAGCGTCCCGCTATCGCAATGAGAGCGACCCGGCATTTCCTTCCCAATTTGTTACGCCTCATCATCGCAACCACTGCAGCGGCTCATGACGAGGCCGCGGCGAAACAGAGAGGAGATAGGCATGCACACTTCACCCAGCAAAATCTTGCTCCGCACCGTCGCTGCCGCCTTCGTGGCTACGGCGAGCTTTGCATTTGCCGCGCACGCTGGCGAATGCCCGGCCGACAAGCGCATGCCGAATGCGCGGCAGCCGGTCGATTTCAAGGCCGTCGGCGTCACCGACACGACGCTCGGCTCGATCGATCTCGGCAAGGAGCCGGCGAAAATTGCCGGACGCGAGCTGCGCTTTCGCAAGTTGGTGATCGAACCCGGCGGCATAGTTCCGTGGCACAGCCATGACGATCGCCCCGCGCTGATTTACGTCGCCGAAGGCGAGATCGAGGAATATGCCAGCAACTGTGCTGCCCCCATCGTGCACAAGGCTGGCGAAATACGCGCAGAAACACAGGGTACATCACACTGGTGGAAAAATCTTGGAAACAAGACAGTGGTGTTGTTCGTCGGCGACGTACGCAGCGACCCAAAAGATCACAATATGTGACGGCTACTATTCCTCTCGACCCGTCGCATGGTGACGCCCCGTTGTCCCCGAACGGGGCGTCACATTTTGGGCCCACCGCGCAGAGCCGTGTGGCCATATGCCGGACCGGGAGCATTTGAAATTTTCCGATCCTGTCCGATATAGATAATAGCTACGCAACGTCGCTAAATCTTGCGATCTGGGTTGGGGCCGAGTTGCAGGAATGCATGATCGGAATCGGCCGTATGCTTCTGCAATGTCAGGGCAACGACTCCTGAATGTTGCCGATTCCAGCAACATTTGTCGTAGGCAATGGTGGTCGGATCAAGTCACGCTTGGTCTGACTATCGCAAACGCATGGCCATCGAGAACTTGATTGACGCATTGAAATAAAGTCAGTTATCGCGGACGCTGTCGTGATCGTCCAGTCGATCGAACTCTGGCCAATCTGCCGACAGTGTCATGGGCGCGCCTCTACGATCGGACGCTGCCAAGGCCAGCGGCCTTCTAGCTCGAGTCCGAGACTCCAGCTAAGGAACGTTCGAATGGCGACGATAATCGCCAGGATAATCACGCCGTTGAGGTCAGGTGTAAACGCTACAGTTCGGATGATATCGGCAGCGATCAGAACCTCGAGCCCGAGCAGGATGGCGCGGCCGAGGTCGTGGCGAAGGCGCAGATAGGCACTTGTATCCGAGTGAGCGCGCAGCGGCACGAAGCGCGCGGCGGCAACGATGAACCCGCCGAGGATTAGCAATACGCCGAGGGCCTCAGCAGCATTGCCGGCAAGCTCGATGAAATTTTTCATATCCATCATGACGCGCTGTCCCTTCGCAAATGAATGGGTATCCTAGGCGCGAGGTACCGAGGAAACGGCCGGCACTTTGAGGCGAATTGCCAGCAGCATCGCGATCGCGAGCGACGCCGCTATCCCGGCGACGCAGGCCGCCCAGCCGAGCCGATCGAACAGCTGGCCGAGGATGGCGCTGCCAACCAGGCCGCCGGCAAAATAACTTGCGAGATAGATGCCGCTGGCCGAACCGCGATCGGTGGTCGCGGCGCGTCCCACAAAACCGGTCGCAGTCGCTTGTGCAAAGAAGGTCCCGACCGCGACCAGAACCATGCCGCCGAGCACGACCGGCAGGTTGTGCGCAAGCAGCAACGGCAGGCCCGCGATCGCGAGCGTGAGTGATCCCCACATCGTCGGTCGCGTCCCCAACCACTGGACAGCTTGGCCAGCAAGCGGCGTAGTGATAATCGAGGGTAAGAACACGAAATAGACCAAGCCCAGCATCATCATCCCGATGCCGATAGGCGGACGAACCAGCACGAAGTTCACGTAAGTGAACGTGCCGATGAAGGCGAACAGGATGCAGAAGCCAATGCCGAATGTCGCAAGCAGCGACCGGTTGCGCAGGTGCATAGCCCAGGCAGCGAGATGGGATTCCATGCGGGGGCCGGTTTCTCGCATGCGCGGCGTTTTGTGGACAGTGAAATAGACCAGGATCGCGCCAGCGAGATTCAGCATCGCGAAGAAATAGAAATTCGCGGCGAGGCCGAGTTGGTCGGCGACCGCTGCCGAGATGATGCGGCCAATGAGATTGCTCGCAACGTTGCCTGTGATGTAAGCGGCAAAAGCGGTGCTGACGTCGACCGCGCTGCACTCCTCGCCGAGATAGGCGAGCGTCAACGTGAACGCCGAAGCCATACAGAGGCCCTGCACCACTCGCAGGATTGTAAAGACAGTAAGGTTGGGCGCGCTGGCAAGGAGGGCTGTCGGAATCGACAACAGTGCAAGGGCGACAAGAATGCCGAGTCGTCTATCAATTTCCTTGCTGAAGAAGGCGACGCCGAGTCCAGCTATGGCCATACCCATGGTGCTGGCATTGACCGCGAACCCCATCGCTGCTGGCGTTACTCCATAGTGGCGCGTGAGCGATGGCAGAATGGCCTGAGTGGCAAACAAGTCGACCAATGTCAGAAACGCGGTCGTGCAAATGACTAGCGAACGTAAAAACGCGCCGGATGACCGTCCACCTGCATCCAGGCGTGATTCCAAAGCGTGCGACATCTGCGACATGACAGTTCCCTCATTTCCCGGAAGCTGACCGCGAAATGCCGTCGTGCACAAATATCAAGTCCCGATGGAACCGATAGCCGGCCTCTATGGCGGTATTGTTGGACCTCGCAGCACTTCGGACGGAAGGCATCCCATCCGCCTACAGTTCGCGGGTCCCATCACAGGCAGATGATAATTGACGGGCTATTTTGATCTTGGCTGAAGAGCGTTTTTGCAAACCAAAAGGTAGTCTATTGTAAGCCCTCGTCACATCGGGAGTGCTACAATGGAGATGCACCAGGTCCGATATTTCCTCGCGGTCGCTGACGAACTTAATTTTTCGCGCGCCGCAGAAAAATGCAATGTCTCGCAACCATCCCTGTCGCGGGCAATTCAATTACTGGAAGGTGAATTTGGCGGGCAATTGTTCCGGCGTGAACATAGTCGCACGCACCTTTCTGAGCTCGGTAAAATGGTCCGTCCGTACCTTGAAACAGTCTACAACGCGGCGGTCAGAGCAAAACAACTGTCGCGCGACGTAAGTAAGCTGAAAAGAATTCCATTCAAGCTTGGTATCATGAGTACAATCTCCCCTAACGAGATCGTTGATTTAATCGCCGCCCTCCAAGCTCGATACGAGGGACTCGAATTGAGACTTTGCGACGCCAGCGCCGTGGAACTGCAAAAGCGGTTGCTTGCCGGAGACCTCGAAGTCGTCATTTATGCCCTGCCGGGTGAGGAAGCCGACGACCGGACACACGTGCAGCCGCTTTTCAAGGAACAAATGGTCATAGCTGTTCATCGCCAACATCGATTAGCAAATGAAAGCGGCTTTCCGGTCAAAGAACTGAACGGCGAGCACTACATTCATCGGATGAACTGCGAGTTCGCCGGTTATGCCGACCATATTCTTGAAGAAAAAGGCGTAACTTGCACGCCGACGTTTTGGAGCGAACGCGACGATTGGACGATGGCCATGGTTGCAGCAGGTTTGGGCTTTGCCTTCATGCCCGCGAATTCAGTCAATCATCCGGGCGTAATCGGAGTTCCAGTCGTCGAACCGGAGTTTTGGCGACAGGTTAATTTAGTGACGGTTAGAGGGCGGCCATATTCACTCGGCGTAGGTGCATTGGTACGAGAGGCGGTGCGCAAGAAATGGTTTGGAAAGCAGGCAATTGCCGCTAGCTTGGTCCAAGAAATTCCAGGTGATGTGGCAGAGCTGTCCAAAGCCTAAAAATAGTGGCGCTTTAGTGGAACGCTTCGCGGTGCGAGGATGGCCCCTTGATTAGGCAAGACCGATTTTTTGCGGACACTCTTTTCACGCGCCCGACCTCATCCGCAATCCTCTAAATGTCAATGAGTTCGATAGCGCCTTGCTATCTGCTCCCCTGCTACAGTAATGCGCGTGCACCGGATGCATGACTGCTGAATCTGGCCGAGGATAAATTGAAGGAACAAAAATCAACCTTTCGGCGGAGGACGGAGCAATCCGTTCAAGCTGAACACTCGCACGCTTCGCTTAACTCAAAGCTGTTGGCTTACCGCAAAGAAAGCGCTATTAGGCGGCCCGCTTTCGCTAAAGCATACGACGAGCTTGTTGGACGGCTGGACGTAATCGATCGAGGGCAAGTTGGCCCGCAGCTTGGCGATTTGATGCCAGGGTTCAATCTGCCGGACGCGACCGGGCGATTCGTTTCACTGTCATCTCTGCTGCAATCTGGCCCAGTGGTGATCAGCATCAACCGTGGTCATTGGTGCCCTTATTGTAAACTAGAGTTGCAATCGCTAGCGGCAATCCATAACGAAATCGAGCGCCTCGGAGCGCGTGTAATCTCGATCATGCCAGACAGCGCGCGATTTACTGGCAACTACATCGCGCAAAATAATTTGCCTTTCCCTGTGCTGAGCGACATCGATCTAGGTTATTCGCTCTCGCTTGGTCTCATCTTTTGGGTCGGTGCTGAGATCCAGAAGTTGTACGAAGAGGCTGGCGTGGAACTCGAGAAATATCAGGGAAATCGCGGCTATTTCTTGCCGATGGTGGCCAAGTTTATCGTCGGAC
>Ga0310914_10001846_pt1 | contig 13934 bp, 10 predicted proteins | sample GREbulkMGAN108_FD_203450 | JGI IMG/M metagenome (GOLD analysis project Ga0310914, IMG submission 203450) | Lab enrichment of tropical soil microbial communities from Luquillo Experimental Forest, Puerto Rico - GRE.bulkMG.AN108 | ecosystem: Environmental > Terrestrial > Soil > Tropical forest >... | reverse complement strand
CCGCGCCGCAACAGGCTGACGAAAAAGCCGTCGGTCTCGGTACGCCGCGGCGTCATCAACAAACCTTCTTCGGACATAAGCACCGCGCGGGCAAAAAGATAGGCGCGCTCGCCCAGGACCTTCATGACATCGGTGGGCTTTTCGACCGAAAATTCGCCATGGCGGGCGACGAAGGCCTGCACGCGGTCGTCGTTCTCGTCCCGAAGCACTGAGCAAGTGACATAGGCGATTCGCCCGCCCGGCTTGACCAGAGCCGCGGCGCGTTCAAGCACCGCGTCCTGTTCATTGATGCGTTCGGCCAGCGCGCCCGGGCGAATGCGCCATTTGGCATCCGGATTGCGGCGCCAGGCGCCCGTGCCGGTGCACGGCGCATCGATCAAGACGAGATCGGCGCGACCGGAAATGTCGGCAAGACCGTCGCTTGCGCTCTGCGCGCCGCGCCCGGACGGGGTGCGCACCTGAATATTGCGCGCGCCGGCGCGGGCAAGGCGGGCATGGATCGGTGCGAGGCGGCGTTTGTCGCGATCGGTGGCGTAAATCTGGCCGCGATTTTCCATAGCGGCGGCGAGTGCCAGCGTCTTGCCGCCGGCGCCGGCACAAAGGTCGATTACCTGCTCGCCGGGCTTGGCATCGGCCAAGAGCCCAGCAAGCTGCGAGCCCTCGTCCTGGATTTCGATCTGGCCCTTGATAAAGAGCGGCTCGGCATGAATGGCCGGGCTTTTGGCATCGGCGCCAAGGCGGATGCGGATGCCGAGCGGCGACCAGCGCGTCGGCTCGGCCGCAAAGTGTTCAAGTTTCGGCAGTATCGCATCGCGCTCCGCCGCGAGCGTATTGACACGCAGATCTAGCGGCGCGCGGCTCGAGAGCGCGGCGCCTTCCGTCGCCCTTTCCTCGCCGAAAACACGTTGCAGATGCGGATCGAGCCATTCCGGATAATCGCCTTCCACATGAGCGGCCGCGCCGGCGAGTGAATCAACGGCGAGCGCCGCGATCTCTTTTTCGTTGAGCGGCGCCGGCGCGTAACGCGAACCGTCGCACAGCGCGCCAATGGCACCGGCATCGAGCGCGCGCTCGCGCCGGAGCATGCCGAGCACGGCCGCGCGCGGGCTCGCCTCGCCCATCAGCCAGGCCGATGACGATTTCCGGCGCAGCGTGTCGTAGACGAGGCCGGCGATTGCGGCGCGATCGCCGGAGCCCGCAAAGCGATGCGAATGGCCCCAGTCCTTGAGCACATCTTGGGCCGGCCGGCGTCGCTCGTCGATCTCGGCGAATACCTCGATCGCGGCGGACAGTCGGGCCGAGGGGGTCATTGGTGAAACTCAAGCGACATCGGCCCAGGCCCGAATCTTGGAGCCAAACCTCACACCCACGGACTGGTCAGTATCTGGACAATATAAATGACCCACATGATCGCCAGCACGAGGGAGGAAACAAAAAAGAACATGCCGCGTAGCCGCACGTTGTTGCTTGTCACATGCACATAGGCTTGCGAATAGCGGAAGATCACGAAGATCCAGGCCAGCACCACGAACACGATGCCGGCATGCCGGGTGAAATAAGCGAGAATCGTGAGGACATAAAACAAGACCGGCATCTCGAACTGATTACTATAGGAGTAACCGACTTGCAGGCTGCGTTGCGACCAATTCGGCTCGCGCAAGGCAATTTCTTCCAACTGCGTCACACCCGAACTGACATCGCGCGTGCGTAGCGGCGCAAGCGAAAATAATAGCGCGAAAGTGAGGATCACTTCGAGAAACAACGGCAGCAAGACTTGCTGAACGGGCATCGCCCCCTCCCGTAGCTTAAAACATAACCGCAGCATCGCCGGATCAGTCCTACAACTTGACACTGATCGCGGTCTCGCCTTTTTCGTCGACCAAGGCGCTGCGCCATGACTTGCCTTCGAACAGCGCTTTGCGCACCGCATCTGCGGTGCCGCCATGGCTTAAATTCGCGGTAATCAGCGTGCCTCCGGTGCGCAAGAGGCCGCGCAGCGCCTTGTGCAAGGCCGGCACCGGGGTGCCGCCGTCGAAAAACACCACGTCATAGCCGGGATCGAGCGTCAGCAAGACGCTCGAAAATTCGCCCTCGTGCACGGTAATGCGATGATCCATGCCGACGGCGGCGATGTTGTCGCGCGCAAGCTGCACGTGATCCGGATCGCGTTCGATCGTGTCGACGGTGGCGTCCGGGGCACCAGACGCGAAAGACAGAGCCGTGTAGCCGAGTGCGGTGCCAAGCTCCAAAATGCGCCGCGCATTGGCCGCCCCGGCAAGCGCCGCCAGCAATGGTCCGTTCGAATAGGGAAAAGCGCCACAGCCGTGCCGCGCGCGATGGGCGTTGGTGGCGTTGCGGATTTTCGAGAACGGATCGGGCGCCGCGGCCATCGGAGCTAGCCTCGGCTCGGATAATTCGGGCTCTCGCGCGTGATGGTGACGTCGTGAACGTGGCTCTCCCGCAGCCCAGCGCTCGAAATCCGCACGAACTGGGCCTTGTCGTGGAATTGCGCGAGGTCCTTGGCACCGACGTAACCCATCGCGGCGCGCAATCCGCCAACGAGCTGGTGCACGACATTGGCGACGGGGCCTTTATACGGCACCTGCCCCTCGATGCCCTCAGGAACAAGCTTGAGCGTGTCCTTGATCTCCTGCTGAAAGTAACGATCGGCGGAGCCGCGCGCCATGGCACTGACTGAACCCATGCCGCGATAGGTTTTGTACGAACGTCCCTGGTAGAGAAAGACTTCGCCCGGAGTTTCGTCGGTGCCCGCCAGTAAAGAGCCGACCATGACGCAGTCGGCGCCGGCTGCGAGCGCCTTGGCGAGATCACCGGAATATTTCACGCCGCCGTCGGCGATCACCGGCGTGTTGGTCTTTTTCGCTACTTCGACCGCGTCCATGATGGCGGTGAGCTGCGGCACACCCACGCCGGCAACGACACGCGTGGTGCAGATCGAACCAGGACCGATTCCAACTTTAATCGTGTCGGCGCCGGCGTCGATCAGGGCTTTTGCCCCTTCCGCTGTGGCGATATTGCCGGCCACAACTTGCACCGCATTCGAAATACGCTTGATGCGCGTCACGGCATCGAGCACGCGACGCGAATGGCCATGCGCGGTGTCCACCACCACGACATCGACGCCGGCATCGATCAGGCGTTCGCTCCGTGCATAACCGGCATCGCCGACCGAAGTGGCAGCCGCCACCCGCAAGCGCCCCTGCTCGTCTTTGCAGGCATTCGGATAGGCGACCGATTTTTCGATGTCCTTTACCGTGATCAGGCCGACGCAGCGATAGGCAGCATCGACCACGAGAAGCTTTTCGATGCGATGTTGATGCAGGAGGCGTTTCGCCTCGTCCTGCCCGACGCCTTCGCGGACCGTGACCAATCCCTCCTTAGTCATCAGCTCGGCGATTTTCTGGCGCTTATCAGTGGCGAACCGCACGTCTCGGTTCGTGAGAATCCCGACCAGTTTGCCGGCGCGCCCGTCACCGCCGCCTTCGACGACCGGAATGCCGGAAATGTGGTGCTCCTGCATCAAGGTCAGTGCATCATCGAGCGTTGCTTCGGGATGAATCGTGACCGGATTCACCACCATGCCAGATTCGAACTTCTTCACGAGCCGCACCTGGGCGGCTTGCAAATCCGGCTCGAAGTTGCGGTGGATCACGCCGATGCCACCGGTTTGCGCCATGGCGATTGCCATATTGGCTTCGGTCACCGTGTCCATCGCCGAAGCGACGATCGGAATGTTGAGGGCAATATTCGGTGTGATGCGGGAGCGGACATCGACGTCCGACGGCATCACGTCGGACAGGCCCGGCTTCAATAGCACGTCGTCGAAGGTGTATGCTTCGCGCGGTAAGTCTCTTGAAGTCGTTGCCATTGCCAACTCCGCATGGCCGGATGGCGGGCGCCGCGCGGGCGAGTGCAGATATCCCCCGTCCGAGTAATGGCCCGCTTCTCGGCCCGCTTTTGGGTTGGCGGCGGTCGATAGCACGCTTCGAACGCAATTGATAGGCCTTGTAAAAAGCCTGCTTGTAATAAGCTTTAGGACCGAAATAGCGGAGGAATCGTCGATGAAATCGGCTATCGACCGCCGGCAATTCGGCCTCGGCTGGCTTGCCGCTGGTGCTCTCGCCACTCGCAGCCCGGCGCTCGCCCAAAGTGCGCCATTGAAGATTCGCGCCGGGTGGGTCGTCGTGCCGGCTTCTACGGCGCCTCTGGTGCTGGAGAAAAAGGAGCTGCTTACGCATTACGGCCGTTCCTATGTCGCGGAGGCGACGCGTTTCGAAGGCACACCGCCGGTCATCACCGCGCTTGCGGCGGGCGAACTCGATATCGGACCACTGGCCTTCTCATCCTTTGGCCTCGCCATCCAGAATGCGCGCCTGGATGACCTGCGCGTGATCTGCGACGAGATCCAGGACGGAGTCGCGGGCCACGGATCGAATGAATTCATGGTTCGCAATGACGGTCCGATTCAAACCGTCGCCGATCTCAAGGGCAAAGTGCTCGCCACCAATGCGATGGGCAGCGCGGTCGATATTGCCATGCGCGCCATGTTGCGGCGGAACGGGCTCGAAGCTAACCGGGACTATACCGTGGTCGAGGCGCCGTTCCCGGCGATGCGCGCCATGCTGACCGAGAAGAAAGCTGACTTGATCAGCGCGGTGCCGCCCTTCTCGCTTGATCCCAATCTGCGCGCCACGGCCCACACCTTATTCACCCAACGCGACGCATTCGGTGTCACCCAGCTTACGATGTGGACCGCGCGCCAAAACTTCATCCGGAAAAATCGCGCCGCGCTGGTCGATTTCCTTGAGGACACCGTGCGCGCGATAAGATGGTATATCGATCCGAAGAACCACGACGAGGCGATCGCCATCGTGGCGCGGCTGAACAAGGCGCCGGCAGCGCGCATGGACTGGGCCTTCACCAAGCGCGATCAATTCCGCGATCCAAACGGCACACCCAATCTGAGCGCGCTCCAGAACAACCTCAAGCAGCAGAAGGACGTGGGTTTCCTTAAGGACGATCTCGACGTCAAAAAATATTCCGACCTCAGCATGGTCGAAGAAGCGGCGAAGCGGTTGACATGACGAGGCTGGGCGTGCGGCGAACCGGGCGGATCATCAATCGATAGCCGCCAGGAATGGAACCACTCTCCTCCGAACGCATCGTGCCGCTGATCGTGGCCACCGCGCTGTTCATGGAAAACATTGACTCCACGGTGATCGCGACCTCGTTGCCGGCGATCGCGCGGGCGCTCGACACCAATCCCCTCGCCTTGAAGCTCGCCGTCACCTCTTATCTCTTGTCGCTCGCGATCGGCATTCCAGCGAGCGGCTGGACAGCCGACCGCTTCGGCACCCGCAACGTGTTCCGCGCCGCGATCGGTGTGTTCGTGCTCGGCTCGATCGGCTGCGCCGCTTCGCACTCGCTCGAACAATTCGTCTTTGCCCGTATCGTCCAAGGCATGGGCGGCGCCATGATGACGCCGGTCGGCCGGTTGATCATGGTGCGCAGCTTTGACAAGCGGCGGCTCCTCAACGCCATGGCGCTTGTCACCATCCCGGCGCTGATCGGTCCGATCTGCGGCCCGCCGCTCGGCGGTCTCATTACCACCTATGCTTCATGGCACTGGATTTTTTTGATCAACGTGCCAATCGGTATCATGGGCATTGCGATGGCATCGCGCTTCATCGCCAATGCCCGGGTCGAGCGGCACGATCCTTTCGATTTTGTCGGCTTCCTGTTGTCCGGCTGCGCGATCGCCGGACTGGCCTTCGGCTTCTCCGCGATGGGGCTGGAATTTCTGCCGACGAGCATCGTTGCATCGCTATTGTGCATCGGCGCAATCGCCGCGGTCGGTTATCTCGTGCATGCCAAACGCACGCCCGCGCCGATTCTCGATCTTGAGCTTTTCCGCCTGCCCACTTTTCGTGCCAGTATCTTTGGCGGATTTCTGTTTCGCCTCGGCATTGGAGCGCTGCCGTTTCTGCTGCCGCTGTTGCTCCAGGTCGGCTTTCACCTCACGCCATTTCAATCCGGCCTCATCACCTTTACCGCAGCGCTAGGCGCCATGTTCATGAAGGCTGTCGTGGCGAGCGTGCTACATCGCTTCGGCTATCGCAATGTGCTCATCTATAACGCCTTGATCAGTAGTGCTTTTTTGGCGGCTTGCGCAACTTTCGTTCAGGGCATGCCTTTTGCCGCGATGGTCGCCATCCTGCTGTCGGGCGGCTTTTTTCGCTCGCTGCAATTCACCAGCATCAACACGATCGCCTATGCCGAGATCGATCCGGGGAAAATCAGTCAGGCGACCACGATGGTCGCGGTCGCGCAGCAGCTCGCATTGTCGACCGGCGTTGCCGTCGGCGCGCTGATCGTCGAAATCACCTTGCGCCTCACGCACACGACGGCAATGGGCATCAATGATTTCCCGCCGGCCTTCCTGATTGTCGGGCTATTGTCGGCGAGCGCCGCGTTCATCTTCATGCGATTGCCGCCGGACGCCGGTGCCGAGCTATCCGGGCGGCACGATGAGGCTGCCGAGAGTGAGCCGGCGGTCGCCGCCGTTCGACATCAGCCGCGAAAGCCTTTCGCCAAAAGATAAAGCTCGGCCGAATCGGCCCGGCTCGCCGGCGGCTTGACGTGTTTGACTCCCTGGAAATCCCGCTTGAGTTCGGCAAGAAGCGCAGTCTCGGTGCCGCCTTGCAGCACCTTGCAAAGAAAGACACCGCCCGGCGCCAGTACTTCACGGGCGAAACCGGCCGCGGCTTCGGCGAGCGCCATGATGCGCAGGTGATCGGTCTGACGATGCCCGGTCGTGTTTGCCGCCATATCCGAGAGAACGACATCGACCTTCCCTTCAGCGCCGCCGAGCATCGCCTTGAGCCGGTCGGGCGCGGACGAGTCGAGGAAGTCGAGCTGCAAGAAGTCCACACCGTGTATCGGCGTAAGATCGAGAATATCGAGCGCGACCACACGGCCTTTCGCGCCAACGCGGCTCGCGGCGATTTCGCTCCAACCGCCTGGTGCCGCGCCGAGATCGACGACGCGGGCGCCAGGCTTGAATACTTTGTAACGATCGTCGATTTCGGCGAGCTTAAAGGCCGCGCGCGAGCGCAAGCCCTCGCGCTTGGCGCGCGCCACATAGGGATCGCTGATCTGCCGCGTGAGCCAGGCGCGCGATGACGACGTGCGGCGCTTTTGATCTTTGAGACGCGCCATTCCGCTTACGCTTCGGCCCAGACACCGTCTTCGCGCATCATTTCGACCAGCATGCCTTCGCGCAGCCCGCGATCGGCGACGCGCAGCCGCTGACAAGGAAACGCCCGGCGAATGGCATCGAGAATAGCGCAGCCGGCGAGCACGAGATCGGCACGTTCGGCGCCAATGCAGGGATTGGCAGCGCGCTGTTCGAAGCTCATGGCCATGAGCTCGGCGACCACACGGGAAATCTCGTCATCGCTTAGCCAGCAGCCGTCGACGCGCCGCCGGTCGTAACGCGGCAAACGCAGGTAAACACCGGCGATGGTCGTCACCGTTCCCGACGTGCCAAGCGTGTGGAATGTCCCGAGTTGGGAACGATGATCAGCGGCGAAACGATCGACGAAAGTCGCGACCTCCTCGACCATGGCGTCGTAAATTTCGTGCGATACGACTTTGCCGCCGTAGCGCTCCGCCAGCGTGACGACACCGACCGGCAAGGAAGCCCAGCCGACGATGTCGGGAGTCGGCGGGCCGCCGCGGCCGGGCGGCGAGCGATTGAGCCGTACCAGTTCCGACGATCCGCCGCCGATGTCGAACAGAATAACGCCGTTGGCGGTGGGGTCGAACAGTTCGGTGCAGCCGGTGGCAGCGAGTCTTGCCTCGGTTGCCGAATCGATGATCTCCAGTTCGAGGCCGGCTTCGCGGGCAACGCTCGAGCGAAACTCCTCGCCGTTTTGCGCCGCGCGGCACGCGGCGGTGGCAATGAGCCGGGCGCGCTCGACGCCGCGAAGGTGCATTTTTTCGCGGCACACCAGTAGTGCTTCCACCGCGCGCGCAATCGCCGCCTCGCTGATGCGTCCCGACCCCGCGACGCCTTCGCCAAGCCGGATGATGCGCGAGAATGCATCGACGACGCGAAAACCGTCCGCGGTCGGGCGCGCCACCAGAAGCCGGCAATTATTGGTGCCAAGATCGAGCGCCGCATAGGTCGCCGCGGCATGCCGCGTCTCCGGAGCGCGGTCGCGAAAATCGCGCCGAATACCGTATGGCGTCCTGCGACCCCACCGAGGCCGTCGCTTGGCCCCATTGGCGCCGAGGCCGCCTCGCGGCGGTGCCCCGTCGTTCATCCAATGCCTTCCTGCCGCGCCGGAGCTGCTATCAAGGCTCGACGGTCGCGGTCTCTTGTTCCGATGCCTAAATCGACGGAAATGTAACAGCGGCGCAAAACAGGGCAATACCGTGTTTGGCGCGCCTATGAGGTATGTTTTGGCGGACGGTTGCCCCGCTCGGCCAAGTTCTTTATCTCAAAGGCAGTTTGAGCCTTCCAGGATGCCGCAAACATGAATTTGCTTGGAGCCGCCAGTCGCGCTGGAAAAGCGGCGGACGATCGGCTGGCAATTGAGAAATTTGCTGTCGGGCAATCCATCCCGCGCCTTGAAGATCCCATGCTTGTCCGCGGCCTGGGACGCTACACGGATGATGTGAGCCTGGCCGGCCAAGTCTATGGCGTGATGGTTCGCAGCCGCAATGCGCATGGGGTCATCCGCGGTATCGACACCAAAGCGGCGGCGCAGATGCCGGGTGTGCTCGCGATCTATACCGGCGCCGACCTGAAAGATTATGGCCCGCTCAAATGCCTCGTTGGACTTACCAATCGCGACGGCTCGCCGCTGAAAAAACCGCGTCGCCCGGCGCTGCCAATGGATCGCGTGCGCTATGTCGGCGATCCCGTCGCCTGCGTGATCGCGCAGACGCCGGCGCAGGCCAAGGATGCGGCCGAGGCGGTCACTGTCGATATCGAGCCGCTGCCGGCGGTGATTTCGGCTGAAGAAGCAGCGCGCAACGGCGCCCCGCAGCTCTACGACGACGTGCCCGGCAATGTTGCGCTCGATTATCAGTACGGCGATAACGAAGCGGTGAAAGCGGCTTTCGCACGCGCCGCGCATGTCACCCGGCTCAAGCTCGTGAACAGCCGGCTCGTGGTCAACTGCATCGAGCCGCGCGCGGCGCTTGCATCATTCGATGGCGGCCGCTTCACACTCTACCTACCCTCGCAAGGCGTGTTCGGGATGCGCGCCCATCTCGCCGAGGCGCTTGGCATCGATGTCAAGAACCTGCACGTGCTCACCGGCCAGGTCGGCGGCTCGTTCGGCATGAAGGCTGGAGTTTTTCCGGAATATATCTGTCTTCTGCACGCCGCACGCGCGCTCGGCCGCCCGGTGAAATGGGCCGACGAGCGGTCCGGCAGTTTCGTCTCGGACGGCCACGGCCGCGCCAACGAAGTGATCGGCGAATTAGCGCTCGACGCCGAAGGCAATTTTCTCGCGGTGCGGATCACGAACTTCGCCAATATGGGCGCCTATCTCACTCAATTCGGCCCGCTGTTCGGCACGCTCAACTGCGTCAAGAACGTGCAGGGCATGTATCGAACGCCGCTGATGGAAGTCTCGACCAAATGCGTGCTCACCAACACCACGCAGGTCACGGCTTATCGCGGCGCCGGACGGCCGGAAGGCAACTATTACATGGAGCGCTTAGTCGACGCCGCCGCCGCTGAAATGGGCATTGATCGCGTGGCGCTGCGCCGGCGCAATCAGATTCGCCCGCAGGAATTGCCGTTACAGGTCGCGTCATCGTCCAACTACGATTCCGGCGATTTCATCAATCTGACCAAGCAAGCACTCGACCTCGCGGACAGCAAAGGTTTCGCCAAGCGCAAACGCGAGAGTCGCAAACGCGGCAAGCTGCGCGGGTTTGGTGTTGCCAATTATCTCGAAGTGACCGCCCCGCCCGTGAAGGAGCTTGCGGAAATCACGTTTAATACCGACGGCACGGTAACGCTCACGACCGGCACGCTCGATTTCGGCATGGGCCATGCGACGCCATTCGCGCAGGTCTTGAGCGACCAGCTCGGCGTTCCTGTCGAAAAGGTTAAACTCGTGCAAGGCGACAGCGATCGCATTGTGGTCGGCGGCGGTTCCGGCGGGTCGAAGTCGCTGATGCATAGCGGCACCGCGATCGTGCAGGGCGCGGCGAAGGTCGTCGAGAATGGCAAGCAGGTCGCCGCGCATGTGCTTGAGGCGGCACCTGCCGACATCGCCTTCGAACATGGACGCTTCGTTATCGTCGGAACGGATCGCTCCATTTCGATTATGGAGCTGGCACAGAAACTGCATGGCGGGGCCAAGCTGCTGCCCGATCTGCCGCAATCGCTCGATGTCACGCATATTAGCGACGGTCCCGGCGCCTCCACCTATCCTAATGGCTGCCATATCGCGGAAGTCGAGGTCGATCCCGACACCGGCTTTGTCGAAGTGGTCAAATATTCCTGCGTCAACGACTTCGGCACGCTGGTCAATCCGATGATCGTCGAAGGCCAGATGCATGGCGGCGTCGTCCAGGGCATCGGCCAGGCTTTGATGGAGCAAGCGGTCTATGACGAAGAGGGCCAGCTACTGACCGGCTCGTTCATGGATTACGCCATACCGCGCGCCGCCGACGTTCCGTCCTTTGCGATCGGCGACCACGGGGTGCCGACCAAAACTAACCCCCTGGGTGTCAAAGGCGTCGGCGAAGCGGGCTGCGCCGGCGGTTTGCCCTGTGCGATGAACGCGGTGCTCGACGCGCTCGCCGATCACGGCGTGCGCCACGTCGATATGCCGCTTACGCCGTTCCGCATCTGGCAGGCGCTGCAAACGGCGAAATCGCCCAGCCAGCAATGACGCAACTCATCTTCGTCCGCGCGATTCCAGCGGCCGAATCGCGGCTGATTGCGGCCGTGTGCGCTGCGCACATGATGAGCCATTACTACATGCTCGTGCTCGCACCGCTGTTTGCGTTCGTGCGCGCCGACTTCGACGTGACCTACACCCAACTCGCGCTCGCCTTGACGGTCTTCAATGTCGTTTCCGGTGTGTTGCAGACCCCGGTCGGATTTTTGGTCGACCGCATCGGTGCGCGCGTGGTGCTGATCGCCGGCCTGGCGTTAAGCGCCGCCGCCTTCGCGGTCATCGGGCTGTTCAATTCCTACTGGGTCTTCATTGCGATGTACGGCGTCGCCGGGCTCGGCAATACCGCCTATCATCCGGCGGATTATTCCCTGCTCTCGCATCACAGCCCGTCCGAGAAGCTCAGCCAGATTTTTGCGTTTCACACCTTTGCCGGCATGCTCGGCTCGGCCGTCGCGCCGGTCACGCTCTTGGCAATACAGAGTTACTTCGGCTGGCGCGGCGCCTATATCGGCGCCGCCCTGCTCGGCTTTACCGTTCTCGCGGTGCTGATCGCGCAGCCGAAGCCCGTCGCCGCGTTGCGATCGGCGAGGACTGGCAAAGGTTCTGCGCATGGCGCGGACGCGGGCTGGCGGTTTCTGATGTCGCCCGCGATCTTGCTCAACCTTGCGTTTTTTGTCCTGACCTCGATCATGGGCAACGGGCTCAACACCTATCTCGTAGTCGCGCTCGGCGCCGCGCACGGGACTCCGCCCGCGGTCGCCAATATCGCGCTCACGAGCTTATTGGCGCTCAATGCCACCGGTGTCCTGGCCGGTGGCGCGCTCGCCGGCCAAGTTCAACGCCATGCGCTTATCGCCGGCTCCGGCCTGACAGTCGCAGGCGCCGTAATCGCGCTGGTTGGCTTGCTCGATTTGCCGTCTACCGCACTCATCGCTTTGACGGGCTTGAGCGGCTTTGCCGTGGGCATAACCTACCCGTCGCGCGACATGCTGGTGCGCGCGGTCACGCCCCCCGGCGCTTTCGGTGCAGTGTTTGGATTCGTCAGTACCGGCTTCAATATTGGCGCGAGCGTTGCACCGATTGTCTACGGCATGCTGATGGATCATGGGCACCCGCGCGGCGTGTTCCTGTTGTCGGCGGCTGTCAGCCTAATCTGCGTTTTCACCGTCACATTCGGATTTTCGCGGCGCGAGGGACGCTGAACGACATTTTCAACGCGGGCGCCGCGCGTGCTTGCCAGCTTGGTCCCGGGGGAGGACAATGTCGCCTTTGCGTTGCCCGCAAGGATTTCACGATGAAGCTTTGCCGTTACGACAATGACAGACTCGGTATCGTGCGTGGCGAGCTCGTGCACGACGTAACAGCGGCGCAAACCGAGATCCGCAACGCCGCGCCCTACGACATGAAAGGCGATGTCGTGATCGCGGCGCTGCCGCAATGGCGCGAACGGCTCGAACGGCTTGCCGACCAGGCGCCCGGCAAGCCGCTGGCGCAGGTGCGGCTCTTAGCGCCGGTGGCGCGCCCGACCAAACTGTCCTGTGCACCTACCAATTATCAGGCTCATATCAGTGAAATGGCCACGGCGGCCGCGCAGCCCGGTTCGCAAGTCGTGACGACACAGTCGTCCAAAATCGGCGAAGCCGGGATGTTTCTGAAAGCCAATTCGGCACTGGTCGGCCCAGCCGAAGGCATTGCCATTCGCTTTCCTGACCGCCGTAACGATCATGAGGCCGAGATTGTCATGGTGATCGGCAAAACCGGCAGCGATATTCCGCGTGCGCGCGCGCTCGATCATGTCGCCGCCTACTGCCTCGGCCTCGACATGACGGTGCGCGGCCGCGAGGACCGCAGCTTCCGCAAATCGATCGACAGCTATGCCGTCGCCGGACCGTGGCTGGTGACCGCAGACGAGATCGCCGATCCCGACGCGCTGCCGCTGAGCCTGCAAGTCAACGGCGATACGCGGCAAAGCAGCAACACCAATATGCTGATCTACGATTGCCGGCGACTGATCGAATTCGCTTCATCGTTCTACACGCTCTATCCTGGCGACCTCATCTATACCGGCACGCCGGAAGGCGTCGGCCCCGTCAAACCTGGGGACACGATCGTCTGCCAGTCGAGCCCGGTATTGGGTGAACTGAAGATCACGGTGCGCGCGCATGATGCGAGTGGCGCAGCGACTCGTGCTCATATGCGTGCGGAAGCCTAGCGACGGAGGCCGGCCATGCTGCACGTCAAACGCGCCGGCCATTCGACACTGACGACGCCCGATATCGGGCGCATGGTCGATTATTTCACCCGCATTGTCGGGCTAAGCCTGATCGCGCGCGAAAAGGATCGCGCAATCCTCGCCACCAAATCCGGACTGGAGGCGATCGCTCTCGAGCGCGGCGATGCCGCCGGCGCCCCGCGGCTGTCGTTCCAGATCGCACCCGGCAGTGATCTTGCCGAGGTCGCCGCGCAACTGGACGAGGCTGGCATCAAGAGCGAGCGGCGGCACGACATCACTCCGGGCATTCGCCAGGCCCTGGCGTTCAAAGATCCGAAGGGCACGACACTGGAAATTTTCGCCGACACGGCCTTCGCGGAGGACGACGACGACTTCACCGGTGTGATGCCGCTCAAGCTCGGCCACATCGCCTATCAATGCCCGGACGTCGCCGGCATGGTGAAGTTCTATTGCGACATGCTCGGTTTTCGCGTCTCGGATTGGCGAAGCAATTTCTTCGCCTTCCTGCGTTGCAGCCGCGATCATCACACCGTGAATTTCTTGCGCGACCGCAACACCGCAATTCATCATATCGCCTTCGAAGTGCGCGACTGGTCCGACATCAAGCGAGCCTGCGATCTCCTCGCCAAGAACCAGATCAAGCTGACCTGGGGCCCGTTGCGCCACATCATCGGCCACAACATCGCCATTTATCACAAGAGTCCCGACGGCGTGGTGATCGAATTTTTCTGCGAGATGGACCAGATGCA
>Ga0310914_10001838_pt1 | contig 13959 bp, 13 predicted proteins | sample GREbulkMGAN108_FD_203450 | JGI IMG/M metagenome (GOLD analysis project Ga0310914, IMG submission 203450) | Lab enrichment of tropical soil microbial communities from Luquillo Experimental Forest, Puerto Rico - GRE.bulkMG.AN108 | ecosystem: Environmental > Terrestrial > Soil > Tropical forest >... | reverse complement strand
ACCCGGCACACGCAGTTGGCGATCGAGAAGCCGTCACGACCCACCACGCGCATCTTGGCGGCGGTGAAGCCCTTCGCGGCGTAGCCCGCGAGCTCCGCCTCGGCCTCGTCGCCCGGCGCCCACCCGCCGCTCGCATAGCCCCGCACCGAGCTGCGCGAGGCACCCAGCGCCTGGTAGAGCGGAATGCCGACCGCTTGCGCCTTGACGTCCCACACCGCGATGTCGACGCCGGCATTGGCCTCCATAATAACACCGCGGCGCCGGCTCTCATCCGCTTGGGTGATGCCGCGCTCGAGCGCCGGCCGGCTGCGCGAGCCGTTGTACATCTTTTCGTAGATGCGCTCGGAGAACATCGGGTCCTCGCCGACGCATTCCGGCGCGAGCTCATTCTCGACGATGGCGGCGACGATCGGCGGCGTGCCGAGAGCAGCACCAATGCCGGTCAGTCCGTTGTCAGTTTCGACGCGGATCAAGGTCGCATCACTCTTGACCTTGGTTCCGAGGTCGGTGCGGTGACGCTTTTCCTCCGGAACCGGTGCCGACATCGGAATTGCGGACACTTTGACGATTTTCATGGGTGGTTCTTCCCTGGCCAGTCGATCCCATCTCGAATTTCGATGGCCTTCGCGGTCAATCTTAGAGTGTCATACACTCCGATATGCCGAGGCGTACTTGTTTGGTCAGCCCTCGCCGCCTCGCCCCAAAGAGCGCGAGAACGCACGCACGACAGAAATCGGGCGAACGATAGCGGACGGTTCGAGAGGTTGCTCTTCCCTTCGATTATCCCCCGATCTTGCCCATTCCCTCCATTACCAGTAGTCCCGGCGAAAATCCAATATCCGGGCGCGACAGCCGGCGCCACCTCCAGGAGAAGCCGTCGCATTCAGCGTTCGCAAGAGAGACCCCCATGCCTAACGATCCCTTCGTCGATGCCGCTGCACTCTTCTCGCTCGGCCCAATACGCTATCTCGATGCACGCGATCAGGCGACGTTCGACGCCGGCCATGCGCCTGGTGCGGTGCGCGTGACGGTCGATGAATGGCATAAAGCCGCCAAGGCGGCCGACGTAGGGTTTGCCGATACCGCATACTGGAATCACGCGCTCGGATCGCTCGGTGTCGACCCCTCGGCGCTCGCCGTGACCTACGATGGCGGCCAAATGACCAACGCCGCGCGGGTTTGGTTCATCCTCCAGTATTTTCGGCGTCAAGGCTGTCATCCTTAATGGCGGTTGGCCCGCACTTTCCGGAGCCGGCGGGTTGCCGGTGGGCGTCGGACACTCGAAGGGGGTTTCCGGGCGGTTCCTGGGACTGGATCCGTCGGTTTGGCCGATCAGGAGACCCTCAAGCATCAGCTCGACGGCACCGCGCATGTGTTCGACACCCGCACCCGCGCGGAGTTCACCGGAGCGGACGCTCGCAACCGTAGTCGCAGCGGGCATCTCCCGGGCGCCCGGCATCTATCTCACGCCGATTTGTTAGACAATGGCGTCGTTCGCTCGGCACCGGCGCTGCGAACCATGCTGGAGCGGGTCGGATTTGGTCCGGACGGTCACATCGTCACCCATTGCGAAGGTGGCGGGAGAGCGGCGTTGGGCGCAACCGCGGCGATGCGCGCGGGCTTTGACGACGAACTACCTCAGTTTCGCCGATTGGGTGCGCGATGAGAGTTGCCCGATTGTCCGTGAATAGGCGCGCCCCACCCAGCTTGCCAGAGGGCTAACCAGAGACCGTTCCATAAAGGGAGACGCTGGGGTGGCACACGTATTCGTTACAGGATCCTCGGACGGGCTGGGTCTCATGACGGCAAGGCTCCTCATCGAGCAAGGTCACGAGGTGGTCTTGCATGGGCGGAATGATGCTCGCAGCCGCGACGCTCTCGCGGCCGCACCCGGCTCCCGAGAAGCCGTCTCGGGAGACCTCTCCACCATCGCCGGAGCTAGAACCGTTGCCGAAGCGGCTAACAAGCTCGGCCGCTTTGACGCCGTTATCCACAATGGCGGCATCGGCTATCGCGAGACGCGCCGAGTCGAGACGGAGCGAGGAGTGCCGAGCGTCTTCGCCATCAATGTGCTCGCCCCCTATATTCTGACAGCGCTGATGGAGAGACCAGCCCGGCTGGTCTATGTCAGCTCCGGGATGCACCGCGGCGTACAGCCGCGGATGGACGATCTGCTCTAGACCAGGCGAGCCTGGAGCGTCTCGTCGGCTTACGCGGAGAGCAAGCTGTGGGATGTCCTGCTCGCATTTGCCGTGGCCAGGCGCTGGAAGAACGTCAGATCCAAGGCGCTGGAACCTGGATGGGTGGCGACGAAGATGGGCGGACCTTCAGCCTCGGACGATCTGCATCAAGGGTGTGTAACCGAGGCGTGGCTCGCCACGAGCGAAGACGAACTGGCACGATCGACGGGCGGGTATTTCTATCATCAACGTCCGCGTGAGCCGAATGCGGTCGCGAACGATGTCGCGAGCCAGGAGGAGCTGCTCACCGAGTGCCACCGCATCTCTGGCATTTCTCTTCGTTGAATCCGGGCGGCAGGGCGCCAACCCGACGCTTATATGATTGTCGCTCCTTGCCCGCCGCGGAGAGCTCTGGAAACAGGTCGCGCGGCCGAAGCCTCTCAGCATTGGCGTGATGCTCCTCGACCGAGGCCAGAAACTCCTGGCACGACGCGTCAGCTAAGCTGCGGCGCGGCTCGACGCAGATCGTCCGCTCACCAGCGTTCACTGTGAAACTGAGGTCCTGTTATCGCTTATTGCGCCTCGCGCAGCAACTGCATGATCCGCTGCGGCGTGATTGGCATTTCGAAGACACCAATGCCAAACGGCGCCAGCGCATCGGAAGCTGCATTAAGCACCGCCGCTGGAGCACCGATCGTGCCGCCCTCACCGAGACCCTTAGCGCCAGTTATGCTGGCCTCGGCCAACGTTTCCAAATGATGGATTTCGATCTTCGGGATTTCGGCCGTTGTCGGCACGAGATAGTCGGCAAGCGAGCCGGTCAGTACGTTGCCGGCGTCGTCGTAAATCACTTCTTCGTAGAGCGCGTTGGCGATTCCCTGAGCGACGCCGCCATGGATCTGGCCCTCGACGATCATTGGGTTGATCAGGCGGCCAGCATCTTCGACGACCACGAACCACTCGATCTGCACTTGCCCGGTCACGATGTTGACCGCGACGATCGCCATGTGGCAGGCGTTTGAGAAGGTACCATACGGATCGTAGGTCGCCATCGCCGATAACCCGGTTTCGGCGATCGCAGGAAAGCGGTCGCTCTGGTGATAAGCGGCGCGCGCCAGCTGGCGCACCTCGACACCGAGATCCGTGCCGCGCACGAAGGCGCGACCGTCAGCAATTTCGATGTCGGAAGCGGCTGCCTCCAATATTTGGCTCGCGACCATCTGAACGCGCTCTCGTAACGTCGCGGCTGCGAGTTTGCAGGCACCGCCGGCGATCACCAGCGAGCGGCTGGCGAAGGTGCCCCACCCATAGGGGCTTCGATCCGTGTCGCCCGCGACGACCCGGATCTCGTCGGGCATGATGCCGATCTCATCGGCGATCAGCTGCGCCAGTGACGTCTTCAGCCCTTGACCGTGCGGCGAGCTGCCGATCCTGGCTTCGATAAAGCCCGACGGATCCATGATCAGCTCCACCCGCTCAAAGCCCGGCGTGATCACCATGCGCCGCGCCGCAAAGGCGGGCGTGCCGGGGCCGGTCCGCTCTGCAAATACCGATATCCCGAGTCCGAACCAGCGTCCCTCGGCGCGCGCCGTCTGCTGTCGCGCGCGGAACTGGGCGATGTCGACGACCTCCGCCGCCGCCTCCATCGCTTCGCGATAGCTGCCGGGGTCGTGCACGACGCCGGTCACGGAGGTATAGGGAAACTCGGCGATCAGGTTACGGCGCCGAATTTCAAGAGTGTCGAGCCCGAGCCGAGCGGCCGCGCAATCCATCAGCCGCTCCATCGCCGCGGTGATGACGGGGCGCGACACGCCGCGATAGGGCGCCATCGGGCACGTGTTGCTGGCGATGCCGCGGGCGCGAGCGCGATATTCGGGCACTCGGTAAGGCCCGGGAAGATCGGCGAGCGCCATCAGCGGCTCGACCCCACAGGTAACCGGGAAACTCGAATAGGCACCGACATTACAGAGAACATCGGCGTCGAGCGCCATCAACCTACCGTCCGCATCGAATGTGCCGCGCAAATGGAGACGCTGGTCGCGCGCGTGAAACGAGGCGGTCAAGTTTTCGAGCCGATCTTCGATCCAGGCGACCGTGCAGGCGAAACGCCGCGCAGCCCACACCACGACGACATATTCCGGGATTAGCGGCATCTTCTGGCCGAAGCCGCCGCCGACCTCCGGCGCGATGACGCGCAGTTCGGATTCCGGAATCCCCAGGACGTCGGCAATGCCGGTGCGCAACAGGTGCGGCATTTGCGTCGAGGCCGAGAGGGTGACGCGGCCGCTCGCCGGATCGAACGCGGCGACGGCACCGCGCGTCTCTAACGGCACCGCCGCCTGCCGGCCAGAGGTGAACGTAAATTCGACCATCTGGTGCGCAGCCGCGATGGCGGCAGCGATGCCGGGGGTTTCGAAGTGCGCGTCGATCAGCGTGTTCTGCGCTGCCGCGTCATGGACCAGCGGTGCGCCGGCTGCCAGGGCCTCGTCGAGAGTGACGACCGGCGTCTCGGCAGCAATCTCGACCGTGACCTGCTCGGCGAGATCTTCGGCCTCAGCCGCGGTTTCGGCGATCACCGCGGCGATCGGCTCGCCGACATAGGTGACGCGCTCATGGCCGAGGATCGGCTGCGCCACGGGGACATAATCTGGTCGATCGAGCCGCGGACAGATCGGTTTGACATCGCCGAGGACGGCCGCGGTTATGATCGGCACTTCCGGGGGCGCATTCACCATCAGGATACGGCCACGCGCTACCGGGCTGCGTACAAAGCGCAATATGCGGGCACCCCGCGCCAGATCGGCGGTGTAGCGGCCGCGGCCTCGCAGTAGAACCGAGTCTTCGTAGCGCGGCAGTGGGCGCCCGACCCATCTCACCGCGTAAACGCCCGGTTCAAGGCTCGCGTGACCATCGTCCGCCCCAGATCGCAGCGAAGAGCGGTGCTCGCGGGAATGTCCTCCGGCGGGTCCATAGCCTCGGCCGCTAGGCTACCGGCTTTGCCGACGTGCTGGCCCGCCGTCGGTGCAAATCGGCACTGCCTCGGGCTGCTGTAATGCGCGCGAGGGGTGATGCCGCCCGAGCCCAATCTGTACTTCGACGACGGGCTTTCTTTGAACCGCCGAACTGTGGCGCACATGCGAGCGCGGAATCGCCCGCCGTGGTGACGGTGACGATATTCGATCGTTTTGGTCCCTCGCGCGAACTGATCGAAGAAGACGCCGCAGGATGCGCGGGAAGAATTTCATTGCGGGAAGTCTTGCACCCGCAAATCGGCCGGCCATTGGGCCGGGTCTTCTCCTTTGCCGGTGACACTTGGCCAGAGCACGTGATTGCTGCCGATCTGTTTCACGAAGAGCTTGGCGCCGGCGATGTGCACCTGGTCGCGGAGGCCTCGGAGCCAATCCGGATGCATCGAGCGTGCACCGCCGCCTGATTCGCCCCCAACGATGATCCAAGAAATTGGTACCCTCGTGTCGTGAGAGGGCAGCACCAGCCACGGAGCGAGATCCACCGGCTCCAACATGGGCTCGACGCTGAGGAACCTGACCGCCGCCGGGATCGCGACAAGGAGCGGGTGCGGCGATTTGCTTCCTCTTGGTTCTCCGTCGTGGTCCCAAGCCAGACGTTCGGCCAGCCCGCGCCCCAATCTGTCGGCAGCATGTCGCGGATGTTCTGCGGCCTCTTCGTGAGCAAGAACCAATCGAGCGCGGGCGTCGAGCGAATGAGTGACCACAAATCGACGCGCCATGATGTCGGCACTTTGTTGTCAAAGACGTCGGCCATGCTCGCACAAAAGACGCGCCGTCGCGTGCCCTCGGCTTGCACGCGTTCGTTCCAGCGAAGCGGTCCGCGCCAGTAGGCCGCGCTCGTTTGCTTGCGGTCAGCGCGTACGTCCCACAGATCGCGCCCCTTATCGTCGCGCCACCCGTAGCGCCATGAAAGCGCCGCCGCATAGCAGCGGTCGCACGCCGTCGAGACGCGCAGACATCCAACCCACGGATTGAATGTAGCGTCGCACCAGCGATTCGTGTGATCGCACCCATCCGATCGCCCGTAGTTCGTGCCGTTGCCTCGTAAGGCTCGGCCAGTTGCGATAGTTGACCATGCCAAAAATCGGTGCGTGCGGAAACCTCTTCCAAGAGCATCGAACCTCAGAGGCGGCCGGACGCCTCATCACCCAAAAGCGCCTCAAAGATGTGGCGGAGATCTCGCTTAAGTTCGAACCCAATGCCGGGAACCGTCGGCGGTTCTGTCGCGCCAACGAGGACCCTCATATCATCGCCGTAGCCGCCGAACGGTTGGAAGCAAAGCGGGTTTACCTCGGCGCCCCCTAGGCCGAGGGCCGCCACGACATGCAGACAGAAAAGATGCCCACCGTGCGGCCAAAACGCAGTCCGCGGCCAGCTGCGCGCTTCGAGTACTTCGATAATCTCCAGGTAGCCCGGAAGCCCGTAGCAGTGGACGGGATCGAACAGCAGGATATCACGGGCGCGCCGCAAGCCGGCATACCGGTCGAGGAGCTTGGCCTCCGCCGCCGAGAACAGAGCTTCTCCCGCTGCAATCGGACCCGCGTAGCGCGCGGCGACGGTGCCGAGGGTTTCGAAATCGAGCGGGTCGCAAATGTCCTCAAACCACCAGAGCCCCAATGGTGCCAGCGCGTCGGCCGCCTCGATGCTGCTGGTCGGCGTGTAGGAATATATCGCGTCGACGGCGAGGTGACCGGCGTCGGGCAATACCCGTGCCGCGGCGTCAACCCGCTTTAGGTCCTGCAGCAGTGGCGCGCCGCCGATCTTAATCTTGACGCGGTGATAGCCGAGATCCCTGAGGCTGCGGATTTCGTCGCTAAGACGGCCCAAATCATCGGTCGGGTAGTAAGCCGGTGCGCATCGCCTTACGCTTACCGACGCGGTCGGATCTGGCAAGGCCGTGCTCGATATGCACCGCTAGCCGTTGAAGAGGTTCGCGGAAGCAGGCCCCTGATTGTTCCGCCGGCCACGGTGGCGTAGATCGCGATGCGCGCCGATTAACAATCCTCCAGATATCGGCGCCTCGCCCCGCTGCCGCCGCAGCAGCGCCGCAACCGCCACCGGCAGCACGGCAAGGATCGCCGCCGGGGCGCTGGCGTCGGGCCGGGCGGCCAGGGCGATTCGCAGCCCCTCGGCCAACGGCCGGTGGGCCGCCGGCTCCAGCCACTCGCCGCGCCGGGCAAAGGCGACCTCTCGCGCTGCCCCGAGTTCTGCCTGCAGCCCCGCACGCGTCAGCCCGCCGCCGGCAAACCCTTCCCAGAGCAGCGCGACGGTGCCCTCATAGCCGAAATCGGCGACCAGCTGGGGCAGCGTGTGCCCGCGCACCCACAGAATGCCTTGCTCGCCGTCGCCGCGGCTCAACACCGTCTCGGCGACGACGACCCCCGCAAGCCCGCTGTCCATACCCCGATACCTCCCGTTGGCGCGGTGGCTAAATTTACGGTTCGATTGCGATCCGCGTGCCGCAAAGGCAACAACACGTCGATCACGTCATTTTTCTTCGTAGGTGCTCGTATCGAGCGCGACGGTCGCCCCGCCAATCGCGTGCCAGGCGGTGATGCCTCCCACGAGCGCGCGAGCATTATAGCCGCGTTTCCGCAGCTCATTTACGGCGGTGCCGCTGACCTGGAAGCCGCAAATGCAGTAGACCGCGATCGGCCGGTCGCGTGGCAGCTCCTCGATCCATTGCGGCAGTGCGGCGGGAGCGTGCATGATGGCGCCAGCCAGCATGTCCGTCCGCCGCGGCAGGTCCCTCGGTTGACAGAGATCCAGAAGCACAGGGCGGCTATCCTCGGCACCCCCAAGCGCGGCTTTCAGCTCTTCAGCCGAAATCCGCGCCTCGTCCTGTGGCGGCGCACCGTAGGGCAAGAAGAGCTCCTCTGCCGCTCCATCACCGATTACCCGCCCATACCGCGACCCGATCCGCTCCCAATGGAGGTTCGCCATTACCTGGTCGACATATGCGGCCGCCCGCGCACCGAAATCGAGGTGGTAGGCGTGTTCATACATATCGAGCGCGAGGATTGGTCTGCCGCCCGGCAGCCCATGTGTGTGATCGGCGGCCCACTGATTGACGAGGCACCCGAGACGATCCGACCAGGTGAGAATGGTCCAGCCGGCCCCGCCGCCCTGCGCCTTGGCCATGGCGGTGAACTGCGCGCGCCAAGCCGCGACACTGCCGAAATCTCTTTCAAGGGCATGCGCCAGTTCGGCAGGCGGGTCGGTCTGCCCGGTCGGCGGGTTGTCGCCATATCCGCCAAGCGAGTCAAAATAGACCTCGTGCAAGGTCACGGACCCCATAGCCATCAACTCTTCGCGTTTGAGTCCGTTGATCTCGAAGACAGGCGTGCGCTCCCAATCGAGGGCTGCGAGACGCGCACGAATGGCGTTCAGACGCCGCAGCGCACCGCCATAGTTGTTTTCGTAGTGGCTTACCAGCAGCCGCTCAGAAAGCCCGTTCATCCATTGTGGCTTGAGTAGGAGCGGCCGAACGGTCACAGCAGTGAGCTCCATGGTGTGTCGTGATGGGTTTCCCGCGTTCATAGCTCCACTCCTCGTGTAGCGAGATGCGCAGAGCTTGGACGTTGACGTCTCACGGGGTGTCTGCATTACCCCAAACACATGATGTTCACTGCCCTTACAGGCGGCGGTCGACGGGGCGCCGGAGCCGGCCTCGTCGATCGTGACTCGATAATCTCTCTTCGATCAATCAAGCGGCACTGTGCTGAAACGGGCGTTGCCGAGACCGCTCCGGGGATCGCCGCCGCGATGACCACGCGTCTCATTTCACCATGACCCAGCTGGGCTCCAGCAGCGGGAAGGCGATGAGCCCGATGACCGCAGTGACGCCGACCAAGAGCGGGTTGCTGAGCCGCGGGATGAGAAACAGCGCGGCGAGGCTGCCAAGGCCGACGAACACGGTCAGCCAATCGCCGATAGCGATCTTGCCGAGCAAGACGCAGGCGCCAAGGATCGTCCCGATCGCCGCAGCATAGGCGCCTTTAACAAAACCCTGGACATTGGGGGTGTTGCGGTAGCGAACGAGGATCGGCGCAACGGCGAGGATTAGGATAAACGACGGTAGAAAGATCCCGATCGTCGCGACAAGGGAGCCCCAGAACCCGGCGACTAGATAGCCGACAAACGTCGCGGTGATGACTACCGGGCCGGGGCTCAGCATGCCGACCGCGACGGCGACCAGAAATTCACGGCCGTTGAGCCAGCCGGTCTGTTGCACCAGCCCCTTTTCGAGAAACGGCACGATGACGAGGCCGCTGCCAAAGGTGAGACTTCCCGCTTTGAGGAAAAACGCCAGAAGTGAGCCGAGAATGGAAGCGGTTGGTTCTCTTGTGTCGATTGCGATCGGCGCTGCAGCGAGGAGCGCCCCCGGCGGTAAGCCACCCCGGAACAGCGAGCCGTAATAGAGAATACCGAGAATGCCGGCGCCGATGAACAAGATCGCGACCTCGGCCTCCAGCCAAATCGTCACGACAAAGCAGAGGGCGGCGACAACCCATTGCGGCCAGCCTTCCATGCCGAGCTTGGCGAGCCGCCAGCAGGAATGGATGATCAGCGCGATGACCGCTGGGCTGACTCCGTAAAAGATCGCAGTCATCCAGCTCAGCCCGCCGAAATGGACGTAAAGGGCGCCTAAGGCGGCGACGATGACAAAGTTCGGCAGGATGAAGGCCCAGCCGCCCGCCCAGGCACCCCAGAAGCCGCCGCGCAGATAGGCGATAAAGATGCCGACCTGGATCGCCAGCGGGCCCGGCAGAGCTTGCGAGACGGCGATTGCATCGCGCATCTCCTGCCGCGTCACCCAGCCTTTGCCGCCGACGAGCTCCTTCTCCATCAGCCCGCACAGCGCCACCGGCCCGCCAAAACCGAGCGTGCCGAGGCGGAGGAAATAGGCGATGATGGCAGTGATCGGCTGGCGCTGCGGCACCTCCGACGGTAACAACTCGGGTGCGACGGTCATCGCGCACCTCGCATTGCCGCAGTCATCGCTGCGGGGTTCCAGTCGTGTCCCTGGCCCTGCGCCGAACGGCACCAAGCGTAGAAGGCGTCGTACATCACCATGCCGGCTTCGAGCATTTCGTGATCGTCGGCAAAGTTGACCGAGAGGCCGAGCGACAATGCGAGCAATCCGGGCGATTGCGGCGCCAGTTCAAGCCGCGCGGTGTCAGCACCGCGGACGATGACGGCGAGTGCGTCGAGCGCCAAGTCCTCGATGCCGTAAACCTTCAGGAAAGCGTCAAAGCTGCACAGCTCGCCGTCGTGCGAGAACGGTTCGGCACCGGGGATATCGTAGGCAGTGGCGCCGGTCTCCCGCGCGACGTCGAACACCTTCTCGGTCGGCGCGTACAGAAATTTCGCGTCGGGGTCGATAAAGCGGCGGATCAGCCATGGGCAGGCGATCCGATCGATCTTTGGGCGCTCACGAGTAACCCACTCGCGCGGTACGGGCTGCGTCTTGTTTCGCCGCGGCAGACCGAGTTCCGCCCAACCGGCGATACCGCCTTCGAGGTAGGATGCGTCGATCCCGACGTCGCGCAGTTCTTTTGCTACTCCTTGGCTGACCCCATTCCCATGGGTGCAATAGACCACCACCTTGCGGTTTTTGGGCAGCGCATTGCGCCGGCTTTTGACCGTGCTGGGATCGCGGCGCAGGGCGCCAACCAGCATCGTTTCGTCTGCATCGAACCCAGCTGCACGGCGCACGTCCAGCACTAATGGTGCGCGGCCAACGCCGATCGCGCCGTACAAATCCTGTGGAGAAAGGGAGGGAGCCTTCGATCCGTCCATAGCGCGCACTCCTCGCATCGCGAGTGGCGCAGAGCTTGGGCGGATGTCTGCCTAACGGGGGGTCTGCCTGCCCCCGGACACCGGCTATTTAATACCGGTGCTCCGAGTTGACAAGTGGGTCGATCTCAGAGACCAGGCGACAGCGTGCGCCGGTATCGGCGGCATCTGAGGGGAGGGGTTAAGCTGCAGAGTTTTGCCGAGCTGCTGGGGTTAAGGCCAGAGAGTGACGATCGGCGGCGACCTCCTCGAATAGCCAGTCGCGGAAGGCGACGATCTTGGGCAATGCCCGCGTGGCCTTTGGGCAGACGATCCAATACGTGTTTCGGAGCGGGATGGCCGCTCGGAACGGCCGCACCAGACGCCCCGCGATCAGATCGGACGCGGCGAGCATGGAACGGGCGAGCGCGATACCCTGACCGTCAATGGCCGCGTCGATCAGCATGCTAGCGTGATTGAGGATCGGACCGTGCAGCTGGCCTTCGCCGGAATGGCCCGCTGCTTGGAGCCAGCGCGACCAATCGCGCCGGTCGTCGAGATGCAACAAGGGAAACTTCAGCACGTCTTCCGGCTGATGGAGACCGCCGCGGCTGGTCAGCAACGACGGGCTGCAGACCGGAAACAGCTCCTCGGCAGAGAGATTGACGGCATCGAGTTCCGGCCATTGCCCGTTACCATGCCGGATCGCAAGGTCCACATCTTCCCGGGCAAAATCGACATGGTGCATTAGGGCCGCCAGTTTCAGGTCGATTTCGGGGTAAGTCTCGGCGAACCGCCCGAGCCGGCCGACGAGCCATTTGGCCGCGAAGTCCGGTGACGTGCTGACGGTGATGGTGCCCGAACGCTGGCGCTGCTGCAGCCTGTCGGTCGCCAACTCGAGCCGGTCAAACACGTCGCGCACTACGGCGAGGTAGTCGCGGCCGGCATCGGTAATGATCAAACCGTTGCGCGCACGCTTGAAGAGCTGAAGCCCAAGCTGGATCTCGAGCGCCTTGACCTGATGGCTGACGGCGCCCTGGGTAACGCAAAGTTCCTCGGCGGCGCGCGTGAAGCTTTGGTGCCGCGCCGCGGCATCGAACGACCGCAGCGCGTTCAGCGGTGGCAGCGATCGGCGCATGATCGCGTCGTTATACCATGAATTAAATTGGGTCACGCCCGAGAAACGATGCTTTGCCGGTGCGACGGGCTCCCTCCATCTACCGGGCGCCGTAATCCGCACCGGAGCCTGTTATGAGCATCCTAACCCTTCGCCGATCTTTTGGGGCCGCTCGGACCGTTCGCGGCACAAGCGAGAAAAGTGCCGTCGGCTGGATAAGTCGCTGCCGCCGCATAATTGCCCGCTGGCTCGCGCGTTCGCGCCAACGGATCGCGTTGCGTGATATCGCCTACGACGATCACCTCCTGAAGGATATCGGCGTGTCGCGGCAAGAGGCGCTCCGCGAAGCGGACAAGCCATTCTGGCGGCCATAACCCGAGCTTCGCGGGGACGATGTCCTCAGTCCCGCGCGCAATTGCATCAGGCTCTGAGGACAATTTCGCAACGGAGAAGATAATGGCAGACATTACGGTTTACGGTTTTCCGCACAGCAGCTTCGTGCATATCGTGCAGCTCGTGCTGAACCATAAGGAGGTGCCGTACACTTTCCACGACCTTGAGCCCGATATGGGGTCGCCCAAGCACCTCGCACTGCATCCGTTCGACCGCGTGCCGATCCTGCAGCACGGCGATTTTATGCTCTACGAGACGAGCGCGATCGTCGCCTATCTCGAGGAGCTGTTCCCGACCCCGTCGCTGCAGCCGGATACGCCACAAAGCCGGGCGCGGATGAACCAGTGGATCAGCGCGGTAAATTCCTACTATTACCCGTACATGATCTATCACGTCGGGCACGAGCGGAACGTCTTCCCGCGGCTTGGCATCCCGTCCGACGAGAAGGTCGTGGCGCATGCCCTGCCCAAGATCGAGGTCGGGCTGCAGGTGGCAGAACGGCAGCTGTCGCACGGTCAGGGGTTTTTGCTCGGCGGCGAAGTGACCCTCGCCGACTATTACCTGCTGCCGAGCACCTATTCGTTCGGGCGAAATCGCGAGGGCCAGACGATGTACCCGAGGTTCCCGGTCGTGCAGGCCTGGCGCGAACGGATGGAGGAATTGCCGCCTGTGCAGCGGCTCCGTGAGGTAACTGCGGATCTTCCGCCGATCGAGCATGCCAGGAAGTGGCCCGAATCGCACCGGCCGAAATACTGAGTTCGTGTGAGAATACGGGGACCTGAATCGAGCCCGCTTCCCACCTTCCTGTGTCGGAGCGCCGGTGGAGGAAAAGATGACAGAATTAGTCATCCCATTGACGGTGCCTGAGGGCCGGCGGCGAACAATCACAGACATCGACCGGACGCCGCATGAAATCCAGCGATGCGAAGACAACGGCAGCGCGGTGCCTGCGGACACAGCGTGGCCAGCCCGCGGCCCGCTCCAGTCAAAGCACGCATTGAAATCGAGATATTGGTCCATGCGTTCGAGAATGCGCCGGCGATCCGCCTCCGATCGTTGTCTTTCCTGAGAAATTAGCGCCGCGCGGCGCTAAGACTGCGGGCGCCCCTACGACCAGATGCGTCGGCCTGCGGTCTTTCTTGCCTCCAACGATGCCCGGATGATCACCGGCACTGATCTGCGCGTCGACGCCGACGCGATTGCACCCCCTGTTGCCTGGGACGCGAGCGCCCCGTACTCGATGCCGCTCCACCGGAACGCACCGATCCGGCCATATGGCGAATGTCGCAAAAGGGGCATAAGCCGTCATCCAAGCTCGATGATTGCGAGGGGTTCGACCGCGTAGTCAGGGGAGGTTGGCCAGATGTCGGCAATTGGCACAGAAGAGATGATTAACCTGGAGTGGCAGCTAGTCGGCTTGCTGGGGTGAGGCTGACGCTCTCGTCCGGCGCAGCAACCGCAG
>Ga0310914_10001824_pt1 | contig 13996 bp, 14 predicted proteins | sample GREbulkMGAN108_FD_203450 | JGI IMG/M metagenome (GOLD analysis project Ga0310914, IMG submission 203450) | Lab enrichment of tropical soil microbial communities from Luquillo Experimental Forest, Puerto Rico - GRE.bulkMG.AN108 | ecosystem: Environmental > Terrestrial > Soil > Tropical forest >... | reverse complement strand
CTCCGGACCTGACCCTCGCCGAGCAATTTTCGCAAGATTTGCTGCGCTTCTCGCTCCGGTTTGTCCGCGAGTCCGTGTTGACCGGATAAATCGGGCTGACTAGGGTGCGCCTCCGCCCTGGGCAGCGAGTCCGCGGCGGTTTATTGCCGGGAAAGGAGGCCGCCATGTCGGCCGAACCGCTGAGCGGAGCAGAAATCGTCATTCGGGCGCTGGTTGATCAGGGCGTCGATGTCGTTTTCGGCTATCCGGGCGGCGCGGTCCTGCCGATTTACGACGCGCTCTTCAAACAGAATGCGTTGCGCCACATCCTGGTGCGCCACGAGCAAGGCGCTGTCCATGCGGCCGAGGGCTATGCGCGCTCGACCGGGCGGGTCGGCGTGGTGCTGGTGACGAGCGGCCCTGGTGCGACAAACGCGGTCACCGGGCTCACCGACGCACTGATGGACTCCGTCCCGATCGTCTGCCTGACGGGGCAGGTGCCGACGCATTTGATCGGCAACGACGCCTTCCAGGAGGCCGATACCACCGGCATCACGCGGCCCTGCACCAAACATAACTACCTGGTCAAGGATGTGCGCGAGTTGGCGCGCATGCTGCACGAGGCCTTCTATGTCGCGAAGAGCGGTCGGCCGGGACCGGTCGTCGTTGATCTGCCCAAAGACATTTTGTTTGCTCCCGGTCCTTACAGCGAGCCGGAGCAGGGACACCACAAAAGCTACCGCCCACAGCTCCAACCCGATCCGGACCGGGTCGTCGAGGCTGTGGAGATGATCGGCGCGGCAAAGCGGCCGCTCTTCTACGGCGGCGGCGGCCTGATCAATTCCGGGTCCGAGGCTTGCGCACGTTTTGCCGAATTGGTGCGACTGACCGATGCGCCATGCACCTTGACCCTGATGGGGCTTGGCGCCTTTCCCGCAGCGGACCCGCATTTCCTCGGCATGGTCGGCATGCACGGCACCTACGAGGCGAATTTAGCAATGCACGACTGCGACCTGATGATTGCCGTCGGCTCGCGCTTCGACGATCGGGTGACCGGTCGACTGAACGCCTTCTCGCCTGGCTCGAGCAAGATCCACATCGACATCGACCCGTCTTCGATCAACAAAAATGTGCGCGTCAACCTGCCGATCATCGGTGATGTCGGCGCGGCACTGTCGGCGATCCTCGGTGCATGGCCCAAATCGTCGCGCCGCACCGCCGGTGCAGAGCGCGCGGAGTGGTGGCGGACGATCGACGGCTGGCGCGCCCGCGATTGCCTCCGTTACGACAGGAGCAGGCGCGACCTGATCAAGCCGCAATATGCGATCGAGCGGCTCTATGCGCTGACCCGCGAGCACGACGTGTACATCACCACCGAGGTCGGCCAGCATCAGATGTGGGCCGCGCAGTTCTTCAAGTTCGACGAGCCGTACCATTGGATGACTTCGGGCGGCCTCGGCACGATGGGATATGGCCTGCCGGCGGCGATCGGTGTCCAGATTGCCCATCCGGAGGCGCTCGTCGTCGACATCGCCGGCGAAGCCTCGATCCTGATGAACATCCAGGAAATGTCGACCGCCGCCCAGTACCGGCTGCCGGTCAAAGTGTTCATCCTAAACAACCAGTACATGGGCATGGTGCGGCAATGGCAGGAGCTGCTGCACGGCGGTCGCTACTCGGAGAGCTACACAGCAGCCCTCCCCGATTTCGTCAAGTTGGCGGAAGCTTTCGGTGCGGTCGGGCTGCGGGTGGAGCGCCCGGCTGAAGTCGACTCGGCGATCAGCGAGATGCTCGCGGTTGACCGCGCCGTAATTCTCGACGTCGCGGTCGACCCGGCGGAAAATTGCTTCCCGATGATCCCCTCCGGTGCCGCCCACAACGAGATGCTGCTCGGGCCCGAGGACGAGGCCGAGAAGCCGGTCTCGGAGGAGGGCATGGTTCTCGTTTGAGATCCGCGCGTGGCCGATCTCGAGCGACACGCCATCGCAGTCCTCGTTGACAACGAGCCGGGAGTGTTGGCCCGCGTCATCGGGCTGTTTTCCGGGCGCGGCTACAATATCGAGAGCCTGACCGTCGCCGAGGTCGACCGCACCAACCGGCTGTCGCGGATCACCATCGTGACCTCGGGAACACGGATGATCATCGAGCAGATCAAGGCGCAGCTGTCGCGTCTGGTTCCGGTCCACCGGGTTCACGATTTGACCGACGAAGGACCCTTCGTCGAGCGCGAGATGGCGCTGATCAAGGTCATGGGCAAAGGCGAGACGCGGATCGAGTCGCTGCGTCTCGCCGACATTTTCCGGGCCCGTGTCGTCGATTCGACGACCGAAAGCTTCGTCTTCGAGATGACGGGGTCGAGCGAAAAGCTCAACGCCTTCATCACCTTGATGGAGCCCCTCGGACTGGTCGAAGTGTCGCGCACCGGTGCCGTCGCGATCTCACGCGGCGCGGCGAGCTTCTAACCGACATTGCCCGCGAAATTCCCGGTGACCAGGAATACAGCGAATTCGCCAAATGTCCTGGCCAGACCGCCAAATCCCGCACCAGGGTGTGGTCAAATCAAACACTTGCGACCGGAATTCCCTAACTTAGCGAACAGAGAATTTTTCGCGCCGATCATGGAGTATCCTAAGACCGAACAGGGAGTGGATACGGGCTGTCAGCAGCTATCAGGAAACCACCAGGGAACCGGGCCGCCTTACCGACGGCGCACCTTGCGCGGTCCCGACCGCTTCTGCGATCGAGGCGAAGCCATCACTCCGCAGCAAGGTGGCGAGCCCGGATTTGATCTGTCTGACGAGATCGGGGCCGGCGAAGACGAGGGCCGTATAGAGCTGCACGAGGCTGGCGCCCGCACGTATCTTTGCGTAGGCATCCTCCGCACTCGCGATCCCGCCGACCCCGATCAGCGGCAGGCGCCCTTGGGTCAGCCGGTACATTTCGGCGAGTAGCGCAGTCGACGGCGCGAACAGCGGACGGCCGCTGAGCCCACCCGCCTCGTGCACGTGGCGGCCGAGGAGACCGTGCAGGCGCTCCACCGTTGTGTTTGACACGATCAAGCCGTCGGTGCCGGCTTCGAGCGCGACCTGTGCGATGTCCCGGCGCTCTTCGGATGTCAGGTCGGGTGCGATCTTTAGCAGCAGCGGCACTCGGCAACCCGTCTTCTCGCGCGCACTGATCAGACGCTCCAGCAGCGATCCGAGTTTCGCCCGATGCTGCAACTCGCGCAGCCCAGGCGTGTTCGGTGAGGAGACGTTGACGACGAGATAATCCGCGAGCCGCGCCGCCCGAAGGATGCCCTGGGTGTAATCGCCGGCCGCATCATCGGTGTCGCGGTTCTTCCCGAGATTGACACCGACAATCCCCGAACGGATGCGCCGCGACAGTCGCTCACACACTGAGTCGAGCCCACCGCTGTTGAACCCCATCCGGTTGATGATCGCCTGATCTTGTTCGAGTCGGAACAACCGTGGTTTGGGATTGCCCGGCTGCGGGCGGGGCGTCACGGTGCCGACTTCGACAAAGCCGAAACCGAGCTGGAGCATTGCGTCCGGAACGCGGGCGTCCTTGTCGTAGCCCGCGGCCAGTCCAACCGGGTTCGCGAAGTCGAGACCCCACAGGCGCTGCGCCAAGACCGGCGGATCGGGCTCCGGTGCCGCAGCGGCGCCGAGAAATCGACCTGCGCCGAGCTCGAGAGCCCTCAAGGTCAGCTCGTGCGCGGCTTCCCGTGGCAGCCGGCGCAGGGCGGGGCCGATCAGCCTATAAAGGCCTGCCATAGCCGGAACTCGGTCGTCATTCGCAGATATGGTAGATCGTATCGATCATGTCGGGACGCAATCGCGAATTCTCGCCCCCGCGGGTATTGGTACCGCAGGCTCCTGTCCTCGTCGCCGGTTTCCGCGAAGTGCTGTGGCTTACGCCGGACGGTGAGATCGACGCGCTGGCGCCCGCCGAAGCCCGCGGCCGGGTCGAGCGCGAAACGCCGATGCTGTGCCACGCGAGAGCCACCGCGCGGCGGCTCGACATGTCGGTGTTTCCTGCTCTCGACCTGCTCGAGCTGTTCGCCTTTGTTCGTCCGGCAAGGTTCTGCGTGCCGACGCCGCGCGGCCTCGCCGAGGCGCTCGGGATAGATCTGCCGCGCCGCCCGGCCGAAGAGTGCGTGACGCTCGCGGCCGCGGCGCGCTGCTTGCTCGAGGAACTCGGAGGGGAGACCGGTAACGAGGCGCGCGCGGTGGCGGAGGCTATGGATCGCGGCGGCTGGCTATGGGCCCCGGCCGTCCTCGCCGCACTGCCCGTCTGTGATCCGGATGCACTAGCGCGGACGGTAGGGCTGCGGGTGTGGACGCGGCTCGCGGAATGGACCGAGCCCACGCCAGGGCCGGCACCCGGTAACGAGACGGTGCAGCCCGAGGAGGCGCGCTTGCGTCTCGCCGAGCTACTGGGTGCTGCCGCCGAGCCGCGCCCGGAGCAAGCCGATTACGCCGCGGCCGCTGCTGCGGCCTTCGCGCCGCGCGCCCAGCCAGACCGGCCCCAAGCCGTCCTCGCCGAAGCCGGGACGGGAGTCGGCAAGACGCTCGGCTATATCGCGCCGGCGAGCCTGTGGGCGGAGAAGAACCACGGGTCGGTGTGGATATCGACCTATACCCGCAACCTGCAGACGCAAATCGCCGGCGAGCTCGACCGTCTCTACCCCGATCCCGCGCTGAAGCAGCGCCGCGTTGTCGTCCGCAAAGGACGCGAAAATTTCATCTGTCTGTTGAATTATGAGGAGGCACTCGGCGCCGCGCTTATGCGGCCGGGGCAATCACTGGCGCAACTGGGGTTGATCGCGCGCTGGATCGCCGCCAGCGATGCCGGAGATTTGGTGGCGGGAGACTTCCCGGGCTGGCTCGCCGAGCTCATCGGATTTGGCCGTGTCAACTGGCTCTCCGATCGCCGCGGCGAATGCGTGCACTCGGCCTGCCCTCAATTTCACCGCTGCTTCGTCGAGAAGAACATCCGCAAGGCGCGGCAAGCGCGCATCGTCGTTGCCAACCATGCGCTCGTCATGGCGCAGGCGGCTCTCGGCGGGCTCGATGACGCGACCGTCCCCACCCGCTACGTCTTCGACGAGGGTCACCACCTGCTCGCGGCGGCGGACGGCGCCTTTGCCGTACGCCTGTCCGGCCGGGAAGGGCGCGAGCTGCGCCGCTGGATCGTCGGCGCCGAAGGCGGCCGAGGGTCGCGCGCGCGAGGTTTGCGGCGCCGGATCGGCGACCTCGTAGAAGGCGACGAAGTCGGCGCCAAGGCGCTGATCGACGTCCTCGCCGCCGCGCGTATCCTCCCTTCCGACGACTGGGCGCAGCGGGTCGCCGAAGGGCGAGGGCACCAAAGCTACGAAAAGTTTCTCGTGCTGGTCCGCCAGCAGGTGTTGGCGCGTGCCGTGCTCGCAGACAACGGGTACGGCTTGCAAGCCGAGGCGCGGCCGTCGATCGAGGGCTTAATAGAGGCGGCATTAACGCTCGCCGACGGCCTCGAACGGCTGGCGAGCGCATTAAAGCGGCTCTGCGATACCCTGCGAACCCGGCTCGAGGATCCCGACGACCCGCCCGAGCCCAGCTTGCGGCAGCGCCTCGATGCGTCGATCCGGAGCCTCGACCGGCGTGGCGAGCTGCAGCTCGCCGCGTGGAGCCGGCTGCTCCGCGACCTCGCCGAGCCGCCTCAACCCGAGTCGGTCGAGTGGCTGGCGCTCGACCGGATCGACGGGTTGGAGACCGATGTCGGCGTCAACCGGAATTGGATCGATCCGGGTATCCCTTTTGCCGCGCTGGTGGCGCGGCCGGCGCATGGTCTCCTCGTCACCTCGGCGACCCTGACCGATGGCGCGGCCGATCTCGAACTCGCTTGGCGCGGCGCCGAAGCCGGTACGGGTCTGCGCCACCTACCGGCGAGCCCGGCTGCGGCGCGCATCGCCTCGCCGTTCGACTATGCGCGGCAGACCCGGATTTTTGTGATCACCGATATCCCTCGCGACGACATCGGGCAGGTCGCAGCGGCCTATGCGGCCTTGTTCGTCGCGGCGCATGGCGGCGCGCTCGGACTCTTCACCGCGATTACAAGGCTGCGCGCCGTACACCAGCGCATTGCCCCGGCGCTCGAGGCACGCGGCCTGTTCCTGCTCGCCCAGCACGTCGATGCAATGTCGACCGCAACGCTTGTCGATATCTTTCGCGCCGAGGAGGATTCCTGCCTGCTGGGCACCGATGCGGTGCGCGACGGGGTGGATATTCCCGGCCGCGCGTTGCGCCTGCTCGTGTTCGATCGGGTTCCCTGGCCGCGCCCGGATATATTGCACCGAGCCCGCAAACCGGTATTCGGCGGCGTGGAGTATGCGGACAGGATCGCCAGACTGCGGCTGCGGCAGGCTTTTGGCCGGCTCGTCCGCCGCGCCGACGATCGCGGCGTCTTTGTCATGCTCGACCGGGCCATGCCGTCGCGCCTGGTTGCCGCCTTTCCTGAGAGCGTCGCCGTCGAGCGCGTGCCGCTGGCTCAGGCGACCGAGGCGACTGCCCGGTTTCTCGAAACGCCCCCACCCACCCCCGGAACGCCCGCCCTGGCGGGCGGCTGTCCGGGGGCTCCCCCGCATGCGGGGGAGGGAATGGGAGGGGGTTGACAGGCGTGTTGCGGTTTTGCTCTGACAGCCCATCACACACCCCATCCCGAGAGGACCCGGAATGCTCGATCACCACCGCGCGTTGATCTACACGATGGTGATCGTGTCGGCTGCCGATAGCGAGCTGCCCGATGCAGAGCTCCGCATCATCGGCGATATCGTCCGTGATCTTCCGGTATTCCGCGACTTCGATCGAAACGAGCTGCCGAGGGTGCTCAACGACTGCACCGAGCTGATGAGCCGAGAAGACGGGCTCGAGGAGACCCTGAAGGCGATCAAGGCTGCGCTCCCCGCAAAGCTGCGCGAGACCGCCTATGCGATCGCCTGCGATCTCGTCGCTTCCGATGGCGAAGCGAGCCAGGAGGAGCTGCGCATCCTCGAGCTGATCCGTCATCGGCTCAACCTCGAACGGCTGGTCGCCGCCGCCATAGAGCGCGGTGCGAGGGCACGGTTTCAGACATTGTGATCGACCCTCTGCCGCATCGGGAGAGGGTGGCGAGCGCAAGCGAGGCGGGGGAGAGGGCGACGCCTCAGTCGTTAGAGGTCCGCGGCAACGCGCGCCTGACGGCCGCCTGGATTTCCGGCGGCTGGGCGGCAAGCGCGTCGCACAGCCGCCCAAGCTGCCGTCGCAGATCGTAGACCTGGTCGAGCAATCCGAGGAAGAGCGACAGCGCCTCGTCGTCGATCGCAAACTCGCGGCGCACCTCGAGGATCAACTCGACCCGGGCGACATCGATCTCGTGGAAGATCCAGGTTTTGTTGCGCCGTTCGGGCAGCACCCAGCGGTTTTCAACCCAACGGGCGAGCTCGCGTCGATCGAGCCCCACGAAGCGGTCGAGCAGCTCCTCGAATGCGATCATCAGGGCGTTCCCTGTCGCGGATCGAACGGGTGGCGCGGTGCCCATTTCTCGAGAAACGCCGCGAGCTCCGGATCACCACTCGGGCCGACCACCACCTTCAACGTCACATATTGATCACCCGGACCCTTCTTGCGTTGAATTCCTTTGCCGCGAAGGCGCAGCTGCGCGCCGGTGTCCGAACCCTTCGGGATCGTCATCGTCACCGGACCGGTTACGGTCGGCACCGTCACCCTGGCGCCGAGCACCGCCTCGGCGAGGCTGACGGGCAGCTCGATCTGAATATTGTCGCCGTCGCGGTGGAACAGCGGGTGGGGCGCAACGTGGACGTCGATCAGCGCGTCGCCGGCCGGGCCGCCGCCAAAGCCGGGCCCACCCTTTCCGCGCAAGCGAAGCACCTGACCGTCGTTGATACCGGGTGGAATCGTCACATCGAGCCATTGCTCGGGAGCCAATGACAGGCGTTTTTTGGCGCCGGTCGCCGCCTCGACGAAGTCGACGGTCAAGGTGAAGAGCCGGTCGCCGCCGCGCGCCTTGAAGCCCTCGCCGCCGCGACCTCGCCGGCCACGCCCGCCAGAGCCAAAAGCGGCGAACAAGTCCTCGAGATCCCCCAGATCCATTTCGCCTTCCGGCTGGTATTTCCGACCCTCCGCACCCTCAGCATAGCCGCGATAATACGAGCGCGGCGGCCGCTCGGCGCCGCTCTCGTCGATCTCTCCACGGTCGTAGCGCCCTCGCTTCTCCGGGTCCGAAAGGAGGTCATAAGCGGCCGAGACCGCTTTGAACCGTTCCTCTGCCGCGGGTTTTCCCGGGTTCAGATCTGGGTGATATTGCTTGGCGAGCTTCCGATAGACCGTGCGGATCTCTTCCGCGCTCGCGTCCGGCTTGACGCCGAGCACTTCATAGGGTGTCTGCGCCATCCGGGTTCAGTGCTGTCGTACCCGCTGGCGTTGCGCGGCGACTTGGTCGATGCGAACCGCGACGGTGCGCTCCGAGCCGGCGCGGATGATGGTCAGATCGACCGCGTCGCCGATCTTCGACAGGCCGACGCGGTTCTTCAGCTCGGCCCCGGTATGGATCGGCACGCCATTCACCGCCACGACGAGGTCATGGGTCCGCAAGCCGGCACGGTCGGCGGGCGAGCCCTGCTCGACCCGGGCGATCACCGCGCCTTGCGTGTGTGTCGTGCCGAGCGCCTGAGCGATGTCTGGGGTCAGGTCTTGGATCGCCACGCCGATACGGCCGCGTTTGATTTCGCCGCCGCTGATCAGCTGGTCCATGACTTGGCGCGCCATGTTGATCGGTACCGCAAAGCCGATGCCGACATTTCCCCCGGATGGCGCGACGATCGCGGTGTTGATGCCGACGATTCGCCCCTGCAGATCGACGAGCGGACCGCCTGAATTGCCCGGATTGATCGATGCGTCTGTTTGGATGAAATCCTCGTAGCCCTCGATGCCCGGACTCCGTCCGAGGGCGCTGACGATCCCCGATGTCACGGTCTGACCGAGGCCAAACGGATTGCCGACCGCCAGGACGAAATCGCCAACCTGCAGGCGATCGGAATCGCCCATCGGGACAGACGTCAGACCACCGGCAGCGATCTGCAGAACGGCGATGTCGGTTTCAGGATCGCGGCCGATCAACCTCGCCTTGAGCTGTCGATTGTCCTTGGTCGTGACCTCGATGTTGGTCGCGTTCTCGACGACGTGATTGTTAGTCAGCACATAGCCTTGGGCGGCGTCGACGATCACCCCCGAGCCGGCCGCCTCGGTCTCGCGCTCGATGGGTCCCTGCCGCAGGTTGAAGAATTGCCGGAACAGCGGATCCTGCAATAACGGGTTGTCCTCGCGCACCCGGCCGCGCACCGAGATACCTACAACCCCCGGGGTTACCCGGCCGACGACCGGGGCGATGCTCTGCATCGGAGCGCCGCCCACTTCGGGTATCGGCGCACCGGCGAACGCAGAACTTAGGGTGCCCGTCATCAAAGCGATCCCGCCTGACAGAACGAGCGCTGGCGTGACCCGGTTCATGGCTGTAAAGACCCTTGAGGGTGACGTCCGACCGCCCTTGGTGAACGACACCCATCGTGTATAAGTTTCCGTCGCCCTCTATCTAACCCCTCGCGCGATCGCTTCAAGGGAAGCACGTGGCGACCCTGGCAGCAGCCTCGCTCGTCGGCTGCTAATTATTTGTTTTGCTTAGTTTTTTGCTTGTAACGGAGCGCTCGATCGCGCATGCTCGTCTGGCTACCCAGGCACGCCGCACGAGAGCACGAAGGTGAGCGACCACCAAAAGCAGGAACTTAGCGATTATCGTCTGACGACCGCGGAGATCATCTACCGTCTGCCGGACCATCCCGATCTGTTGCAGAGCTTCATCTGGCAAAAGTTCGATGTTGCCCCGGATTTCCCTGAGCTGCGCCGGTTCCTGGAATTCTGGAGCCGCAACATCGAGGGCAAGCTCCACTCCGTGCGGATCGGCCAGGCCAGGTATTCCGGACGGCCCAGGTTCAGCCACGTCCGCACGTCACTTCGCTTGCATTGACCGGCTGACCGGGAGGGTGCCGGCAACTGCAACAAAAAGGCGTACAGCTATTTCTCGTTCGTTGCATCTGCAGCAAATCTGCAGGAAACCCTCTCGCCAGGGTTGCAACAAGCGGTTTGGCCGTGCCATGCATTAATTGCTCGAATAACATATTTATTGCAATTTGTCAATTGCCCGACGGTAGGGCGAGGCGCGGGCAAACGCGCCGGGTCATTCGATGACCTCGTCGGCGCGAGCGAGGATCGCGGGCGGCACCGTCACGCCGAGCGCCTGCGCGGTCTTTAAATTGACGACCAGCTCGAATTTCGTCGGCTGCTGGACCGGCAGATCCGCCGGCTTTGCGCCTTTTGCGATTCGATCGATATAGTCTGCAGCCAGACATTGCATGCCGGTGGGGCTGGCGCCGTAGGCCATCAGCCCCCGGCATCGACCCATTGGCGAAACGCGAACATCGACGGCAAGCGGTGCTCGACCGCCACCGCGGCGAGTCGTTCGCGATCCTGGGAGAACTACGGCGAGGCCATTGCCAGCAGCACGTCCCGGCTTCCGCCCCTGACGGCGAGACTCCTGACGTAGCCACGCGCGACCGGATCGTAGTCGATCGCGAGCATCACGATTGGCAAGGTTCTGGTTGCTGCGACCGCCGATTTGAGGACGACCTCCGGCCCGATGGCGTAAATCGCGTCGACCTCGCGACCCACTAGCTCCGCCGTCATCGCGAGGGAGAGCGGTCGGTATCAGCGCCGTCGAGCTGCGCATAGTCGATCTGCAGATTGCGGCCCTCTTCGTAGCCGAGCAGCTGCAATTGCTCCACGAATGCGCGATAAGGGGTCGCAGGCGGTGCAGGGAAGAGAACGCCGAGGCGAAAGACTTTTGCCGGCTCGCCGGCCGCCCTCGCCGCGAACGGCCGCAACATTGCCGCGCCGGCGAGCAGCGCGAGAGCACTGCGGCGTTTCATTCGATGACCTCGTCGGCCCGGGCGAGGATCGACTGCGGGATCGTCACCCCGAGCACCTGCGCAGTCTTGGCATTGACGACCAACTCAAACTTCGTCGGCTGCTCGATCGGCAGGTCGGCGGGCTTAGCGCCCTTGAGGATCTTGTCGACGAGGGCGGCGGCACGCTCGAAATTGTCTCTCCAGACCTGTCCGTAAAATGCCAAGCCGCCGGCTTCAATGTATTGCCGGTTGTCGTAAACCGCCGGCAAGCGGTATTGGGCGGCGAGGGCGACAATGCGCTCCAGATTTTCGTGCGCCACAGGGCTCTCTTGCACCAGCATCGCTTCGTCATGATCGGCGGCACTGGCAGCAAAGGCGCCTTCGAACTCGCCGACCTTGCTCACCAGTCTGGCGACAACGCGAATGCCGAGCGGGCGCGCCAGAGCCTCGATGGCGGTGATCCGGGGAGCGGTCCTGGGGCTTCGTGCATAGGCAAAGACGGAGATCCGTGTCGCCTCCGGCACCAGCTCGCGCAACAGCTCCAAGCGCTTGCCGTCGAGCTCGGAGCCGAACAACGTCATTCCGGTGACATTGCCGCCTGGGCGCGCCAGGCTGTCGGCGAGCCCTGTTTCCACGAGATCATTCCCGTTAATCACGACGATTGGGATAGTTCGGGTCAGGGCGCGCACCGGCAGCGCGTCTATCATACCGGCGGCGACGATGATATCGGGGTTTGCCGCGATCAGCTCGGCGGCGGCGGTCTTGCGCTGCTCCGGGTCCTCGCCGGTTACACGGCGGTCGACCACGAGATTGCGCCCCTCGATCCAGCCGAGGCGCCCCATGGCCTCGTCGAACCAGCGGCGCGGGAACATCCGTCCCCCGGTGACAATGAAACCGATATGGGCGTTCTTCGGCGCCTCCTCCGCACCAGCACGCCAGCCGGCAGCGGCCATAGCCACGCCGAGCAGAATGTCGCGGCGCCTCATCACTCGATGACCTCGTCGGCACGGGCGAGGATCGCCGGCGGGATCGTCAGGCCGAGGGCCTTGGCGGTGTTGAGATTGATGACCAACTCGTATGTCGCCGGTTTGGCGCCGTTGAGGATCCTCCCGGCGTAAGTGGCGAGGTCGCGACCATTGGCTGTAAAGCTCATCCCGTAGCTGATCAGCCCGCCGGCCGTGACGAATTCCCGTTCAAAGTAGATCGCCGGAACCGCATGGTGTGCAGCGAGCGCCACGAGCTGCTCGCGCCGGCTAAAGAAGAACGGATCGGCGCCGACCACGAGCGCGCTCGCGTGGGGTTCGACGAGGGCGGCGAGTGCGGCCTCGATCTCATTTGCCGAGGCACCGTTCAGGATGCGGAGCTGCACCCCTTTCGCATCCGCCGACTCTTGGACAACCCGGATCAAGGGTTCGGTCACCGGATTGATCGGGTTCACGAGCAGGGCGATGCCCCGCGCCTGGGGAGCCAGCTCGCACAGCAGCTCGAGCCGCTTGGGTGTCAGCTCGGTGCTGAGAATGCTGAACCCCGTCAGATTGCCGCCCGGCCGGGCAAGACTGGCGACGAGGCCGCTCCCGACCGGGTCGGCGGCCGAAAAGACGATCGGGATCGTCGCGGTCGCGTCTTTCGCCGCCAATGCCGAAGCGGCGCCGCCCGTGGTCACGATGACCTCGACGTTGCGGCTCACAAGGTCGGCGGCCAGTGCGGGCAGCCGATCATAGTGGCCCTCCGCCCAGCGGTATTCGACCGCCACATTTTTACCCTCGACCCAGCCGGCTTCGCTCAGCCCCCGATGGAACGCCGCGACAAGCGGCCCAGGGGACCCGACAGAGAGGAAGCCGATCATCGGCATCGCCTTCTGCTGCGCCCGCACGGCCGCCGCCGTTATCATGCCGCCCGGCAGCAGGAATAAGAATTGGCGCCGGTTCATTCGATGACCTCGTCGGCGCGGCCGAGGATTGCCGGGGGAAGTGTGAGCCCGAGCGCCTTTGCGGTCTGCAGATTGATGACGAGCTGAATCACCGCCGGCCGGTCGATCGGTAGGTCGCCGGGCTCGGCACCCTTCAGGATCCTGCCGGCGTAATCGCCGGCGCGGCGGTACAGGGTGGAGAGGCTGTCGCCATACGCCATCAGACCGCCATCCGCGGCGAACTCGCGCCAATTGTAGATCGCCGGCAATTTGTAACGGGCGGCCAGAGCGACGATCTTCTCTCGCTGGGTTAGGAAGGAAGGACCGCCAATGACGAGCACGGCGCCGGCGCCCGCTTGGGCGATCAGCGCGAACGCATTGTCGAGATCGCCCTCGCTGCGCGCTTCGGCCATGTACAATCGCACGCCGAGCGAGCGCGCGGCTTCCCGCAATTCGTTCAGCGTTTCTGGGCTCTCGATAGTAACCGGGTTGAAGAGAACGGCCGCCAGGATCGCGTCGGGGACGGCCTGATGGAGCAGCTCCAATCGTTTCGGGTTGAGGCCAGTGCTTTGGGACTGCGCCCCGGTGACGTTCCCGCCCGGTTGGGCGAAGCTCGCCGCCAGGCTGCCCCCCGCTCCCGTTGAGACGATCGGGATCTTCTGGGTAGCAGCCTGCGCGGCCAAGGCAGGCGACAGGCCTCCCGACGCAACGATGACGTCGACCCCGATCCGCACCAGCTCGGCGGCCAGCGCCGGAAGCTTCTCAGTATCCCCCAAGGCCCAACGGTACGTGATTGCAACGTTCTTTCCCTCGACATAGCCCTGGTCCTTGAGTCCCTCGTGGAAGGCCTCGAGGGGGCCGGGATAGTCGGAGGCCGAGGCAGCGCCGAGAAAGCCGATCACCGGCATCCGCGTCTGCTGCTGTGCGCCGGCGCCGGAGGAGAGGGCCAAGCCGACGACAATCGTGGCGAGCGCACCTAGGACAGGGCGCTCGATGTACCTCACTCGATGACCTCGTCGGCCCGGGCGAGGATCGACGGCGGGATCGTCAGGCCAAGCGCCCTGGCGGTCGTGAGGTTGACGACCAGCTCGAAGGTCGTCGGCTGCTGGACC
>Ga0310914_10001819_pt1 | contig 14014 bp, 10 predicted proteins | sample GREbulkMGAN108_FD_203450 | JGI IMG/M metagenome (GOLD analysis project Ga0310914, IMG submission 203450) | Lab enrichment of tropical soil microbial communities from Luquillo Experimental Forest, Puerto Rico - GRE.bulkMG.AN108 | ecosystem: Environmental > Terrestrial > Soil > Tropical forest >... | reverse complement strand
AGGGCGGCGTTACCGCGATGGCCGACATGCGGCAGCGCTGGCGGGCCACCGGGCGCCAGACGCAGCCGCTCGATGCGGTGGTGCTGAGCGGCGGCGCGATATTGGAGGAGGGCGAGCCCGCCGACTCGCCGCGCGCCATCGCGCAAGCGGGGCCGCGCGCCGCCATGCTGCTGCACCGCGCGGCCGATGCGGCACTGGCGGGGCTGCCGATGATGGCGGCGATGCCGCCCTCGGTCGCCGAGACCGTGGCGGCCTATGTCGAACTGGCCCGCAAATTCACGCCACAGGGCGCCCATTATCTCGAAAACCACCGCGGCCATTTGATGTTCGTCAAGCCGGAAGAGCGCCCTTTCGTTACCGCCGACTTGATCCGGCTGACGACCTTCACCGCGACCGAGAAAGAACTGAAGGCGCGCATCGCCGCGCTCGCCGATGCCGGCTATAGCGAGATCGCCCTCCAGATCGTCCCCGGCCAGGAGCACGCAATTGAGGATTGGGGCCGGATCCGACGCGCTTTCGCCTGAGTGCGCCCCGCCGTAAGACCCCTCTCTTAGGGCCAGGCGGTGCGGATCGCGGCCGGGCCGGAGCCAACGTCGAGCTTTGCTCCCTCCGTCAGCTTGCCGTCCTCCCAGCGGAATACGTCGAGGGCGTGATCGATCATCGAGCCCACGAGGATTGTGCGGCCATCCTTTGAAAATGCGATGCCCTGCGACCAGCGGCCGATCGGCGCTTCGGCCAGTTTGCTCAGGCCCTGCCCCTCGACTGCGAAGACGACCAATCTGCCGTGGTCGCGATAGAATGACGAGCTCACCGGTTTGTTCGAGCCCTCGACATTAGCGACGGCAAGGAATGTGCCGTCCGGCGAGAATTTGAGGCCTTCCGGCGAACGCCCGACCGAGACGGTCTCAACCACCCGGAACGGCTTTTGCGTCAAGTCGATGAGGCCGACGGTATCGACATCACCATTGCCGCGCCCCATGTTCGACACCGCCGCCAGGGTGCCGTCGCGGTTGATGTCGAGGGTGTAGGGGCTGACCCCCGTCGTCAGGGGTCGTTCGTCCACGGTGACCTTGGTGCCGTCGATGTGCAGCACATTCGTCAGATTGTCGCCATAACGGGTCAGCAGAGCGGTCTTGCCGTCCGGCAGAAAGGCGACCGAGCTCGGCATCGATTTCGGGTTGCCCAGGTCTATTTTGCCGGCTGGTTCGAGCTGCTTGTTCTTCACCGCAAAGATCGAAAGGGTGCCTTCGTTGCGGTTGGCGACGAGGGCGAGCGTGCCGTCCGGCGAAACGGAAACCTCATTGGCGCCCTCGCCCGCATTTACCTGCTGGACGACTCTGGGCGGAGAGGTTTTGAGGTCGATGACCGAGACGCGATCGTCGGGCACGATCCTGTCGGGGTTCTGCGGCTCGATCTTGGTCGCTGCGGTGACAATGACATAGCTCTCGTCGGGCGCGATCCAGATCGAGGTCGGAGCCCCGACAACGCTGGTCGGCGCGTTGACCGTGGCTAGCACTTTCGGCGGATACTGGCCGACATCGATGATCGATACGGTGTCCGGCGGTGGGTTTCTGGCCGGCCCGGCGACGCCATCGACATTGGTGGTGTGAGCATCATTGGCGGTAACGGCCAAATCGGCGGCGGCGGCCGGCCCGACAAAGGTGACGAGTGCTCCGAGCACGCCGCAAGCGCTAAAACGGATCACCGATCTCCCCCTTTGGCGGCCGAGCTGGCTACTTGACACGTCCAGCCGCGTTTCAAGCGCCGCCCCGCGGCGCGCTATATTTGTCGTGCGCCGCTCATCTCATAGCGGAGTTTGAATGCAGCGCCCGGGGATCAGCCTTTGACGCCGCCCATTGTGAGTCCGGAGGACATCCGGTTGCGGAACATGTAATAGGTCGCGAGCGGCGGCAGGGCGTAGATGATCGCGGTCGCCATCATGTAATTCCAGGGCGCCACGTCGCTGTTGAGGAACTTCCCGAGCGCCACCGCGACCGTCATACTCCGGTCGTTCGACAGCAGCAAAAACTGGTAGAGATATTCGTTCCACGCCAGCAGCAGCGCATAAGTGCCGACCGCGACCAATGCCGGTGCCATCAGTGGCAGGTAGATGCGGATGTAGATCTGGAGCGGCGAAGCGCCGTCGATCCGGGCCGACTCGTCCAATTCGAGCGGGATGCTGCGGCCGTATTCCTGGAAGATGAAGATCGCGTACGGCGTGGCGAAGGTCACCAACACCGCAATCACCGACCACGGATTGTTCTGCAGACCGTAGTGGTTCATGATCAGATAGAACGGGATCGCCAGGAACGACGCCGGAATTACATAGGTCAGCAGCGCCGCGTTGGTAATGATCCAGCCGTTGCGGATGCGCATTCGGCTTATCGAGAAGCTGGTCAACGAGCCGATCAGCAGCACCAGCAGTGTCACCATTGCGGCCAGAAACACGCTGTTGCCGAATTGGTGCCAGAAAGCCTCCAGATACCAATGGCCTTCGGTGAGGACGACCCAGAAGCTGGCGGGCGACGGCTCCGGCGGCCAGATATGCGTCACCGCCACGTCGCCCTCGGCCTCGAGCGATACCATGATGATGTTGTAAATCGGCGTGAGCGTCCACACCAACAGGAGAGCGCTGACCACCGCCGCGCCGGCATTTGTCAGGTAGCGCCAGCGCCTTGCGGCACGCCGCATCCGCTCTGACGAGCGAGCCGGCGCTGAGGTCGGCCGAGCATCTACCGCTATCGTGGTCACAGCTGCGCCTCCGAAGTCTTGAGCTTGCGCATCAAGATGATGACTAGCGGGATCAGCAGCGGCAGCGCCGACATGACCGCCGCGACACCAAGTTGCGGCTTGCCAAGCTCCAACATGTCGCGGACGACGCCGAGCGTCGCCAACAGATGTGTCGAATTAGCCGGTCCGCCGCCGGTCACGAAATAGACCGAGTTGAAGTCGCCGAGCAGGAAGATCGTCGCGAGCAAGGTCAGGACCAGGTACAGGTTGGCGAGCAGCGGGAAGGTGACATCGGTGAATCTGCGGAGACCGGTAGCCCCGTCGACTTTGGCAGCGTCATAGATCTCCTGCGGGATCGACATCCTGCCGGCGAGCAGAATCACGGTCCAGAACGGCGTCCATTTCCAGACATGGGAGAAGATCGCCGAGCCGAGCGCGAGCCAGCGAGAATTGAGCCAGGACGGGCCGTCGACACCAAAGACAATCCAGAGCGCGTTGTTGACCAGTCCCCACTCGCCATTCAGCATCCAGTGGATCGAGATGAAAGTCGGCAACGCCGGTACCGCCCAGGGCAGCACAAAAATCAGCAGCAGTACTTTCGTCCACCAGCCCGGGCGCATAAAGAAGCCGGACAGCATCAGCGCGAGAAACAGTTTAACGTTTACCCCGAACGCGAGAAAAATCATCGTGTTGACAACGGTGTTCAAGTAGATCGGGTCGGAGAACACCTCGGTATACAAAGACGGGTTGCTACCCATCCACAGCCCGTACAGGGCGGGATAAATTACGAACGCACAGAATACCCCGACATAGGGCACGATGAACGCGACGGCCCAGGTGAACTCTGAGCCTTGCAACCCGCCCCGCCAATAGCGCCACAGCGATTGCCGCCGGACTGCCGGACGGCCGAGCTCGATAGCCGATACGGTCATGATCGCCTCTTAAGCTTGCTGGATGGGGTATTTCGCGAAGATCGCCTCGGCTCTCTTGAACGCCTTATCGATCGCCTGTTCCGGCGTCATGCCATTGTTCATGGCATCAAACATGGCAACGCTGAAGAGATGCTCGCCGTTCACTTCGGCGATTGCCGGGTTGTAGACTTCGTAAATCGGCATCTGCGGACCAAGCAGGGTGAGCTCGGCGTACGCCTTGCGATGCGGGTCCTCCTTGAGCCAGAACGGGTCGCTCTGGACCAGTTTGGGGATCGGCAGCATAAAGCGGCCGAGCCCGCCCTTCAGCCACTCGTTCAGCACCTCGGGCTGTGCCGCGTATTTCAGAAATTCTTTGGCCGCCTCGACGTTTTTCGCCCCCTTCGGGATCACCGCGCCATCGGTAATGACTTGCGCCGTCAGCGGCTTTCCTTCATTGCTGAGCGGCAGGCCGCGGGTTTCGATGGCGTCGTAATCCTCTTTCTTGTCATAGATCGCGACCTCGGTCGAGATCGTGCCGTCGAAGTCCATCACCATCAGCTTGGCGTGGAAGGCATTGTTGTCGTCGGCGTCGTTCCAGTTGACGACACCAGGCGGCACATAGCCTTTCTTGAACGGGGTGGTCAGCTTCTCGACCGCCTTGGCCGCCGCCGCGCGCACCTGCGGGTCGCCGGTGTTGAGCCTGCCGTCGGGCGTCACGAGGTTTTTCCCGCCATAGGCGATCAGGAATGCATTATAGGTGGCGATCGGGTCAACGCCGTTTGCCGTCAGCTGATACCCGTAGGCGTAGATGTTGCGCATACCGTCGGCGCGCAATTTGTCCTGTACCGGCATGAAGAAGTCGAGGAAGGCGTCCCAAGTGTTCGGGAGATCCGAGATCTTGTAGCCCGCCTTCTCGACCAGCGGCCGCCAAATATGGAACGGCCAACCGGTGATCCGCAACGGCACGACTGTATAGCCGCGTTTTTTCGTGACACCATTGTAAAGAAAGCAGGATTCGATCGCGATCGGGGCAAAATCTTTTTTCTGGGTTTCGATAATGTCGCTGACGTCGAGAAACTTGTCGTCCCACGAGTTCAACGGGGCAAACTCGAGATCCGGTGTGTTTAAAATATCCGGCACGACCCCGCTTTGGATCGCTGCAACCGCCTTCTGACGCATTGGCGCGAACGGGATGAGGCTGTAGTCGAGCTTGTTGCCGCTCACTTTCTCATATTCGGCGGCCATCTTTTTGAAGGCGGTGTCCTCCTCTTTGGCGAAGCCCTGAACCCACCAGACTTCCGCGGTCGTGGCTGCGGCATTCGCAATATAGGGCCGCGCCAGCGCCCCGGCCGCGGCGAGACCCACGGAGCCCCGAAGCACCGAACGCCTGGTCAGACCCGTCATGCCGTCGTCCTTCCCTGTACACGCCTCCGCGGGCCGACGCGGACGCGTTCTGGTTGTCGTCTCCCACAACACTATAGAACGGCCGCGCGCTTGCCTCAATTGTTAAACACTCCCGGCGCGCCCAACTCTCGACACCGTGATCAACCCCTGGGTCCCGCGACTGCGTCGCCTATAGATCAGTACGGGTGCCCTACACCGCGACGTCACCCATGGTCAGGCTCGCCGTGACGTGACGGCGGAGGGCAAACAGCAGCACAATCGGGGGCAGCACGTAAATGATGGCCGCGGCCATCATCGCATTCCACGGCGCGTCGACATCGGCGAACAATTGGCCCTGGATCACCGAGACTGTCGTGTTTTGTGGTGGGAGCAGCACGGCCTGGTACAAATAGTCGTTCCAGGCGAGCAGCAGCCCGTAGACGGCGACGACGGCGAGCGCCGGCATCATCAAGGGCAGATAGATCCGCAGATACACCTGAATCGCCGATGCGCCGTCGACACGGGCTGCGTCGTCCAGTTCAAGGGGTATCAGGCTCCCGTATAGCTGCAGGATCAGGATCGCAAAGGGGATCGCGAACGCCACCTGCGCCGCAATAACCGCCCAAAGGCTGTTCGACAGCCCGTAGCTGTGCATGATCCGATAGTATGGGACAATCAGGAAGGATGCGGGGATCGCGTAGGTGAGGAGTGCAGTGTTGGTGAGCAGCGAGCCTCTGCTCAGCCGCATTCGGCTGACGGCGAAGCTCGCCAACGACCCGATCAACACAGTCAGAAACATCGTCAGGAGGCCGATGTAAATACTGTTGCCGAACTGGTGCCAGAAGTCCTCAAGATACCGGGCCTCCTGCGTCACGACATCGCGGAAGCCGTCAAGCGATGGCTCGGCCGGCCAGAGATTGCCGCTGAACTCGATTTCACCTTCTTCGGGATCGAGCGCGATCAACAGCATGTTGTAGACTGGCGTCAGCGACCAGATCAGGATGACGATGCCGAGGATCACCGAGCCCGCTTCGATGCGGACCCGTCGCAGCCGGGAGCGGCGATGCGCTAACCAGCCGGAACTTAGGGCCGCACTCACACCTGCACCTCGCTCGTTTGGAGCCTGCGGATCAATGCGATCACAATCGGGATCAGCACCGGGAGGGCGGACATCACCACTGCGACTCCGAGCGCTGGCTTGGCTGTATCGAAGGCGTAGCGGAAGCCGAGTGTCGCCAGCACTTCCGTCGAGCCCGCCGGTCCCCCACCCGACACAAGATAGACGGTCGTAAAGTCGCCGACCGTCCAGAGGGTGGAGAGCAGCGTACAGAGGAGGTAGAGGTTCGCCAGCAACGGGAAGGTGACATGGACGAAGCGGCGGAAGCCGGTCGCTCCGTCAATTTCGGCCGAGTCATAGATGTCCCGGGGAATCCTCATCCGCGCGGCGAGGAAGATCAGGGTCCAGAACGGCATCCATTTCCAGATATACGCGATGATATTCGATCCGAGCCCGAGCCAGCGGTTATTGAACCAGATCGGACCGTCGATCCCGAACAGCGCCGACAATACGCCGTCGACCAAACCCTGCTCGCCGATCAGCATCCAATGAAACGAGAGGCAGGCTTGTGCCGCCGCGATCGCCCAAGGCACAATATAGACGGCAAGCAGAATCCTGATCCACCAACGAGGGCGCAGGAAGAAGCCGGACAGCAGCAAGGCCAGGAACATCTTCACGTTCACGCCGACGCCAATGAAGAGCAACGTGTTGACGATCGTGGGCAGATAAAGCCGATCGGCGACCAGATCGGCGTAAAGCGAGGGCTTGCCGGCCATCCACAGCGCATAGCCGAAGGGATACACGACGAAGGCGCAGAACACCGCCGCATAGGGCGTGATAAAAGCGATCGCCCAGACGAAGTCCGAGCCGTGCAGATGGCGGCGCCGGGATGGCCAGCGCGGCCGATTGGCCGTTACAGGTCGGGCGGCGAGAACTTGCTGCGTGTGGCCCCCTCTCAGCCCTGCTCGATCGGATATTTCGCGAAGATCTCCTCAGCTCGCTTGAACGCCTTGTCGATTGCCTGCTCCGGCGACATCCCGTTGTTCATGACGTCGAGCATGGCGATGCTGAAGACATGTTCGGCACTGACCTCGGCCATGGCCGGGTTGAACGCTTCGTAAAGCGGAACTGTCGGACTGAGCAGCGTCTCCCCCGCGTAAGCCGTGCGATGCGGGTCCTCTTTGAACCAGAACGGGTCGCTCTTGGCGATTTCGGGCAGCGGCAACGCCCACCGACCGAGCCCACCCTTTAGATACTCGTTAAGCACGGTCGGCTGGACCGCGTATTTCAGAAATTCCTTGGCGACCGTGACGTTTTTCGCCCCTTTCGGGATCAGCGCGCCAAAGATCGGCATCGGGCTCGGCACCTCCTTGCCGTCATTGCCGAGCGGCATACCGCGGGTCACGATGTCGTCGTATTCCTCCTTCTTCTTATAAAGGGCGACCTCAGTCGAGAGCGATCCGTCGAAATCCATCACGATGAGCTTGGCGTGAAAGGCGTTGTTGTCGTCGGCGTCGTTCCAGTTGACGACCCCAGGCGGCACATAGCCCTTCTTGAACGGCGTGGTCAATTTGGCGATCGCCTTGACCGCCGCGTCCTTTACCTGGGGGTCGTCGGTATGCAATCGGCCGTCCGGCGTAACGAGGTTCTTGCCGCCATAGGCCATCAAAAAGCCCTGAAAAGTAATGGCGGGGTCGACCCCGTTCGCGGTCAGCTGATAACCATAGGCGTAGATGTTGCGCATCCCCTGTGCCCGCAATTTATCTTGTACGGGCATGAAGAAATCGAGGAAGGCATCCCAGGTATCGGGAATATCGGAGACTTCAAAGCCCGCTTTGTCGACCAAAGACTGCCAGATATGGAACGGGATCCCGGCCGCTTTCATCGGTACCGCATAATATGCACGCTTTTTCGTAGTATTGTTATACGTGTGAGTAGCACGAAGCGCGGTATCGATGTATTGCGACTCCAAGGGTTCGACGATGTCGCTGACATCGACAAGCTTGTCGGCCCACGCGTTCAGCGGTAGAAACGAGAAATCGGCTAATTCTATAATGTCCGGGACGACACCGCTGGTGATCGCCGAGATTGCCTTCTGCCGCATCGGCGCGAACGGGATGATGCTGTCCTCGATCTTGTTGCCGCTCGCCTTCTCGTAATCGGCTAGGAGTTTTTTAAAGGCGATATCTTCCTCTTGGGCGAAGCCTTGCACCCACCAGAGCTCCGCGGTCGTCGCCGCCGCCTTGGCGACATGGGGCCGTGCCAGGGCGCCGGCGGCGGCGAGCCCGAGCGAACCGCGAAGCACCGAACGCCGCGTCAAAATGGCCATTCTTGTTTCCTCCTTCTTCAGCTCTACGCGATCGGGTATTTCGCAAAGATCTCGTCGGCCCGCTTGAACGCCTTGTCGATCGCCGCTTCCGGCGCCATCCCGTTCTTCATCACATCGAACTCGGCGACGCTGAAGACATGCTCGGCATCAACCTGGGCGACCGCCGGATTGTAGGCCTCGTAGATCGGCAACGTCGGACCGAGCAAGGTCTGCTGGGTGTGGGCGGTACGATGCGGGTCCTCCTCGAGCCAGAACGGGTCGCTCTTGGCGAAATCGGGCATCGGCATCGCAAAACGGCCAAGCCCGCCCTTCAGATACTCGTTCAGCACCTTCGGCTCGAGCATGTAGTTGATGAACTCTTTGGCCGCCGCGACATTTTTTGCCCCCTTTGGGATCACCGGACCAAAACCGACGACCTGAGCCGGCAGCGGCTTGCCGTCATTGTCGAGCGGCAACCCGTGGGTCAAGATATCGTCGTATTCCTCTTTCTTGTCATGGAGAGCGAGTTCGGTCGAGATCGAGCCGTCGAAATCAAGCACCATGAGCTTGGCATGGAAGGCATTGTTGTCGTCGACGTCGTTCCAGCCGACGACTGCGGGCGGCACGTAGCCTTCCTTGAACGGCGTGGTCAGCTTGACCAGCGCCTTGACTGCCGCCTCGCGCACCTTGGGATCGTCGGTGTGAAGCTTGCCGTCCGGGGTGACAAAGTCCTTGCCGCCATAGGCGATCATAAAATGATTGAAGGTCATGATCGGGTCGAAGCCGTTGCCGGTCACCTGAAAGCCATAAGCGTAGACGTTGCGCATTCCTTGCGCCCGCAAATTGTCCTGCACCGGCTTAAAGAAATCGAGGAAAGCGTCCCACGTCTTCGGCAAATCGGAAATCTTGGAGCCGCCCTTTTCTACCAATGACTTCCAGATATGGAACGGCCACGCCGCCAGCTTCATCGGCACCATGTAATAGCCACGCTTTTTTGTCGTGTTATTATAATGATAGCAGGAGCTGAGCGCGATCGGACTAAAGCGTGATTTCTCGCGTTCGACAATGTCGCCGAGGTCGAGGAGCTTATCGTCCCACGCGTTCAGCGGGGTAAACGGCAGATAGGCCACCTCCATGAGGTCGGGGACGAGGCCGCTGGTAATCGCCGAGACCTCCTTCTGGCGCAGCGGAGCGTTGGGCACGAGGGTGTGATCGATCTTGTTGCCGCTGGCCTTCTCGTAATCGGCGACCATCGCGCGGAAGGCGGCATCCTCCTCGGGAACGAAGCCCTGGTTCCACCACACTTCCGCGGTCGTCGCGGCCGCGTTCGCGATATGCGGCCGTGCCAGCGCGCCGGCGGCGGCGAGCCCCGCCGATCCGCGAAGCAGCGAACGACGGGTCAGAATGGCCATGTGCGTCTCCTCCCCTTCAGCTCGATATGATCGGGAATTTCGCGAAGACCTCCTCGACCCGCTTGAACGCCTTTTCCGCGGCTGCCTGCGGCGTCATCCCGCCGGTCATGATGTCGGCCCAGGCGGTTGGCCAGACATGCTCGTTCTGAACCTGGGCATAGGCCGGATTGAAGGTCCAGAAGGTCGGCATCGTCGCGCCGAGCAGGCCCTGTTTGACGTAAGCCATCCGGTGCGGGTCGTCTTTGAGCCACCACGGGTCATCCTTCGCGACCACCGGCATGCACGGGATATTCCGGCCGAGTCCCGTCTTCAGCCATTCGCCGTTCACTTCCGGCTGGATGAAGTATCTCAAGAAGTCCTTTGCCACCTCGATGTTTTTTGCTCCTTTCGGGATCAGACCGCAGGCGTTAGTAGCCTGGCTCGGCACTGGCGTTCCGTCATTGCCGAGTGGCAAGCCGATCGTGGCGATGTCATTGTAATCCTGCTGGTTCTTGATGATGGCGACCTCGGTCGAGATCGTGCCGTCGAGATCCATCACGATCTGCTTGGCGTGGAAGGCGTTGTTGTCGTCGGCATCATTCCAATTGATTGCTCCCGGCGGCACGAAGCTTTCCTTGTAGGCCGTGGTCGGATAGGTCAGCGTCTTGAGCACGGCATCGTGCACCTTCGGATCGTCGAGGTGCAATTTGCCGTCCTTGGTGACGATGTCGCGGGCGCCATGGGCGATCAGAAAATAGTCGAACAACGCATTGCAGTCGTTGCCAGTGGTGTTCATCTGGAAACCAAGGCCATAGACATGGCGCATGCCCTGGGCGCGCAATTTCTTCTGCACTTCCTTGAAGAAGTCATAGAAGGCATCCCAAGTTCTAGGCAAATCCTCCATACTATAGCCGGCCTTCTCGACCAGCGGCCGCCAGATATGATTTGGGCGCACCGCGATCGTGTACGGCACGCCATAAAAGCTGCGGCCTTTCTCAGCGCTGTTGTAGCAGTAGGCGGTGTGAAGCGCAGTTTCGCTGTATTGCGATTTCTGGGTCTCGATGACATCCGTTAGGTCGACGAGCTTGTTGTCCCAAGCGTATAGCGCAATGATCTCGACGGGATTATTGGTGAACATGTCGGGGACGACGCCGCTGGTCACTGCGGAGACGATCTTCTGGCGCAGCGGCGCATAGGGGACGATGCTGTAGTCGATCGTGTTGCCGCTCGCCTTCCCGTAGTCCGTAACGATCTTTTTGAACGAGACATCCTCTTCTTCGGCGAACCCCTGGGTCCACCAGACTGTCGCGGTGGTCGCCGCCGCATTTGCAATGTAAGGACACGCCAAGGTCCCGGTAGAGACCAGGGCCAAGGAACTGCGAAGCACCGATCGCCGGCTCAGATTGGTCATGCCCGTTTCCCTTCCCCATTCGCGCCGCGGGGCGCGTTTTTGAATTATTCGGTTAATATAGACTGGCTCGGGCGCGTTCAAAAGCTTGCCACGGGCGCGGCATCGAACGTCAAACTCGCCATCACTACACCGGTTCCTCGATCGGGCCGAACCGGCAGGCCGGAAACACCTGTTTGTCGGGAGGATCCGGGTCGACCGATCCCTCTCAACCCTGCGTGATCGGATATTTCGCGAAGATCTCTTCGATCCGGTTGAACGCCTTCTCCGCTGCCGCCTGCGGCGCCATTCCCTCCTTCATGATGTCGACCCAGCCAACGCTCCAGACGTGCTCGTTCTGGACCTGCGCGTAGGCCGGGTTGTAAGCCCACAAAGCAGGCAGAGTGGGCCCCAATACCCCTTGCTTGACATACGCCTCCCGGTGCGGGTCAGCAAACCACCACTGGTCGTTCTTTACAACCGAGGGCATGCACGGGATGTTCCGCCCGAGGCCTGTCTTCAACCACTCGTTGTTGACCTTCGGCTGGATAAAGTATTTGAGAAACTCCTTGGCCACTTCGACGTTCTTTGCGCCCTTGGGGATCAGGCCGGTGCCACTGTTCGCTTGCGCCGGCACCGGCTTGCCGTCGTTGCTGAGCGCCAGGCCCATCGTGACGATATCGTCGTAATCGTCCTTCTTTCCTTGTGACAGCACGGCGACCTCGGTCGAGATCGTGCCGTCGAGATCCATCACGATCTGCTTGGCATGAAAGGCGTTGTTGTCGTCGGCGTCGTTCCAGTTGATCGCGCCCGGCGGCACAAAGCCTTCCTTGTAGGTCGTCGCCGGATAGGTCAGCGCCTTGATCGCCGCCTCGCGCACTTGCGGGTCATCGAGGTGAAGCCTGCCGTCTTTGGTAACGATGTCCTGGCCGCCATACGCGATCAGGAAATAATTGAACACATTGTTAGGGTCGTTCCCGTTGGTCGTCACATTCAGCCCAAGCCCGTAGACATTGCGCACGCCTTGGGATTTCAGCTTTTTCTGCACCTCCCTGAAGAAATCGTAGTAAGCGTCCCAGGTCTTCGGGATATCTTCAATCTTATATCCCGCCTTTTCGACCAGCGGCCGCCAGACATGGTTCGGTAATGTGGCGCTCGTGTAGGGCACCCCATAATAGCTGCGTTTCTTAGTGACATTATTATAACAGTAGGTGTTGAGCAGCGAGCTCTCGAGGTACTCTTCCTTTTGCGTCTCGACGACCTCGGTGACATCGACGAGCTTGTCGTCCCATGCGTATATTGCGGTGATCTCGGCCGGATTGTTGGTAAACATATCCGGGACGATGCCGCTCGTCATCGCGGCCACGATTTTCTGCCGCCCCGGCGCGAACGGTATGATGCTGAGGTCGATCTTGTTGCCGCTGGCCTTCTCGTAGTCGGCCACGACCTTTTTGAAGGCTGTGTCCTCCTCCGGGACGAAGCCCTGGACCCACCACACCTCGGCGGTCGTGGCTGCGGCGTTGGCGATATACGGCCGCGCCAAGGATCCGACGGCGGCGAGTCCCAGAGAACTGCGAAGCACCGACCGCCTGGTAAAATTCGTCATGCCATTTTCCTTCCCGATCGCGCAGCACAGCGACACGTGTGCTTTGATTATCGTTCCCGGGCGAATATAGAACGGCGGCGCGACGCGCTCAAATGCTCGTCGCCAACCCGGATGCGCCGTCGCGGTCGCCCGCGCGCGTGCTGACGGCGCTCAGGCCTGCACGATCGGGTATTTCGCGAAGATTGCCTCGCAGCGCCTGAACGCCTTGTCGATCGCCGCTTCCGGTGTCATCCCATTGTTTATCACATCGTTCATCGCGAGGGCGAACACGTGCTCGGTGCTGACCTCCGCCCTTGCCGGATTGTACACCTCGTAAGGCGGGATCGCTGGACCGTAGATCCCCTGCCGGGTATAGGCCTCGAGCGGCTCGTTCTTCGGGTCGAGCCAGAACGCCTTGTCGTTCTCGACGATCGACGGCATGGACGGCAGAAACCGGCCGAGCCCAGTTTTCAGATAGGTACCGAGCACCTTTGGCTCGATCGAATATTTGAGAAACTCCTTGGCGGCGTCGATGTTCTTGGCGCCCTTCGGCACCACCGCCGCAGCGGTGCCCATGACGCTCGGCAGCGGTTTGCCTTCGTTCGAGAGCGGCAAGCCGAGGGTCAGGATGTCGTTGTATGCTTCCTTATCTTTCCACAGCGCCACCTCGGTCGAGATCGTGCCGTCGAAATCCATGGCGACGAGCTTGGCGTGGAAGGCGTTGTTGTCGTCGTTGTCGTTCCAGTTCACCACTCCCGGCGGGAGAAAACCTTGCTTGTAGGCCGTCGTCAATCTGGTGACCGCCTTGACCGCAGCCTCTTTGATCTGCGGCTCTTCGGTGTGCACTTTGCCGTCCGGCGTGAACAAGTCCTTGCCGCCATAGGCGACCATGAAATGGTCGAAGTGACCGATCACGTCAAACCCGACCGACGAAATCATAAAGCTGTAGGCATAGATGTTGCGCATGCCCTGTGCTCGCAATTTCGTCTGCTCCAGCTGGAAAAAGTCGATAAACGCGTCCCAGGTGTTCGGGATGTCGGCGGGTTTGTAGCCGGCTTTGTCGAGCAGCGATTTCCAGACATGGAACGGGATGACGGTCATGCGGTGCGGGATCATGTAATAGCTGCGCTTTTTCGTTACGTTGTTGTAGGCGTTCACGGTCTGCAGCGCCGTCGGCGTGAACAGCGATTTCTGCGTCTCGATGACGTCGGTCAGGTCAACGAGCTGGTCGTTCCAGGCGCTCAGCACGGCGAACCAGTAGT
>Ga0310914_10001817_pt1 | contig 14026 bp, 13 predicted proteins | sample GREbulkMGAN108_FD_203450 | JGI IMG/M metagenome (GOLD analysis project Ga0310914, IMG submission 203450) | Lab enrichment of tropical soil microbial communities from Luquillo Experimental Forest, Puerto Rico - GRE.bulkMG.AN108 | ecosystem: Environmental > Terrestrial > Soil > Tropical forest >... | reverse complement strand
CTATCTCGAGGTTTGCTCGCTGCTCTTCCCCAGCCAAGACGGCGCCGACGACTGACCCCCTAGCCCAAGATCTTCCTTCCCCGGGGTTCGTGCGGCCGGACGACCACTACCAAGCGTCCGGTCGCACGAGCCTGCCCGGATACCGCTGCTCTGAGTGACCACACCGGCCACGCCGATCGTTTTGCAGAAAATGTGCAGGCCGTCGAAGACCCGAGCGCGCGGGCGGGCGGAAGCCCGGGGCGACAGAGCGCGAGCCGGCGGAACCGCGACGAAGGAAAGCCCGGGGCGACAGAGCGAGCCCGGCTACAAGGTGACGAGGGTGACGCCGATGGCGGCGAGTACCAGGCCGGCCCGCTGGACCGCCTGCATCCGCTCGCCCAGCACGACTCGGGCCAGCAGCACCGTGATGCCGGGGTACAGGGACGTCAGCACGGCCACGATCCCGAACAGGCCAGCCCGGGTGGCCAGCACGTAGCAGAGGTTCGCCGAGGCGTCCAGCACGCCCGAGCCGATCGTGGCCGCCAGCACCCGGCTGCCCGCCTCGCGACCGACCGGCCTGGCCCCGGCGAGCACCGCGACGGCGATCACCACGGCGGTGTTGGCCAGCCTGGACGTAAAGACCGGCCAGAACACGCCCGAAGATCCGGCGTTGCGCAGGAACACGAAGAAGATGCCGAACATGGCGCCGCATGCCGTGCCATAGACCAGGCCGCGCAGGGCCGGGTGCCGGCCGAGGAGCCCTCGCCGTGCCCTGTTCGCGGGCGCGCGGTCCGGCGTTCCGCGCTCCAGGCTGACCAGTACGGTCGCGACCAGGCACACGGCCGCGCCCGCGTACACGAACCCGCTGAGATGCTCGCCGATGGCCACCGCCACGCCCACCGGCAGCACGGTCGATACGAGCGCGGACACCGGCGCCACGACGCTCATCGGCCCGGCGGCCAGGCCGGCGTAGAACAACATGAGGCCGATCGCGCCAAACGCCCCCGCGGCGAGGGCCCAGCCCAGGCCCGCGGTAGCGGCCGGGCCACCGGCGATCAGCGCGGCGGCCAGCATGACGAGCGCGCCGATCGGCACGGACACGCTCGCTACCGACAGCGCCCGGCTCTGCCGGCTGGCGGCACCACCGAGGAAGTCGGCGCTGCCGTACATGACGGCAGCGGTCAGCGCGAACATGATCACCATGGCCGGCGTTCCTCCCCGAACTACGGTCGGAATAATATTCCATCTGGTTCAGTAGACTGACCGCAAACCTTTTACGCTGGGAGGGTCCGTGCCTGGCAACGACCTCAGCGCCGCGCTCGCGCGGACCCTGGCTGCCCTGCGCGCGGAGCGGGGCTGGTCCCTGGACCAGCTCGCCGCCCGGTCCGGGGTGAGCAAGGGCGTCTTGGTCTCCCTGGAGCAGGCGCGCTCCAACCCGAATCTGGCCACGCTGGCGCGGGTGGGCGACGCGTTCGGCCTGCCGGTCACCCGGCTGCTCGACGTCCCGTCCGAGTCCAGCGTCCGTATCACCGTCCCCGGGGATGCCCGCACGCTATGGCACGGGGCCACCGGGGGGACCGGGACGATCATCGCGGCGACCGAGGCGCCCTGGGCCGCCGAGTTGTGGCGCTGGGTAGTGCCGCCGGGAGAGTCGTTCGGCGGCGATCCGCATGCGCCCGCGACCAGGGAGCTTGCCTGGGTCGAGGAAGGCACCCTGACGCTGACCGTGGCCGGGGCGCGGCATCAGCTGGGTCCCGGACAGTGTGCCCGCTTCCCTGGGGGCCTGCCGCATTCCTATGCGAACGAGGGGACCGAGCCGGTGCGCCTCACCATGGTGGTGGTCGTGCCCCCGGCCCCAGCGTGACCGCGACGGCCCGGCGCGCCGGGTGGCGTGCGGCCTACCAGGCCCGATGCCTCTTGCCATGATTCGAACACGCATTCTATCATCTCCGCATGAACAGCCCGGATCCCGACCGACTCCGTTATGCCCAGATCGCGGGAGCCGCCGCGAGGCACGCCCAGGGCTGGCGGCTCACTGCCGACGAGGAAGTGCGGGCGATCACCGAACTGACCGAGGCCGCAGGCGGGCGGGCGGACCTGCTGGCCGAGCGCGCGGGCACGGCGCTCGGTTTCGGCGAGGGCAGGTCCGACGCCGCCCGGTACCAGCAGATCGCCGAACTGTGCATCGCCGCCGGCGCCGACCAGGCGCTGATCGAGCGGTGGATCAAGGTCGGCCGGGAACGGGCCGCCGCCGTGGCGGCGATCCCCTACACCGGGCTCCCACCGAGCGGGTTAATGCTGCTGGCCCGGGCCTGGCAACTTGTGTTGTCCTAACACCTCACTCGCCCGAGATGCCCCTTTCGCCGATTTGTCCGCCGCCTGGCTTGACCTGTGCAGGCTGTCGCTGATCGTCTAGTTCTTCCAGCGCGGCCGCGATGTCGTAGTCGAGCGCGGTCGCTACCTCCGGGACGGCGGCGACGACCCAGCCCAGCCCGGCCACGGGGGCGATCGCCAGCAACACGTCGGCGATTTCGTCTTCGCTCGCGCCTGCCGTCAGTGCCACGCCGGTGCTCCACGTCAGGCAGGCCGCCGGTGAGCCGCTGGCCACCGCCGCCGCCAGTTGCAGCAGTGCTGTGGTCTTGGGATCCAAGGACGTGATCCTGGCCAGGCCGAGCCGAGCCCGGCCTCTTTGAAACACTCGGGCTCATGACCGAGATCCCAGCAGAGAACTACGCGCAGCCCTGGGCGCCTGACACCCGCAATGCGCTGCCGCAGGTGGGTGATGAGCGGACGATCCTCACCGCCGTGCTGGACTGGCACCGGCAAACCTTCGAATTCAAGTGTTCCGGCGTTCCTGCGGGTCGGCTGTCGGAGAAAAGCATCCCGCCGTCCGGGCTGAGCCTGCACGGCCTGGTCCGCCATCTCGCGCAGGTGGAGCGCTGGTGGTTCCGCCAGCAGTTCGCCGGTGAAAAGGTGCCGCACCTGTACTACTCCGACGATGACCCGAGCCAGGACTTCGACTCACTCGACGGCGACCCCGCCGAGGCCTTCGCCGTCTGGCGGGCGGAGTGTGATCACGCCCGCGCGATCGTGGCACGGACACTCTCACTGGACGAGACGGGCAGATGCCGACCGGATGGCCAGCCGATCTCGCTGCGCCGGATCCTGGTGGACATGATCTCGGAATATGCCCGGCACGACGGCCACGCCGACCTGCTCCGCGAGCGCATCGACGGCGCCACGGGGTACTAGCCGACAATTCGAACGCTCGGCCGACTGCTTAGGAGGCTTCCCCAACGCGAGCTTTGACCTGCATTACGCCAGGCGATCGGCGATGGCCCTGTTCGCTGGTGACCGCGGTTGTCCTTGGTTTGCCGCTCCATCGGGCACGTGACGGGCACGCCCTGAGCTACGCATGGCGAGCGTGTCACGGTGCGTTGCCCGCAGCCACGAAAGTTCCGTTTACATCGTGGTTTACAGAGTGCCGCTGCTGGCGCTCAACGGCTGTTGGTGGCGTTTGGGGGCATCCGGCGGGAATGTCTGCGTAGCGGGTTACCCTGACCGGCGTCAGCGGATCGTGGCTAGAGGAACCAAAGGATTTTGCCAAGGAGGCATGGTCGCGTGGATGTCATCGACTGGCTGATGGACAGTGACCCGGCGATCCGCTGGCAGGTGATGCGTGATCTCACCGAAGCACCCGAGGGCCTTGCCGCGGCCGAGCGGGCCCGCGTCGCGCGCGAAGGCTGGGGCGCACAGTTGCTCGCCCTCCAGCAGCCGCACGGCCAGTGGCCGACAGGCTCGCCGGCGTTCTCCGCTGAGGACGCGGACGCGGAACAGTGGTGGCATTCGCTGGGCCCGGCACGGCAGGGCACCCTATTCCCGGTGTGGACGTCCACCACCTGGAGCCTGACGCTGCTCATGGCGTTCGGCGTCGACCCGGCCAGCGCGGCGGCCCGCCATGCTATCGGCCTCGTGCGTGAGAACGTCCGGTGGGAGCACGACGGCGAGCCGTTCTTCGACGGCGAGGTAGAACCCTGTATTAACGGCCGGGCCGTGGCCCTCGGAGCCTACTTCGGCGCAGACGTGGCGCCGGTCGTCGATCGGCTCCTCGGCGAGCAGATGGCCGACGGCGGGTGGAACTGCGAACAGGAGAACGGGTCGACCCGGGGATCGTTCCACACCACGATCGACGTGCTGGAAGGACTGCTGGCCTACGAGCGGGCGGCAGGAAGCGCCCCCGAATTGGCCAAAGCCCAGCACCGCGGCCAGGAGTACCTCCTGCAGCGGCGGATGTTCCGGAGGCTGTCCACCGGCCAGGTGATCGACCACGACCGCAAAACCGACGCTCCCGCGGCCTGGGCGCAGTTCTCCTACCCGACCTTCTGGCACTACGACGTGCTGCGCGGCCTGGACTACCTTCGCGCGGCCGACGCAACCCCCGACGACCGGGTGCGCGAGGCGATCGACCTGGTCATGTCCAAGCGCGACGCGGACGGCCGCTGGCCGCTGGAGAACCCCCATCCCGGCGAGCTGTACTTCGCTATCGACGACGGCGAAGGGCAGCCGAGTCGATGGAACACCCTGCGAGCCATGCGCGTGCTCCGCTGGTATGAACAGGCAACGACATAGAACGAAGCCCTGACGGCGCCCCGGTGGCCGGTCATCCGGAAGTTCACAATTCACCGCGCGCCCATACGGCGGCGTCACCTCGGCTGGGAGCCGAGAAACCTCAGGAACTGGCTTCGTAGTTGGAGCCGCCCGTCGTAGCCGCCCATCGGAATCGAACTGATGACCTACGCATTACGAGCGCGTTGGCATGCATTGCTCGCGGGCTCAAACCTCGTGCCAGCTTCAGGTTCACTGGGTTGCTGCTGATGACGACCGCTGGCTGTTGCCGGCGGTCCGGGGTCGCGCCCGCGACCGTTTCCGTTCCTGCAGCGCAGGCTGAAAGTGGTAAAACTGCAGGCCAGGAAGCTGCGGCAGTGCCAGGGTGTACCGTTCCGTGCTAGCGAGTGCTGCCAGGAATGTGACCAATCGTGTGACCACGGAGGGCAGGCCCAGGACGGAAACACCACCGCCAAGGAGGAAAACCCGAGAGGAAACGATCATGACTCAGGACGACGAGGCCCGCTGGCTCGGCACCGAGGCCGAGGCCGATGCCTGGCTGCGGCGCCTCCCGGCCAGCGTCCTCGGCAAGCTCGGCTATCACCGTGAACCCCCGCTCAGCGCTGCGCTGGCGAGGGATTACGTCGAGCGTCCCGCCGAGCAGATCACCTTGGACGAGTGGCGGGGCGCGGCGGGCCTCCTGGCTGCCAGCAATCACGGCAAGGACGGGGCAGCGCTCGATACCGTGCTCCTCGCCGTCCTCCTGTACCGCGAGTCCATCGGGGACCCCCGACCGCTAGAAAGCCGGACCCGTAGCCATCGGCCAGCCGCCCGGCTGCACCCTCCCCCGAAATGAGCCCTGGGGCTTAGGCAGGAGCGGGTGCGCCGCCAGGGACTCGAACCCCGGACCGCGGATTAAGAGTCGGGATCGGTCAGTGTCCAACTGGTCTGAGACCGTCCGATCCTTCGGATGATCAGGACAGACATGCTCTAGGTCGTTGGGTCAGTCCTGGCCCGTGCATCGGTGTTGCTGCTTGGGTTGCGGCTCGCCCTTGTTCGCGCCGGTGGTCCTGATAGTTCAGGCAGCCGGGGGCCACCAGGGTGCCCCGATCGACCCTGGACTCGTCGCGGTTGCCGGACCGTTCGCGTAGCGCCTGCCAGGCCGCCAGCTTTTCCGGCCGCATCCCGGTCGCCACGACCCTCAGTTACCCCCGTTGATGCCAGCATCGAGGTGCGCCAGCTGCTGGGATGCGGAGCGGCACGGACCCTGGCCTATCGCCGCTCGCCTACTTAACCATCGATCACGCCCCGCGGCCAACTCGCTCTGTGCACCGGTCAGCATTGCGCGACATTAGTGGTCTGGTCGTTGGTCAGTCGGACTAGTGACGTTGGGCACTACTGAACGCTTCCCGGGCGAGCCACCGTTGAGCCAGCAGGTGATGCGAATGCTCATGTTCGACGCGGTGACCAAGAGATTCGGACCGTTGACGGCCCTTGACCGCTGTACGTTCACCGCCTGCCCGGGCCGGCTCACAGGCTTTTTGGGCCCGAACGGGGCCGGCAAGACGACAGCGATGCGTGCGGTATTCGGGCTTGTCGAGCTGGACGCGGGGACGGTCCGGTGGCGGGGCCGCCCGGTCCGCGCCGCGGACCGAGCGCGATTCGGGTATATGCCGGAGGAGCGGGGCCTGTATCCGCGCATGCGCGTGCGGGACCAGCTGGTGTACATGGGCCAGCTGTCCGGGCGCGGGGCCAAGGACGTGACCCGTAGCGTGGACGCCTGGCTGGAGCGCCTGGGCCTGGCCGGGCGCGCGGCCGATCGGTTGGACCGGCTGTCCCACGGCAACCAGCAGCGGGTGCAGCTGATCGCCGCACTGGTCAACGAACCGGACCTGCTAGTGCTCGACGAGCCGTTCTCCGGCCTGGACCCGATCGCCATGGGCGCCATGAGCGACTTGCTGTCTGGCCTCGCGGCCAAGGGCGCGACGGTGTTGTTTTCCAGCCATCAACTCGACCTAGTCGAAGACCTATGCCAGGACGTCGTGATCATCGAGCAGGGCCGGATCGTGCTGGCGGGCGAGCTGAAGGACCTGCGGGCCGCGGTGCCCGAGCGGTTCATCGACATCCGGTACCAGGGCGCGGCGCCGGACTGGTCCCTGCTGGCCCCAGCGACCCTCATCGAGGCCAATGACGGCCGGGCCCGGCTGCGAGTCGGCAGCGGCGGTGATGTGGCCGCGGTGCTGACGACACTCCAGGACAGCGCCGACATCGTGTCGTTCACCTACCAGCCACCCACGCTGTCGGAACTGTTCTGTGAGGCGGTGGCGGCATGACCGGGATGCGGCAGGCCTGGCTGGTGGCCCGACGGGAGATGAACGAGCGGGGCCGTTCGCCTGCGTTCCGCGCCTCAGTCCTGTTGATGATGGCGGCCGTGGCCGCCATGCTCATCCTGCCCACGCTGTTCAAGCCCGGCGTCAAGGATGTCGGCCTCACCGGTCCCGCCCCCCCGGCGCTGGCCGCCACTATCGGCCAGCAAGCTCGTGCCGAGGGGACCACGGCCCGCATACACCGCTACGCCAGCCTCGCCGCAGGCGAGAGGGCTGTCCGTCAGGGCCACCTCGACGTGCTCCTGACCAGCGCGCGGCGGCTGGAGTGGAAAGGCCAGGAGGATCAGCAGCTCAAGGCGATCGTGACCACGGCCATTCAGCTGGTCACGGTGCGCGAGCGGGCCACCGCCGCGGGTATCAGCCCGGCCGCGCTGGCAGCCCTGCTTGCGCCGGTGCCCGTCACCAGCGTTGAGCTGGGCGCGGTGGCCGGCCGCAGCCCTGGCGACGAGACAGCCGTCGTCGTCATGACCGGCGTGCTGTTCTTCTGCATCAGCGTCTTCGGCGCGATGGTGCTCAACGGGGTGCTGGAGGAAAAAGCCAGCCGCGTCGTCGAGGTGCTCCTCGCCCGGATCCCGGCCCGCACTCTGCTGGCCGGCAAGATTGTCGGCATCGGGCTGCTCGGGCTCGCGCAGATCGGCGCGATCGTGCTGGCCGCGCTGGTCGCGGTCACCACTGTCCGCTCCATCGACGTCCCCGCGGTCCGAGGAACCGTGCTGGCCTGGGTCCTCATCTGGTTCGTGCTGGGCTACGCCCTCTACGCCACGGCCTACGGCGCCCTCGGGTCGCTCGGGTCACGGGCCGAAGACGCCCAGAGCGTCGCCGGGCCGGTGACGGCCGTCCTGGTCGCGGCCTACTTCGCCGTCTTTGCGATGATCGCCCAGCCCACCAGCACGCTGGCCCGGGCGGTCTCGTTCTTCCCTCTGACCGCTCCCATGGCCATGCCTGGGCGCATCGCCATGGGCGCAACCGCCTGGTGGGAGCCGGTAGCCGCCGCCTTCCTCACCCTCGCCGCGACCGCCGGCCTTGTGCTGCTCGCCGGGCGCATCTACACCAGCGCCATCTTGCACAGCGGCCCAGCGCTCAGCCTGAAAGACGCCTGGCGAACCACGATCACACGGGCTGCGGGCACAGCAACCCAAGCAGACGCCCATGCCACCAAGACACACCTGGCCAAGATTCGCCCCCGCACGGGAGGGAGCACAACGATGACAACAGACTCGACGAGACGCCGGCTGCTTGTTACAGTCCTCACCGGCATCGGAGTCGCCCTCGGCGTGATCGTAGCCCTGCTCACCAGTGACGTCATCGTCGGCGTCATCGCCGGAGCAGGATTCATCGCGGTAGCGACCCAGATGGTCAACCTCTGGACCCGTCGCAGCGGCCCACCCGTCGCTCATCATTGATATCCCGCAGTCAGGCCTCTGCCGACGCGGCCAAGAAGCTGGTTGACGCCTTGCACACTACTCAGCGTGAGCTTCTCATGGCGTGCTGGCGCCATATCGCGCCGCCGGGGCCCGGGGCGTAATCCAAGCCAGGCAAGCACGCCAGGGTGCCCGTTTTCGTAGGGCCAATGGCCGCCGAGGGCTGGTGCCGTGGGCGGTGTCAGACTCTAGTGGTGGCGGTTGAACGTCCGCGCCGGGTGGAGGTGCGACCCTTTCCCTCCCACCGGAGGCTGGTCACCGGGGCCATGCGCGCTGGCCGGCGCAAGATGCCGATGTACGGGCTGGTCGAGGTGGACATCACCACCGCGACCCGGCTGCTGGCCGGGCACGATCCGCCCGGGTCGCTGACCGCCTTCGTGGTGGCCAGCGTGGCCCGCGCCGCCGCCGCCCACCCGGCCGTGCATGCTTACCGGAACTGGCGCGGGCAGCTGGTCACCCACCGGCACGTTGATGTGGGCACGATGGTGGAGATCTCCACACCGCACGGGCCGTTCGCCCTGCCCCATCTGCTGCGCGACGCGGACATCCGCGACGTGCCCGACCTCACCGCCGAACTGCGCCGCGTCAAGCGCGACCCCTCGGCCAGCAGCAGCGGCAGGTGGCTGGAGCGCGCTGGGCCAGCCGCGACCCGGATCCCGGGCGTGATCCCGGCCATGTACGCCGTAATGGCCCGATCCGTCGCGGCCCGGCAGCGCATCGGCACCGTCGCGGTGACAGCGGTGGGCATGTTCGCCGGCGGCGGGGGCTTCGGCATCACGCCGTTGTCCTTGTACTCCCTGGAGGTCATCGTCGGCGGGATGAGCCAGCGCCCGCGCGTCATCGACGGCCAGGTCACCGTCCGCGACATCCTGGACCTGACGGTGGCCATCGACCACAACGTCGTGGACGGCGCGCCCGCCGCCCGCTTCACCGCCGAATTCCGGGAACTGCTAGAAAGCGCCGCTGTGATGTCGCCGTCCAGCGTTGCCTGACCAGCCCCAGGGTGGCCAACAGGCTGATCCTGTGTCCGGGCCTGTGCAGGAGGTGCTTGGACACCAAAGGTGACGACCGAGCGCTATCCCCATGTCGCCACACTCCAGATGAAGGACGCCAGCGAGCGGTTGGACCTGGCACTTTGGGTCAGGGTTGAAGGCAACTGCAACTATGGCGTCCAAAGACGCGGCTCAGCCCCTCCCCGGATGCGGGGTAGGGGCCGTGAGCTGCGGAGGCTCGGGGATTTGAACCCCGGAAGGGCGTAAACCCTAACCGCATTAGCAGTCCATTCCTTGCCCTCAAAACGGACATCGCCCTACCGTGCTCAGTCACATCCGGCCAGGTAAACGCCGGTATAGCACGAAACCGGACGCAAGCCGGACGCTCCCCACGCAATTCCCGCTGGCCCATCATCGGCCCAGCAAGGCTGCTCCACGGGCGCCCGCCACACGTGATTACGTTGCCTAGTGTCCTGCGTCGGAAATCCGGGCTATATATTTTGCCAGTGAGTCGAGGATCTCTTCGGCGGTCTTGGTCCAGGTGAAGGGCCTAGGGTTCTGATTCCAGTTCTCGATCCAGGCGCGGATGTCGGCTTCGAGGGCTTGCACGCTCTTGTGCACGCCGCGGCGGATCATCTGGTCGGTCAGGTACCCGAACCAGCGTTCCACCTGGTTGATCCACGAGGAGCCGGTCGGGGTGAAGTGCAGGTGGAAGCGGGGGTGACGGGCCAGCCAGTCCTGGATCGCGGCGGTCTTGTGCGTGGCCAGGTTGTCGCAGACCAGGTGCACGTCAAGGTCCGCGGGCACGGCCTTGTCGATCCGGACCAGGAACTTCTTGAACTCCGCGGCGCGGTGCCGCCGGTGCAAGGATGAGATCACGCGGCCGTCAGCGATGTTGAACGCGGCGAACAAGCTGGTGGTGCCGTGCCGGACGTAGTCGTGGCTGCGCCGCTCGGGCATCCCGGGCATCATCGGCAGCACCGGCTGGGAGCGGTCCAGCGCCTGGGTGCCGGACTTCTCATCCACGCACAGCACCACCGCCTTGTCCGGCGGGTCGTGGTACAGGCCGACGACATCGACGACCTTCTCCACGAACAGCGGGTCCGTGGACAGCTTGAACGAATCGCTCAGGTGCGGCTTGAGATCGAATTTGCGCCAGATCCGCCCGACCGTGGACGGCGACAGGCCGCTGCGGGCTGCCATCGACGACCGCGACCAGTGCGTGGCGTCCTTCGGGGTTTCCTCCAAGGTGGCCGTGATGACCTGCTCCACCTTGTCCAGCAGGATCGACGGCGGGCGGCCCGGCCGTGGCTCATCGGCCAGCCCGTCCAGCCGCCGCGCGGCGAACCGGGCCCGCCACTTGCTCACCGTCGCCGGATCGATCCGCAGGTCCGCCGCGGCCTGCTTGTTCGTCGCCCCGCCCGCGCACGCCAGCACGATCTTGGCCCGCAGCGCCAGCGCCTGCGCGCTGCTGGCCCGCCGGGCCCACCGGGTCAGCTGATCACGCTCCGCACCGGTCAGCACCAGCTCAGCCACCGGGCGGCCCGGCCGGTCATGATCGGCCAGCCCAGCCAGGCCGGCCTCGGCGAACCGGCGGCGCCACTTGCGCACCGTCATCCGCGTCGAACCTAGTTGCGCGGCCACCCGCGCCACCCCGGAACCCGGCTCCGCGCACGCCAGCACGATCCGCGCCCGCTCAGCCAGCCACGCCGACTCCTCCTCCAGCCAGCGGGCAAGTTCAGTACGGTCCTCATCGGTCAGCGTCAGCGGCTCAGCGGTCTGCTGCATGCCACTAGGCTACAGACTTAACTAGCTGATTTCCGGCGCGACACACTAGTGCTGTGATCGCTAAAACGTTTGCCCGGTTCCTCCGAGACCACTGAGGTTGTGAGCCCGCGCCATAGCCGCCTGATCTGCGTGGGGTTGGCTGGTTCCGGTCAGCTGCGCTGGCCGCGCAGAGCAGGGCGCTATGTCGCGGTGTTCACCTGCGCTGATCGGCTGGGCTGGCGGGAGTGGCGCCGGCTTGGCCGGTGGCCGGGGCTTGGCCGCCGGGATGAACTGGCGTGGGGCGTGTCAACCGTTTGGCCGCGGATGGTTGTCTTTACGGGCAGGGGAGGTGAGGGGCGTGGATGCTGCGGCGGAGGCGGAGTTCAGCGAGTTCATGGACAGCCGCTGGCTGCAGCTGCTGCGCCTGGGGTATGTGCTGACCGGTGATCGGGGCCTGGCCGAAGACCTGGCGCAGACCGCGCTGGCGCGGGCGTACGCGTCGTGGCCGCGGATCCGCCGGGCGGGGGACCCGGATGGTTATGTGCGGCGGGTGATGGTGAATGCGAACCATTCCCGGTTCCGCAAGCACCGGGTGGCCGAGCAGCTGACCGGTGCCGTGCCCGAGCCGCCCCCGGTGGACACAGCGGGTGGCAGTGACGACCGCCTCACGCTGATGGCCGCGCTGATGAGCTTGCCGCTGGGGCAGCGGTCAGTGGTGGTGCTGCGGTTCTGGCTCGATATGACCGAGGCCCAGGTGGCGGAGGCGCTGGGCTGCTCGGTCGGCACCGTCAAAACCCAGGGTTCCCGGGCGCTGGCCAAGCTGCGGGCCTCCGCGGGCCTGGGCGAGGGGATGAGCCATGAGCAGCTTTGACGAGCAGGACCTGGGCCGCCGGGTCGACGGGGCGCTGGCGACCATCACCTCCGGGTCGGCGCCGGCGGCGGCGATCGTGGCCCAGGGGCGGCGAATCCGCCTGCGCCGCCGCGCCGCCCGGGCCGGGGTGGCGGTGGTGGCCGCCCTGGCAGTCGCTGTCCCGGTCGCGATCGCATGGCATGGCGCGCTAACTGCGCCGGGTCCCCGGCCGGCCATCAATCACCCCACACCACGGCCTCATCGGCTCCCCACGAAGATGACCGGGCTGCCCATGCCCGCGGGCACCAACTTCAAGTTCCTGGTCCAGGGCAGCGAGGGCACCGGCTTCCCCGGTGCGGCTGACTGGTACTCGACCGCCTCGCGGAGCTTCAAGACCATCGCTGGCCTGCCCCATGAGCCTTTCGATTTCTCCCGCGTACCCGGCGGCTGGTCGGCCGGGTTGTTCCTGGGTGGCTGGAAATGCCCGCCGCACTGCTGGAATGCCCAGTACTTCATCGCCGATGGCTCGACGCACGCCACGAAGATCGGGATTGGTCTCTGGATCTCCCCAGCTGATCACCCGGGCGCGGTCTGGCTAATGAGCTACCCCCCGACGATCACCGACATGGCGACGGCGTCGGCGTACGTCCAGTTGTTCAGCACCAACGGGTCGGCGCTCGGCCCGCGCTACCGCTTGCCGGCTGGTTATTTGCTTGACCGCGGCGTCGGCGGGTACCTGCTCCTGACTTCGTTGCGGCAGAAGAAGCCCCCGTATATCTCCGTGCTGTGGGATCCGCGATCCAACCGTGTGGCCGGCCGCGTTACTGACGTGATCGCCGCCGGCCCCGGCCAGATCGCGTGGAGCCCGGATTGCCGCGGCTGCCGCGTGCGGCTGCTGAACGTGCTGACCGGCACGAGCGTGACGACGCCGATAGCCGCCGGTCAGCCGGGCGGGCTGACTGGCAAGTTCACCGACGACGGCACACTGCTCGCCGTCCAGTTGACTGACGGGCAGCTAGCGGTCTACGACACCAGCAGCGGACAGCTGACCGTGATACCTGGGACCGCGCTCAACAACAACTACTGGCAGGACTTCGGCTGGCTGAATGGCAGCCACACGCTCACCGTCGCGGCGGGCTGCGGACGGTGCAACGCTACGGGCCCGGAGCAGATCGCCTACTGGCAGCCAGGCGACAGCCGGCTCCGGATCGCCACCGTTACCAACCAACGCGAAGCCGACGCCGTCCAGGGTGCGGCGTCCTGAGCCGCCTGACGCCGGTGGACACGTTACGAACTGGTACCCGCCAGCTGGCACGTCGGATAGCCGCCGCCTCGGCATTGATAGACCTAGCGGATCTAGTACTCATGTCACCGGTATAGCGCAAGGCACTGAGCCCTTTTCATCCTGATCTTGAGGTGGCGGCCGAGGGCGGGCAGGGCAGCGGTTAGCCATCGGCGTCGGGGTCGTCTTCGCGTTTGGGCTGGTGGCGGGCCAGAAGCGGTTGCGCGGTGCGCTGTTCGGGTCAGCTGACTCGGGCGGGGCGCTGACGGCGGCCGCGCGAGGCTGCCCGGAGTCGTCAGCTGCAGCTGGAGGACACGTGAGCTACGCGGCGGCGGCCGGGCCCGCCCGGCACGATCTGCTTGGCAGGGTGGGCTCTTCGGGGGTCTGCTGTCATGGGACGCTGTGCGGTATGACGGCGGTGGGCCCGGATGTCTCGCGTCTGGCGAGGGAGGCGCTGGAATGGCTGCTGGTGGTGGCGCGGGGCTGCGGGGAGAGCGTGGCGTGGACCGGCAGGCCGGATGACGGTGAGCTGGACCCGACGTTGTATAGCGGCGCCTCGGGGATCGTTGTGGCCTTGCTGGAGGGGTACCGGCATTTCGGGGATGACCGTTATGGCGAGGCTGCCGAGCGGGGTGCCCGGTCGGTCGCGACTGCGGTAGGGGAAGGGTGGGAGCTGTCGTCGTTGTACCTGGGTCTGGCGGGCATGGCGTTCACGCTGCGGGCGGTGCACAGCCTGCTGGGCG
>Ga0310914_10001815_pt1 | contig 14033 bp, 16 predicted proteins | sample GREbulkMGAN108_FD_203450 | JGI IMG/M metagenome (GOLD analysis project Ga0310914, IMG submission 203450) | Lab enrichment of tropical soil microbial communities from Luquillo Experimental Forest, Puerto Rico - GRE.bulkMG.AN108 | ecosystem: Environmental > Terrestrial > Soil > Tropical forest >... | reverse complement strand
CATGCGTTGAGCCGACGTAGTGCAGAGCGGTTACGCAGCAGGATACGGCGCCGCTTTGGCACCTCGATCGCCGCCTCGCTTTCCAAATGCGTGAGCGTGCGCGAAACGGTTTCGATGGTGAGCCCCAGATAATCGGCGATGTCCTGTCGCGACATCGGAAGCTCGACTGCCCCGCCGTTGGGCACGCGGTCCGCCATTTCCAACAGAAAGCCCGCGACCCGCTCCTCCGCGCTCTTGATCAGAACCAGCGAATGCTCTTGCACACGTCGGAGTTCGCAGGCGGTCAGCTCCCACATTTGGCGTGCCACATCATTGTCCCTTGCCGCAAGCGCCATCACCGTGCTGCGTTTGATCACGATAATCTTGCAGTCGGTGATCGCTTCGGCAGAAAGCGTGTGCTCGTCTCCCGTCTCGAAACCGAAAATGTCGCCGGGCAGATGGAAGGCTCCGATCTGGCGGCGGCCGTCCACCAGGACCTTGTAGGTGCGCACCGTCCCACTGACGACCTTGTAGAGGTAATCGGCGGGCTCGTTCTCCCCGTAGATCTCGGCATTGGCGGCAAACGACATGCACGCGCCCATGAGCTCGATCGTGCCGGCCTGCATGGTGGCACGCGGGACTGGCGCGCGACGAGGTTGCGTCGCCGGCTGCCTCTGGGAAACATTCCGCATTGCGGTCTGCGTCAGCATCGCCCATGACCTCCAGTTGATGAGGCCATTGGTAACCGCTGCGCGAGGAGGCGAAAATTCCGATAAAATCCCTCCGGGCTAGCCCGGAGGCAGGGACAGGCCGCAGGCTCTCGATGAAGACATTCGTCACGGATTTGGCCGCCAAATCGAGCCCGCAGGGCAACCTAAGCACCTTCAAACATTGGCTTTTTGTCCGGCAGGAGGCGCTTCGCTATGCGCTTGCGCCCGTTGCCGTGGCGATCGCGTTCTTGGCCAGACTCGCGCTCACGCCGATCCTGGGAGATGCCTCCCCCTACCTGTTGTTCGTGCCCGCAGTTTTGGTTGCTGGAGGCCTAGGCGGGCTGGGACCGGGACTGCTGGCAACCGCCCTCAGCGTTGTGCTCGGCTTCTTCGTCATCACGATGTCTCCCGGCGTTTCGGCGTCGGAGATCGTCGATGCCGCCTTGTTCACGCTGATCGGAGCGGGCATCGCCTGGAGCGGAGAGCAGCTGCAACGCAACCGTATTCGAGCCGCCACCAGTACGCGGGACGCGCTTGCGCGCGAGGCTCATCTCGCGTCGATCCTCAATACCGTGCCGGAGGCGATGATCGTGATCGACGAGGGCGGAATCGTGCAATCGTTCAGCCCGGCGGCGGAGCGGCTATTCGGCTATAGCGCGGCGGAAGTGATTGGAAAAAACGTCAAGATGTTGATGCCGTCGCCGTACCGGGAGAATCACGATGAGTACCTGAGGCGATATCTGCGGACCGGAGAACGGCGAATCATCGGAATCGGCCGCGTCGTGGTCGGCGAGCGCAAGGACGGCTCGACCTTCCCGATGGAGATCGCTGTCGGAGAAATGCGATCCAGCGACCGTCACTTTTTCACTGGCTTTATTCGCGACATCACGCAGCGTCAGCAGTCAGAGGCGAGGCTGCAGGAGCTTCAAGCCGAGCTCATTCATGTGTCCCGATTGACGGCGATGGGCCAGATGGCATCCGCGCTGGCCCATGAACTCAACCAGCCGTTATTGGCCATCGTGGGCTACATGAAGGGCTCGCGGCGCTTGCTCGAAAGTGGTGCCGAGGAGCGCTCGAGCTTGCTGCGCGATGCCATGGACAAGGCGGGCGATCAAGCTTTGCGCGCGGGACAGATTATCCGTCGCTTGCGCGAATTCGTGGGGCGTGGCGACAGCGAGCGTCGGGTGGAAGGCGTCAGGAAACTCATTGAGGAGGCCAGCGCCTTGGCGCTGGTCGGAACCAAGGATCAGGGCGTGCGTGTCCGGTTTCAATTCGACCCGACCGTCGATCTCGTTTTGGTCGACAAGGTGCAGATCCAGCAGGTGTTGCTGAACTTGTTGCGCAATGCCGTCGAGGCCATGAAAGCCTCGCAAAGTCGCGAGCTTGTTATCTCCACGGCAGCCGGCGACGACGACATGATCGTCGTCAGCGTGAGCGACACCGGACCCGGGATCGCGCCGGAACTGATGTCGCAGCTCTTCCAACCCTTTGTCACCAACAAGCGCCAGGGAATGGGTGTCGGCTTGTCGATCTGCCGCACCATTGTCGAGGCCCACGGTGGACAGATCATGGTGGAGCCCAATCCCGGCGGTGGAACGATCTTTCGCTTCACGCTGCGGGCCGCGACCGGGGAGGATTCCAGCGATGCCGCCTGACAAGTCCATCGTCCACGTGATCGGCGACGACGAGGCGGTGCGCCAGGCGCTCGCTTTCCAGCTGAGGCTAGGCCGGTATTGAGGTGCGGACCTGCGAATCCGCCGTCGTGTTCCTTAGAGATTGCGCCCACGGTCCAGACAGGCTGCATCATTACCGATGTGAGAATGCCCGAGCTCAGCGGTGTTCTACCTGTTTGCCGGGCTCAAGCTTGCTGTGCCGGTCATCGTCATCACGGCTCACGGGGATATCCGCTCGCCGTGGAAAGCGATGAGACTGGGGCCGTCGACTTTCTCGAAAAGCCTTTCTAGGACGAGGTTCTACTCGCGTCGGGCTCTGAGATACCTCGTCAGCGGCTGCAGCGTGCTTCTCGCGATCGTTTCTATTGTCATCGGTAGGGGGTTGCGAAGGCTGTAGCGACGATGCCGATCGGCAATGCGACCATGATCAATCCGACGAAGATCGTGACCGATGCGACGATGCGTCCCAGCACGGTACGTCGCCGTAGCCGATCGTGCCCAGCGTGACGATGGCCCACCACATCGCATCGGGAATCGTGCCCAACTTGTCGGGCTGTGCATGACCTTCGACCACGTGCATGATGCTAGCAGCGAGCAGCGTCGCACCCAGTAAAATCACGAAGCCTCCGAACAACGCACGGCGCCCGCTGTAGAGAGCGTCGAGCAGCGAGCGCATGGCTGGTGAGTAGCGCGCCAACTTGAGAAACCGCACCATTCGAAACACCAATACGACCCGCAGGTCAGCCGGCAAGACCAATGCGAACCAAAACGGCAGAACCGCGAGAAGATCAATCACGCCGAGCGGGCTCGACACAAATTCCCATCGGGCCTTGCGTTCGCTCGAATGCCGGTGCGGCGCGTGCTCGGCCGCCACCCAAACCCGTAGCCCGTACTCGATGGTGAAAACGACGAGCGATAGCAGTTCGATCGCAAGGAATAGCGGCCCATATTGCGCCTCCAACGCAGGCACCGAATCGAGCGTCATAGTGACGAGGTTCGTGATGATCAGAGCGACGATGAGTCGGCCGACGATGAGACCCGTCCGATCTCCGATCGTGCCGTGCTTCAGGATCTCATATAGGCGGCGTCGAAGATCTTTGCTCCTGCGCCAGATGTGTCGCGGCATAGCTGAGCTCTATCCGAGCGATATGCCATATCCTCGTTATTACATGACCGGTTCAACGGACACGACTCTGAAGGTATGGGACCCACCCTCATGACGGCGAATTGAACATTGGACGCACACATGCCTGACCAATTAGCGGCAACCGGACATTCCATCGAACTACGGGTCGAGGATGTCTCCCAGCTCTTTCACACCCTGGATCCGTTTCCGTTTCGCGAGCGGGATCTCGACAAGGAGGCGGAGGAATTCATTGTCAGCTGGGCAAGAGAGCTGCCTCGGGATCGGCCGCTGCGGATCGTCGTGCATCTGCCGGAGGCACAGGCGTCGCTTCCGGAAGCGCGCGAGATCAGTGCGGCGATCACCGGCTATTTCGGCTATCGCGCCCGCATCATCGGGCTGGATCTCAAGGAGTTGTTTCGGGTCGGCCGCTGGGCACTCGCCATCGGCGTCGCCGTGCTCTCGTTCTCCGTCATCATCGGCCAGACCGTCGTGGTCAGGATTGCGCCGCAGCCGGTCGCCGGGCTGATTGCGGAGAGCCTGCTGATCTTCGGATGGGTCGCGAACTGGAGGCCGATCGAAATATTCCTGTACGAGTGGTGGCCGCTCGTTCGTCGGCGCAATCTCTACCGGCGGCTGGCGGCAGCGCAGGTGGGACTGAAACCATACAACAGCGACCACGGCGGGACAATTCCCCCGTCAGATTGAAGGAGCTATAGGCGAAAATTGATGGGCGTGAAAGAGTAAGGCGGCGCGGACCTTCACGGGCCGGTAGCGGGACATGAGGCGATTTGTGCCTAATCTCGTCACCTGCATTGCCTGGAGGGCGGAAAGTCCCACGGCGACCGCCTCTACGACGAGTAAAAGGTGCGCAGCCCGGGTTGCCGGCTGCCCTCGGCCTACGCTTCGCTGCTCATGCGACAACGCGAGGCTCTTATCCCGAGAACATCAGCAATTCGCGAGACACACCCAGTTGTGAACGAGTGCGCAGGGCTCCGATGTATCTCGCGTTCCTAGCCTACGCCTTTAGCCCGCTCCCTAGAAACACGAGGCAAGGTCATCTTTCAAGAAAAATGCGGACGCTGTCATGCCATCGAAGCCGTTGGCGAGAGCCCGCTCAACAAAGCCCCAGCAATGCGCGATATCTACGCCCGGTTTAATCCACGAGAGCTGCAGGCGGAACTCTCCGAGGGCAAGGTCTCTAGAACCTATCTCAAAACCGTTTGAAGAGGATCACGAGACATGCAAGTTGGACAAAGCCGAGGAAATTGTGGGCGTGGTACTCCCAGCGAATGAGGATCCGGCGCTGCCATTGAATCCAGGCGAAGAAGCGCTCAACGAGCCAGCGTCGCATGTAGCGGCTTAACCTTCGCCGATCTTGCGTGGGCGGCTTGCTTCGGTTGCTCCGATGCGGCGCGATCATCTCGATGCCGTCCTTTCGCAGTTCCGCATCCAGCGGATCGCTGTCATAGGCACGATCGCCGATCAAGTTTTCCGGCTTGGCCTCGATCATGTAGAAGTCGAAACATAGCTGCACCAAACGCACTTCGTGATGGTTCGCCGCGTGCGTGCTGACCGAGAGCGGCAATCCATGGCGATCCACAATCGCCATGATTTTCATGCCTTTCCCACGCTTCGTAGCGCCGATTTCCAATCCGCCACCCTTGGCCATAACAAAGGTCGCGTCAATGAAGCATTCTTCTTCGTTCAGTGCACCTCTATCGCGAAGCTCGTTGGCAACATCCGTCAGCACGCGACGCAAAACCTCATCGCGGCACCAAGTCTGAAAGCGCCGATGCACAGTTTTGTAGTTTGGGTAGCTCTGCGGCAGCATGTGCCATTGCGCGCCTGTGTTGAGAATCCACAGTACCGCTTCAAGCACACATCGCGTCGGAGTCGGTTTGCGCCCAGGACGCCCATCGGCAATATGCTCCTCCGGAAAATGATCCCGCATGCGTTCCCACTGCTCGTCCGTGAGCCGAATCATTCGTCATTTATACCGGATCGACAGCAGTCGGCAATTTTGAGATAGGTTCTAGACACAAGGAGATGCCGCAGATCGACTTTTCCGATGAGGATGTGCATGCAATCCTTGCGTACCTCTATGCTCTCACGGTTAGGAAATGAGATCGGAGCATCTCTGAGTGCAGCGCTTGCCTCACCATTAGGAGCACTCCGATGACGATCCGGGACATTCTCTTTCCGATGCTCAGCTATCCCACGGCGACAGCAGTCGACAGCATCGAAAGAGCCGTGACCTTAACTGCCGGCCTCGGCGCTCATATCGTGGGCGTGACATTCGAGTTAGACATCCGCTCGCCCGTGGGCCTTTACGCACATCCCGTCCATATCAGCGGCATATTCGCGGCTGAACGCAAGAAAAGTGCCTCCAATGCACGCGACCTCATTGCGACGTTCGATGATATCTGCGCACGCCAAGGTACGGCCCGCACGGGGGCCACGCATGAGCACGCGGTCGAACATTGTTCTCCCATCGAAGTAGCTGCGATCCTCGTCGATCATGCGAAGCTACGAGATCTGTCCGTCTTTCCCATCAAGGCAGAAGACCAGGGCCAGCAATCTCTCGTCGAGGCACTCATCTTCGAGTCCGGCCGGCCAGTATTGCTTTTGCCCGAAGCCGCAACCCGACAACTGTCTTCGTCTTTTAACAGGGTGGCCGTTGCTTGGGATCATAGCCGCCCTGCGACGAGAGCCGTCGCCGATGCGCTGCCCATGTTGCGGGGAGCAAAGCATGTTCATGTCGTTACCGTCGTCGACGAGAAAAATCTGCGCAAGCCCGGGTCGGGGGCAGAGTTGTGCAAGCACCTGGCTGGGCATGGCGTGGAGGTGACGTTCGACAAGGTCCAGGCCAACGGCCGGGCTATTGGCGATGTTCTTGAAGCGTTTGCGGTTGAGCGCAGCATCGACTTGGTGGTGATGGGCGCCTATGGCCATTCCAAGCTGCGGGAATTCATTCTCGGGGGAGCGACCAAGCGCGTGCTGACCCACCCCTTTACCTGGACGTTGCTCTCGCATTAGGTCACCGGGCTGACGCGGAACGGCCGCAGAGCGGACATGGCGCATCCCCCGATAAAGGAGGGCGCTAACGCAGACCTAGCCTGCGGACGTAAGCCTCGCGTGCCTCATCGAGATGCGACATGTTTAAATTCAGACGCAGGAGCAACTCATAAAGCGACGCGGCGCGCTTGTTCTCTGGCTTGTCCAATAAATCGGCAACCCACGTGTCGATTGACGTTACCTCGCCCGCTGGGGCGGAGGCTCGATGTAGGCCTTCCACTTCCGCAACACGGACTTCGGGTCGTACAACTTCAGGCGCTTGGTGAAAGTGAGGCGCTGTGTTAACACGAGCCCCGATGAAATCTGCGACGCAGCGCTCGCTCGCCTGATGCTCGCTCTCGCTCAGGCGGCCGTGAAATAACTCATACCTCAGCCAGACGCGATAGGTGTTGACAACGTCCGTCCCGCAGTATTTGGCGATCTCCTTGATCCTCCCCTCAAGGAAGTATCGCTCAACCTCGCTCCCGTCGATGCCCTCGGGCTTGCCCGGCAGGCCCATGATCTTGCTGAGCTCGTTCAGCGAGGCCTTGGTGTGAGGAGCGAATGAGGAGAGGATGTCGCACAAGTCGACTGCGTCCTCAGTGTATCGGTTGAAGTAGAGCCGAGCGGCCATTCCTGGCGCTGAAACGCCATGAATCATGGCGCGATAGCGCAGGACGGGAAGATCGAAGCTATTGCCGTTGAACGTCACGAGCTGCGGCTTCAGCTGCGCGATCTTGTCGCAGAAAGAGGCAATTAGCTGCTTTTCAGTTTGCTCACCGACGTGGGGTGCACCGAGCGCGTCCACTGCCCAGTGGTCGTTCTCGCGATGAGCGACGAGCGCGCCGATGCAGACAATCGTGTGGTAGATGTGCTTCGGAAACCTGTTGCCGAGCACCTCACGAATGTCCGCGTCCGGCTTACCGACGAGATCGTTGGCGACTGCGAACCCGACGAGGTCGGGCACGGTCTCCAGGTCCCAGACGATGACGCTCGGTTTCATGCAGATCGCCGCCCACTAGCCGCTCGAGCCCCTACGTTCGAGACGTTCGCCCGACACGAGCTTTGGCCACTTCTGCCTCCACTACCTCAACGATTTCGCGTAACTCGTCAGACAATTGATTAGACAGCCTTTCGCAGAATATTTCGGCGAGGCTGTGATAGTACCATAGCGTTTGCTTCGTAGACACGTTGAAGCGTGCCCAGACTTTTTCCCCGATATCCGGTTTTCGCAGATCACGAAGGATGGTGCGCGCATTGTGAACCTTGTCGGCGAGCGATACCCATAAAATATCCTCGTCTGCCGTCCGCAGGTGCGCGAGATAAGCTTCCTTTCGTTCTCGCCAATCTGCCTTGCGCTCCCCTTTTCCCGTATCGGCGAGACTATCCGAGCAGGCTTCCACGATCCACGCCACGTGCTCGCCGAACCGGTTGCGAACATCATCCAGTCTCGCCTTGCCGCCCTGATCTTCAACGCTATCGTGCAGAAGTGCCGCAATGGCGAGGTCTTCGTCGCCGCCGTATTCTAGAACCGTCGCAGCGACGGCCAGCAGATGGGCGACGTAAGGGGTGCTGGTTCCTTTACGCACCTGTCCCCCGTGAACGTGAGTTGCGTAGAGGAGAGCGCGATCGAAGCGGTCGGTTAAGGTGGTGCTCATTACCTTCTATTTCTCGGAACCTATGCCCTCATCGCCGCCAATTGCTGTGAGCAAATTAGGATCATTAACACATCTCGGGTGATGCATGCCGGCAAGAGCGGCACGGCGCAGCGCCTCTCTTGGTTCCTGTGCCCGAACATATGCCGCCTCAGCGCGACAACCCGACGACCTATTGCGGCAGGACCGATCTCCTGGTCCCCTGCATGAACGCTTGCATCTCCTCCTGAGTGAGCCGACCATCTTTGTTGCTATCCATGCCCTTGAAAATCCGTTCGTGAGCCGCCTGAAACTCCTGCAATGAGATGGTCCCGTCACCATCGCTGTCCATCAAACTAAAGATCATCCGCATCATGATTGGAGGACCCATCACACTTCCCGCCATGCCGCGACCCATCATCCCCATCATGCCCGGACCCATCATCCCACCTCGCCCCATCATGCCCGGACCCATTCCCCCTTGCCCCATCATGCCGCAGTCCGTCATACCCGCTTGTCCGCTCGTGCCCGCGCTTTCTTGGCCCGTAGGGTGGTGTTCCGTATGTTGCTGATCTGGTTGCGGTGTCATTCGGTCCTGTGCAATCGCATTGAAAGCGCCATACGCTAGAATCAGAGCAGATGTCGTGAACATCAGAACGCGCTTGTGCATTTCAACCTCCTCAGCGTCGGACGAGATAGTTGTAGACCAGGCCGAGAACGACTGCAGTAACCCAGCCGAAGACGATGCTAAAGACAATGCCGTCGATCCAAACCCGAACCGATGTCATTGGCGCGACAGAGAACAGGCCGATCCACCCGTGCGAGGCCTGCCAATCTGGCAAAACGAGCGCGACCGCCAGGCAGATCACGAATAGGACGACCAGTGCTGCTGAAAGCCCCCACCCCAGCGCAACAATGTTGAAGGGATTATTCTGCGTGGTCTGTGTGTTCATCGCATCCCTCCTTTTACAGCCAACAAAATTGGTCGCGACGCTTGGGTTTTCAACGCGCTTCCGGCTGCTGGAAGACTGGCCGTGTCCTTGCAGCTGCCGCCTGGACCTCCCGCTCGCGACGAAGTCGTGGTGTCGGCAGCACCGAGCCGCGGAAACCAAGCGGGCGTTGTTGCCGCATAGCGATCGTAGTCTTTGCCAAATTCCGCTCGGACCTCGCGTTCCTCTTGGCTGGCTAGTCGCACATACATCCACACCAGCACGGGGAACATCGCAAGCGTCAGCAGCGTCGGCCACTGCAGGAGAAAGCCGAGCATCACCAGGATAAAGCCGACATATTGCGGGTGGCAGATGTAGCTGTATGGTCCGCTGGTCGCGAGGACATGACTTTGCTGGGCAGCGAATAGCACGCGCCAGGCGGCGGCAATCAGGACGAAACCGGCACCGATCAGCACGAAACTCAGAATATGAAACGGCCCAAAGTGTGGGTTCGACTTCCAGCCGAACATCATCTCGAGCAGATGTCCGGCGTCGTGTGAGAACCAATCCACGCCGGGATATCGGGACTGAAGCCAACCTGAGAGGAAATAGATGCTCAGCGGAAAGCCGTACATCTCGGCGAACAGCGCCACCAGAAACGCGCTGAACGCGCCGAATGACCGCCAGTCGCGGGGCGTCCGCGGCTTAAAGAAGCTGTAGCCGAATAGAATGAAGACGACTGAGTTGACGATCACCAGGCTCCAGAGGCCATAGGCGGGAGTATCCATGTTCATGATGCTCCTCCTTCGCCCTCCTCTTGCCCATGGCTTCCGTGGCCACCGTGCCCATGCATGAAGAAGTGCATGAGTGGGCAAAGGAGGAGAGGCACATAAAGGAGTACGCCCAGGACATGGGTGCGATGCTCGGTGAACAGCAGCGCGCCGGCAACGATGAGGAAGCCCAGCAGAGCCAGTCCCGCCGGCGACCTAAGAAAACTACCTTCATGACGGCCGGAGTGGTCGTCCAGCGACAATTGGTGTGTCCCGCGATGCGATGGCGGTCTCATTGATTTCCGGTCGGCGATCCTCGCGCTTTGGCTAGAACTTGTCAGTGCGTCAAGGCACTTGGTGAGTTTGAAGTTGGAAAGCTTTCAGCTCCCCAGCCATGCTCTTTCGCCGAATACCAATCCTTGCCAACCAGATTGTGGGTCCCATGGCTTGGGAGACGGACACTGGTCGGAGACGTGAACAATTCGTCGGATCGGTACTGCAGGTCACGATCGAGCACGAACATCGCTCCAATTGCAATCAAAATGGCAACCGCCACGGCCGACAAAAACACACCCATGCTAACCCTCCAGTACCTTAAAAAAATAGCCCTGCTTGTTTGCGCAGGAATTGATGTGGATCAAATTGCACGTACCGTGGCATCCGGCGGAGGCTTCAGTTGGTACGCCATCGTTTGCTTCGTTCACGCGACTTACCTATCGGTCTTGGTCACTGACCGCGCGATGGAAGCGTGGTATCATCCCTCCATTGCATTAATGACCCCCAGACGGGAGGTCACACGGCAAGCTACGTCCGACGACGAAAACTCTTAGTCACGCTCGGCGGCGCGGCAGCGGCTTGACCGCCGGCGGCACGCGCGCAGGAGCCAGAGCGGATGCGACGCATCGGGATCGGCTTGTCCACCAGCGCGCATGTGAGGATGCTCGATGCCTGCTTTTCTCGGAGGAGGTCGCGCGCATAAAGAAGGGTCCGCCCAGTATCAACGATATCATCGACGAGCAGCACAGCTCGTCCGGACAGATCGAGCTCGAACTCGCCGATCAGACGCACATTGCCTGAACTCTCTCGCCCGATCCCGTAGCTGTTAAGCCGCATGAATTCGACGCTCGGATTGCAGCCGATGCGGTAAAACGCGCGTACCAAGTCGGCAACAAAAACGAAACTGCCCACCAGTAAACCCACAACCACGAAGTTGCCCGGGAGGCAGGGTGCGGCCGCGCGCGCGAGCTCCTCGACGCGAGCGCTAATTTTCGCTCTCGTCGAAGAGCTTGGTCAACTCGAGGCGTCGTCGTTCCGCTTTCATGGAGATATCAAAGTGTCGTGTCCGCCGGTCCCTTCGTCAACACAACCAATTGATAAGACTAGCGCGCGGACTGGAAGGGAATTTGATCTGGCGCAATGATGTGCTGATCGGACCGGTCGGTATTGAGGGTAGTGTTGCGGACATTGATAGGCGTGTTGCCTGGGCGAATCTGGCCCGAAACGGGCATTTCCGATGACGTCAAACGGCCAGACTTTCACATTGGTTAAAGCTCGAGCGGAAATTTAATCTAGATCAAAATCGTCTATTCGAGGCCACGTATGATTATGGATCATTCAACCTACCTGCCGGCACGGTTTCCAGGGAAATGACGTTTTAGTTGAAAAGGGGGTTCGCCTATGAAAGCGCACGATGTGATGGTCTCCCCCGTGATTACCGTGAAGCCCTATTCTTCGGTAAGGGAAGTTGCCAAAACGTTTCTGGAGCGCCGAATCAGCGCCGCCCCCGTTGTAGATGATCAGGGCAAGCTGGTTGGGATCGTCAGCGAAGGCGATCTGATGCATCGCGCGGAAGCTGGAACCGAGCGGCATCGTTCTTGGTGGCTGCAGGCATTGACCGCGGAGGAGATACTCGCCGCCGAATACGTCAAAGCCCATGGCCGTAAAGTGGCGGACGTCATGACGCGCGATGTGATTACCGCGACTGCTGACACGCCGCTCCATGAGATTGCCGCCTTACTGGAGAAGAACTCCATCAAACGGGTGCCGATCGTAAAGAACGGCCAGCTCGTCGGCATCGTGAGCCGGGCCAACCTCATTCAGGCGGTGGCCAGCACCCGCAAAGGACTGGAAATCCCGCTCTCCGATACCACCATCCGCGACAAGCTGCTCGCCCATCTGAAGGGGCAGACCTGGGCACACACCTTGCTGCTGAACGTCACAGTGAACGGAGGTGTCGTCGACCTTTGGGGTATCACGAGGTCCGACGCAGAGAGGAAAGCAATTCGGGTGGCCGCCGAATCCACCCCAGGCGTTTCCGCCGTTAACGACAATTTGATCCCCCGTCCGAGAGGAGGTTGGACATGACCTGCAAGATCGCAGTTCGTCACCAAAACTCCACGCCCGGAGGACCAGCGAGCCGAATAGCCGGAGGAGAAGAGTAGGCCGGCTCGGATTGATTTAAGGGCGTCGTGTCGATTGCAAATTTCTTTGTGAGGCTCGCCGACATCTGAGACAAATCATAAAAGTCCAACGTGCAAACAGTAATCACGATCGCACCATGCCGGCCGGAACGTATGGTTCCGGCCACAGGTTTCTCAGCTCTTCCGGCAGGGCGCGGCGCACGTCGTCGATCTCACCGCGACTGATCTTCTTCGAAAGCAATTCGAACACCGCGATCACCGCCTGAGACGGCTGAACAAGGGGATCTGGTTTGAAGGAATCCTCCACCTGCGCCAGAAAATCGGCCTTCGTCCGGTGCTTGACGGGAGTTGCAGCCGGCCGCCATTGCTCATAATAGGCGCCGCGCAGCAAGGTCGGCAGTTGCGCCGCCAGATCGGCCATCTCATTGAGCTGCAGCCGATCGCGTAGGGCGTGGAGGACGGCTTTGAGCAGGCGATAGGATCGCGGCTTGTTGTTCCAGCCAAGCCGATCATCCAAGTCGTTGATCCAGATGTGGGTGAGTTGAATGGTGTGGTCGAGGCTTTCAAGGCCGGCGCTCATGACTTCACTCCTTCCTTAACTTGCCAAAGCATAGATTCGCCGGCCCAAGCCGAATTGAGGAAGATCAAATCCAACTCGCCGATCACAGGCGATCAATCTCGAACTCTTCACAGGAGCGGCCAAGAAGTGAGAGCCCCTCCTCCAGGAAGTCTCCTAGCAACGGCGTGCCGAGAAGATAGTCGGCCGTACGTTCATTGTGCGCACGAGCCGCCTCCTCGCGTACCGTTGGCCAATCGCTGGCGGAATAGTCATCCCGCCCCAGCCAGGTGAGCGCAACGAGATCGATCTGCTCGTCTTCTGACAAAGAATTGATGAGGGACGTAAGTTCCTCGACGACGGGATCGTCGCTGTGGTCCTCGAGCACCGCAGCATCCTTGTCGTCTGAAGGATTCGATCCCGGATCCGGCTCGCTCACCTCATCCTTAGCGTCGAATTCCCGGGCCTTCATGATGATGAAACAGACTTTCTCGGGCGAAATCGTGAGCGTCGCCACGTCCTCGTCTGCTGGTACTTCCGTTTGGCTCGATCCGGCTTCCATCTGCACTACCTACATGAGCGACGCGACACTGCCGCTCGGATCCTGGTCGATTTTGGCCATTAATGAGCGCCCCGCGCCGGCGAATCTTTGAGAAAGATCAATTTCGACCATTCCGCCGGATACAGCGGAACCTCCGCAGGGAACGGTCAGCATTCCCCAGCGTTTTTGATCGAGATCAAAATACGAGGTCGGCTCATGTGATCGGATGCAATCACGTCATGCGGAGGCAAGATTGGCGAAGTACGGCAGTGAAGCGTCATTGGGATGCTGATCTGACCTATGCGATGAACCAGTCTACCGAGGAAGCATGGCGGAGGGACCCGCAGCCGTCATTCCGAGCGCCCCAGAGGAGACTCCAGGGTGGAGGAGAAGCGGCGCGGGTCCTGCCCTTTTCGGGGTCCTTCCCGCCACACAAGAACGCTCCGGACCCCGTGGCTTGTGTTGCCTCGCATCAAGGACATTTCGCCCCGAAAGCGAGTGACATGCGATAAGAATGGAGGCTCACATGGCAGAGATCGGCAGGTCCGCGAAATCCTCAGCCCCGGGCTTCGTTCCCGCCGCATTCGGCGAAACGGGAAGGAAGCAGTTCGAGGCAGCACTCGAGGTACAGAAGGAACTCC
>Ga0310914_10001810_pt1 | contig 14040 bp, 8 predicted proteins | sample GREbulkMGAN108_FD_203450 | JGI IMG/M metagenome (GOLD analysis project Ga0310914, IMG submission 203450) | Lab enrichment of tropical soil microbial communities from Luquillo Experimental Forest, Puerto Rico - GRE.bulkMG.AN108 | ecosystem: Environmental > Terrestrial > Soil > Tropical forest >... | reverse complement strand
AACAACGCAAGGATTAAAAAGATGCGACGGTGAATTGTGCGGAGGGGCTGAATCATCGGTGCGGATTCCTTTCCGCTGGAGGCTCACCAGTTCGAGAGAGCCAACGGCGAAGTAGGAGGGGCCAGAGTGCTGCTGCACCTGGGAAAATCAAAACGCGAAAGCCAACGCCGCTGCCAATCGCCTGCGAATCGATACGTTTCACGCCCGATGGTGACGAAGGCAATCGCGAAAAATAACCCCGCTATGCAGTAAAGATAGAGGGCATCTGCCAACAGAGTTGAGACTCGTTCATACATTGTGGTTCCCGATGGGAATGACTGCGCCCGTGACCTGAGAGGCGCGCTCGGTAGTGAGGGAGACAACCAAATTTACAACGTCTCTAGGCTGAATCCATTTCGAGAAATCAGCATCGGGCATGGCCTCGCGGTTTGCCGGTGTATCCATGGTCCCCGGCAAAACGACATGCGCAGTCAAGCCCGCGTCCTTATTTTCAAGTGCCACCGTGCGGACCAACATCGCGAACGCAGCTTTAAACGTAACGTACGCCCCGAGTTCGGAATGCGGTTCGACAGCGGTCAGACTCCCAATTGCCACAATTCGTCCTCTTCCGGACTTTCGCAAATAGGGCAGCGCGGCGCGCAGCACGTAAAACCCTGATGTCAGGTTTAGGTCGCGCATTCGTTCCCAAGCGTGGTCGTCAGTTTCTGCAACGGTTTGGCCACCTACAAAACCACCGAACACGTGAACAAGCACATCGAGTCTGCCGAACTGCGTGATCACGAACTGAACCGCGTCGCTCACCGCGCCCGCTTTGGTGAAATCGACCGCCAGCGCAGTGAAATTGGGTCCTGGAAAGTCTTGCTGGGAAATGCTTCGGGACGCGCCTACGACGGTTGCGCCGGTTTCCAGGAACCGCCGGGTGATGAGGGACCCTAGACCTCCCTTTGCCCCTGTGATGAAAACTACCCTGTCTTTCATGAACCTTACGCCTCCTCGATTTTGTTAACCCTGGGTGGCTCATCTACTGCTGATGTATCTCGTATTCCTCTTCCACAGCCGGCCGCCTGATAACGTACAAGCCATCTGCCCCAAGCAGGAAAGTGGTGCCGGTCTCATCGTTCGTAACTTCTTGACGAACCTGCTTCACCTCATAGACGCGCTCGGGTTCACCTGAATTCACGGTTGCGAAAATCTGGTAGTTCCGAGCGTTTGCATCTGACTGCACAGTCGCTTGATTGGCGACCGTGAATCCATCACCTATCAGACGGTCGCCCAAGCCATGGAACTTCAGCTCTGGAACGTTCTTAATGGTCGGGGCCTTTGCCTTGTGCAGGTCTAATACGGCCTCGCCTTGACCATCCCGGAAGCGGATAAGCTCTGCATAATCTCCAAGAGGGGAGACAAAGTCGAACGAACCAGGAGCGTCAAGTTGTGCTGCGGGCTCCTGCTTGATCTTGGCCGGGTTGGTCACATCAAAGATGGCGAGACGGGCGCCATCGTTCTGTTCGACATAGAGAAAGGTTCTGCTATCTCCTGTTGCATGAAGCACCATCGCTTGGCCGGTGACTCGTGCAAGTTCGGGAAGCTCCGCAGGCCGGAGGAGAATGACTTTGCTAGGACGGCTCCTCGGTGCTGCATAGCCGGCCATTGTGAGGGCGGCTGCGGCCACGAGGGCTAATCGAGCAATTCGGATCGTTTGTTTCTTGTTCAAGATACTGCTCCTTTCGAATAGATGATTCTGATGATTCGTTGATTTCTTCAAAACACACCCCGACACGCCTCAATGAGATTGGTTTAAGAATAAATGTCCGTTCTTTCTCCACTCTCTGAGGAGGCCATCTATTGCCAGCGGTCCAGAACCAGCGAAAACGAGGGCGGCGAGACAGGCAAGATAGAGCAGATCAATCTCGTAGCCCGGCGGCCCGAACTGGGCGCGGCCAGACATCACACTCAGCAGCTTGATCGAACTGAACCCGTAGGGGAGATGAACAGTTAGCATGGCTACGAAAAGAACCGCTGCCATTGGCACACTTACAAGGGAGACAAAAGCCCCGAGCAGAACCGCGAGGCCGCCGATGAGTTCGGTCAGAATGGTGAGCCATGCCATGAGATGAGGCGCGGGGACGCCCATCGCATACAGGATGGTGGCGAAGGCTTCGGGCCCCCTCGAGAGTTTCGCAAAGCCATGCTCCATGAAGCCGTAGCCAACAATCAGCCGTAGCGGAATAGCAGCCCAAACAGCTATCGAAGGTCTTGCCAAGAATGCAAGACGGCTGCTGCCGTCCCGTTCCAATGATTGAGTAAGTTGGTTCATATTTCAAAAGCCTCTCTATTCCTCGTGATCGTTGTCGAAGCGCGAAGCGTCAAGAGCAAACTCGTGAACTTCAAGCGCCCTTCTTCATTCATTATGATGTTATAATGTCATGGAGGTTACAGAATTTATGAAAACTCTGTCACCGATATCTCGTTCTCGAGAGTGGGATACCGCGGGTTGAAAGATACGCTGCAGCGGCCTTCCTTCAGCAGCGCTACGTTTCTGGTGCAAGCTGGGATGGATCAGCTTCGGCGGAACATCCGCTCGTATTGCCATCATGCATGACGAGTTGGTCGAGACGCTTCGGCGCAGCGGGCAGAGACGCGGTTCATCCGTTCTTCAGGGCGGTCCATTACTGGTCGTTCCCTTCGACCAACTCCCCCGGAGTTGGAGTCAAATAACCAAACAATCCTCCGGAGCCATGGTTCGGTCCAGCAGTGAAGTAGACTTGTGCGGCAGGCGCTGCCGCGGTATCGCTGTTGTTCGGATTGACGTTGCCAGGGCTTAATGCCCAAATCCCGTTGATTGTTAGGGGGCTTCCACTTGCGTTTTGCAAAAGCCCCTCAAACTTTCCGGTGGTCAGGTCGTAGGCAGCAATAAAACCGCTGGACTGTGTATCGCCACCGCCGGCGAATTGTCCGATGAGGAGATCGTGGCTGAATCGTCCGAAATCGAGGGGAGCGAGAGCGATGCCCCAAGGCGCGTTCAGCCAATCGCCGTGCTCTAAACGGCGCAAGAGACGACCGGTGGTGCTATAGATATCCACGAATCCCAACCCCGGGCCGTCTGTTTCAAAGCGCGCACCTTCTTCGTGCAGTACATAGGTGACGACAATATCGTTGCCAATGGCTTGCACATTGAACGGCACGTAATTGCGAGGAAGTTCCTTATCGAAGAACGACCGTTCAGAGGATTGGTCGCCATTCTGGGATGAGTCTTCGTCAGTTTGCTGCTGGGATAGATTTGCGGGATGGAAAGCATTGTCGTAGACATCCACGCGCCCTTTGGTGAAATTCGCCGCGTAGAGATACCGTTTGCCATCGACGAAAGCACTGGTGAGTCCGGTATAGCTTGAACCATCCGTGGTCCTGACTACGGTCACAGCCAGCGTCGAAGGCGGTGTCGACCCTGGCGCGAGAGCTACAGTGGGGTTCCATCCGGCGAGCGTTCCGTCAATCGTCGAAAAGAGGAATAAGGCTGGTTTGCCAGGTGCCAGCAAGAAATCGGTCTGGCTGCCGTTGGAGATGGTGCCTGTCGGCGAGCCCGTTGGAGCGGACTTATTGGTCGGATCGGCCGGTGGGATGGTAACAATCAGAGATTGCTTCGACCCCGCACCATGGTAGAGGGTGCTGACGCCAGTAATATTGTCAGAGACCCACCATGGGCTTCCGGAGCCGCGGGATATTCCCCAAGCATTAACCAGTTGAGGGTCGGTCACAGGAGCGACTCCTGACGTGTTGGAAACAAGATCAGTTTGGTTGTAGTGTTGCCCGAAACTAGCAATGCCCGCCAGCAAAAGCAGGGCCGTGCTCACAGCAAAACGCATCATCAATTTCATTCGCTATCTCCTCTTAGATAGTGCTCTCGCAGCACAGCCAGCGAACCACATCCAGAAAGCTGAGTTGGGTCTAGAAGTGATTTTCTGGGCCTAATCTTTGTTGTGTCGGAAGACAGTGGCACGAAATAAGGAAGAGCTATTTCAATCCCGCCGAGCTGCGTCCGCGCTCTGCGCTAGATCACGCAAGAACTCGAAGAACGCAGCCGAGTGCCCGATGAAAAGCCCGTCCGCGGTCAGACTCGCCAAGGCCTTCATTGCGGCCGCTGTCGTTTCTGTTGGGCGAATGATCGAGCATGCGGGGAGCTGTCCGCTGAGGAAGGTGGTTGGCTCGGGCATGATGAGGTTGGTTTGAAAATCCTCACCGCCAAAAGGCGATGAATTCAGATCCGGAAAGGTCACTTTCACGCCTGTCGCGGGATCGACGACATCGGTCAGTTGCGGTGCGTTGCCGGCTTTATCGTGCCAGGTTTGGAAATGCGCGATTTCCACTCCGCCGATGCTAAGCAGGATTCGGAGAACCTCGACACTCTTGACGCGTTGCGCAAGCTGAGGATAGAGGCTCGTTCTACCTTGTTCGATGAAAGCAAAATGAAAGCCAGCGGTGTTTGCAATGGCTTGCAAGAAGTTGGGATTGGCAGTGTCCTTATCGGTTCGGGGAATCGCGGGGTGTTGACCAGCAGCTAAGGACGGAATTGCTTGCGGAAACGTATCGCCCAAATCAGGGTTACCCGTGCGACTCCGGTAACGTGTCCACCACGAGGTATCCACCGTCAGTTGCGTCAGGTTCGTGAGCCGCCCGAACTGGTTCGCGCCGGTGGCCTTGCTGCTTGGCAACGTGCGGAACTGGTCCAGATTCACCGTGGGAGCGCCTTTTGAAGCTAGGTAAGCGTTGATGAAGGCCTCGTGAGATAGTTCGTCTTCCGTGTTGTCGTGAATGTATTGGGGCATGTCGCTGTCGAGGGGCAGAAGGTCCTGCATGTACGAAGGGTTTCCCCCGGTGAGTTGTGGGGGATAGCCGGGAATCAGCGTGCTCGCCAGCTTGGACACCTCGTCGTCCTGAACGCCTCCAAGTTCCTGATACTGCAGCCACAGGTCACTCTCGATGATCTCGGCCGCGGCCAGGAACCTCAGAATTGCTGCGTCTCCCTTTGTGAGTTTTTCGTTCCCATCACCTTCTTGCTCCGCTAGCGCCGAGGGTCCGCTTGTAAGTAGGCCCAGGCTGGTGGTCGCTATGGCTCCGGCTGCTACACTCTTCTTTAAGAAGGAGCGCCGGTTTGCGAGGCCTTGTTGAGGTGACTTATTTTCGTCCTCCCTTTTCAGGGAGTCCTTGCTAACTTCAATTGCTAGTTTTCGAGTCATGTGCAGTGCTTCCTTTCCTTTCTAATGCAGATTTTTCAATACTCTGACTTATTCGAAATGCAGGGCCGGCGTATGGAACGCGCACCTTGGGTGTCTATTCCATGGGCTGGGATCGTTCGAGCCGGGCGAATTGTACAAATGCGGTTAGGTTACCGCCGGTTACCTCTTAGGCGAGGAGCTAGGCACTTTGCGGGTCCAATGGACGTTCGCAACCTAGGAATGAACCCTGATGGGTGGAAACACTGGGCCTCATTCGAGTCACCTCTGCATCATTTCCTGTTTCCTCCTTCCCACGTATCTCATCCAGTCCACTCTGATCAAGAATCCTCAGACTCTAATGGTTCTCATTACCTCTGCAGCAGGGGCATTCGGTGCAGGGCAACTCTCGCGTGAAACATCTGCGCTTTTACTGCTGCGGTCGAGATCCCCAGAATCTGTGCGGTTTCTCCGAGAGAGTGTTCCTGCAATTGATAGACCTCCACGACCCTTCTAGCTCCAGGCCGTAGCCCCGAAATGGCTTTATTCAGAATCTCCCTCCGTTCACGAAGGTGGTAATTTTCTTCCGGATCCGGAGCGTCATCTTGAATCTCATTCTGCCGATCGAATTCGTAGGAGGGGTTTGATTCCTTCATGAGAATTTCTCTTTTCCGGTAGTTTTTACGAAGTTTTGCCAGCGCCGCATTGATGGCGATGCGCGTGAGCCAGGTGGCAAAGCGCGATCTTTCGTCAAAATCCTTTACGTGGACGAAGGCATTCAGAAGGCAATCTTGGACTGCGTCTTCCGCGTCTTCACGATTCCGCATGATCCGATGGATCACACGGAAGACTCTTTTGACATGGCGTTCGCAAAGCTCTCCGAAGTGGGCTCTCTTTCCAGTCTTGGCCTCTGCTATCAGCTGCTCCTCGCTCCACGCTCGAAGATCGCTAGCCGCCTGGGTGTCACTCTGCCCCGGTAGACACGTAGACATCACCACCTTGGACTTCCTCCTGTCATTCCTCAGTTCTTTTCTCTGTCAATCCACTCGCGGACGTACGCCGGACAGTTCTCCAGCTTCATACCATCCGCCTCGCAATCTCTGAGAACTTCACCGCGTCGCGATCAGCCAGCCTTACGTCTCGTAAATCCAAAACGATGGTTCGGTAGTCGATATCGAAGAGCGCCTTCAACTCCAAGATCTCCTCTGCCCCCATACGTCCACTTAGCGTAAAAACCATCATTCCTTGCCCCACCGATCGCTCGATCCTCAAGGCCATCGTTATGTTGTTTGGCCCAGCCCACCATGGCGCTACTTGCAATGTTGGCCATTTGCCATAGCGGCTGTCGCTAGACGAATATGCAATGTGGAGGCCATATGCAAGGCACTGAAACGAAAGGATTAGAAGGGAACTCGGATGACGAGGATCCGGGAAGTGCCGAATTTTCGGGAGTCGAAAAGAGTAGCGGCTATTGGTCCGCGACAAACTTGTGTTTCTTGATCTTCAACTGCTTGATTTTTGAGTCCAGCGTCGAGCGGGGAATTCCGAGCTTCGCCGCCGCACCTTCTGGGCCCGCAACCTTCCCTCCACTTTCCGCTAGGGCAGCTTCAATAATCTCTTTTTCCTGATTCTGGAGGGTGTCTGGCAAAGGGCCTGCTAATTCCTGTCGGAGTGGCTGCACGGGCGCCAGCCAGGCGTTTTCGATCCAAAAGGTGTCGCCACCGCACAAGATCACCGATCTTTCAACGATGTTTTGCAGCTCGCGGATATTTCCAGGCCAAAAATATGATTGGCACTGCTTTAACGTATCATTATCGATCTTGCGAATTTGCTTTCCTGCTTTTTCCGCGTAGCGTTTTACGAAATACTCCACCAAAATCGGAATGTCCCCTTTCCGTTTGCGGAGAGGAGGCACCTCAATTGGGAACACATTCAGGCGATAAAACAGGTCCGCGCGAAACGTTCCTGCGGCAATGGCCGCCGTCAAGTCCCGGTTGGTTGCGGCGAGGACGCGAACATCGGTCGAAAGAACTCGATTACCCCCGACTCGTTCAAACTGCCGCTCCTGGAGTACTCGCAGCAACGCAATCTGGGCCTCAGCGGGAAGTTCACCGATCTCATCTAGAAAGATCGTACCCGAATGCGCCATTTCAAAGCGCCCTTGGCGGCGTTGGACCGCGCCAGTGAAGGCGCCTTTTTCGTGGCCAAACAGTTCCGACGCGATCAACGAAGAAGGAATCGACGCGCAGTTTACGCTGATGAACGCCTGGCCCGAACGTTGCGAGTGCTTGTGAATGGCGCGAGCAATCAGTTCTTTTCCTGTGCCGGTTTCACCGGTGATCAGCACCGTGGAATCGGTGGGGGCCACTTTTACGATGCTCGAGAGCACGCGTTGCAAGGCCGGTGACGAGCCTACAATTTCCTCAAACATGAATGCCTGGTCGATCTGCTCCCTCAGCGCAAGGTTTTCATCGCGCATTCGCTCTTCGGCCTGCTTCCGATCCTCGATATCCGTCCCAGTCGCATACCAGCGGATAATGTGCCCCTGCTCGTCTCGAAGAGGATTGTAGCGGATAAGAAACCAGCGATAGTTCCCGTCTTTCCCAAGCCCTCGTTGCTCGAGTTCAAAAGGCTTCCCGCGGGCGAGCGCCTCACGGCGCTGCTCACGCAACCTTTCCACATCCTCGGGGTGCAAGACACGTTCGCGATGGTCTTCTCGCTGCAGATCCTCCGAAGTAAGGCCCGTGTAATCGAGCACTGTCTGGTTTGCATAAAGGGGCGTCCCGTCCGCACTCAAAACATAGATATAACTCGCGATGGCATCGGTCATCCGCCGAAGCTCTGTTTGCTCCGCCTTTATTTGCTCAAACGCAGTCTCCAGTGCCGCTCTCGCTTCGTGCTGCGCGGTGACATCCATCGACGTACCGAACAACTCAATAACATCACCGGAAGCATTGAGAACTGGGTGTCCGACCGCATGAATGTACTTGACCGCGCCGTTTGGCAGAAGAAGCCGAAAGTCAGTCTCGAAGTTGGTCCTGTCCCGAATGGCCTGCTCTATCAGAGGTCTGTGATATGGCGCATCCTCCGGGTGCAGCAGCTGGGTGGCCTCCATCTGGGATGGTGCCGTTGCATCTGGATCGAGGCCAAAGATCCGGTACATCTCTTTTGACCAATAGATGTTCGACAGGCTTGACCCATCGCTGTTTTCTATCTGAGAGACCTGCCCCGCCCAGCTTCCCGTGTGGGTCAATTTCTGTGCTTCCTCTAAATAACGCTCACTCCGCTGTAGAGCTTGCTCGGCAAGTTTGCGCTCTGTAATGTCCTCGGACAGCGCCATGATGAATCGCGGCACTCTCTCCGTGCCGGGCACTAGAGAAACGTTGTTGCGCACCCAAATCGAACTGCCGTCCTTGCGCAGATACTTTTTCTCAATCTGAAACTGTCCTCGTTTTCCCTCCAGCAGCTCGGTGACGAGAGCCCAGTTAGCTTCACGGTAGTCCTCATGCGTCAGGTCCAGAAAACAAAGTGTACGCAGTTCGTCCTCCGTATAACCCACGATTGTCTGGTACACATGATTGGTGGCTAGAAAACGCCCATTCAGATCAGTCAAGGCAACCCCAATAGCCGAATTCTCGAAGACGGATCTCCACCGCTCCTCGCTTTTACGAAGAGCTTCCTCAGCCTGCTTGCGATCTTCAATGTCGATAGCGGTTCCATACCATCTGACGAGCTTTCCAATTTCATCGCGCAGCGGTACATTGCGAACAAACCACCAGCAATACTTTCCGTCTGCCCGCCGAACCCGGGCTTCAGTCTCCATGGCTTGCTCATTCTTAACCGCTGTGTGCCAATCGGCGACGACCCTCGTCCGGTCATCGGGATGAACAACCGTTTCCCACTTCGACCCGAACGCCTCGTCCAAAGCAAAGCCTGTGAACTGCAGCCAACGATCATTAACGAAATCAACCTGACCCTCGGGCGAAGCGCTCCAAACATGCGCCGGAACCATGTTGACTACGTCGCGAAGCTCTCTTTCGCTCCGGCGTACAGCTTCTGTCCGCTGCTTAATCTCCTCGAATGCTTTCTCCAACTCGGTTCTGGCTTTCCACTGTTCGGTGACATCCATGACGGTGCCGACCACTTCCGCGATTTCACCAAACTCATCTGTTACGGGATGAGCCACAGAATGGACGTGCTTTATCGTTCCATTCGGAAGGGCGATGCGAAAATCACTACGAGAATCCACCCACCCCTTTGCCGTTGCCTCCATTTTGGCTTTCTCTTGAATCCATGGTCGATCGTCGGGGTGAACCCTTGCGAGGAACTGTGGCCAGGTTGGCCCGATTTCCTTCGGGTCATACTCACAAATGTGAAAAATTTCTTGCGACCAATACAAAGCCCCGGTGCGGACATTCCAAGCCCAACTTCCCGTGTGCGTCAGCCGCTGCGATTCAGCCAAGTAAGCCTCACTCCGTCTGAGCTCTCTTTCTGCTTTCTTGCGCTCGGTGATATCTCGATAAATGAGATAGACGGCTGCCTGGTCGAAGCCGAGCGGTAGGCAGGCTACGGTGACGGACACGTCCAAGCGAACACCATCTTTGCGCCGGCGTACGGACTCCAGGTTCAATCTCTCTCCCGACAAAACCAAAACCATGTTTTTTCGAGTATCCTCGTGGAACTCCTCAGGAACGATCAATTCTAAAAGGGGGCGCCCCACGGCCTCTTCAGGCGAGTAACCGAACATACGGGTGAACTCAAGACTTACTCGCAACACCTGGAACTTTTGATCCGTCAGGATCACGGCGGCTGGCGATAGCTCAAACAATCCGTCGAGCCGCTCTTTCTCCCTGCGCAATTCCTCGTTAGCGGCAGTCAGCCTTGCCGTTCGGTCTGCGACCTCGGCCTCAAGAGCGTCCCTTGACCGTCTCACCCAGATCATGAGTATCGCAAAGGTCAGGAACACAAGGTCAAAAAGAACGCGAGAGAGGCTACTGGTGTCGGGCTCGAAGATGAAGCCGCGGACGACCGACGAAAGCAAAACCGCCACAATACCGGGCTTCGTGCCGCCGTACCAAAACGTGATCGCGATTGCGGATAGTGCAAATGCAGCAAACGGATGAGGGAGATTGAAGTGGTGAAAAAGAAGCTCTAGCAATAGGGCGCCGGTGACGGAAACAAAAGCCAAGCCATAGCGGCGGGCGAAGGATGGACCTTCTCTTGCTCGCCCAGAAACGTTGGACCTCTCGTGATTCAACGCTCTTCCTTTGGCGTCGAGCCTGGCGATATAGAACCCTTACGGTAGTCGTCAGCGGCGCAGGTTTTTCCTCGCCGACGCCGAGACAAAAAGCCCTTGAAGGCAAGCGATCAACCAAGAGAGATGTCGACACAAGAAAAGCCACGTAGCGCCAAACCATTCTGGAAGTTGAAGATGGCTGTGTATCACTCCGACTAGGGTCTGGCATTGATGACGGAAATGCGATGGAAGTTCGCCAGTGACGGATTCTCGTCGCGAGTAACGTCGAGGAGCAAGCCATGCGCATCTGGACAGTTGATTGTGTTCTCGCGAGCCGAGGTTGGCGGATTTGTTGCAATGCTCCGGCCTGTCCGTGACTTGCCAGAGAACACCGGTCACCGAGAGATGACCGGTTACCACTTTCAGTTGCGGCCAGGGCGCCAACCCTCCACGCGTTTTAGGAACAAACATCAACTCCCGTGTAGCCGGCAATCCCGGAAGTTCTTAGCGCGCCTACTCGGACACATAGCCGGCTTTCCGTTGAAATGCTTTCGCCAAGTTTCGACGTCCAACTAGCGCCAAAATGCCAGGTTTGGGGGTGGTTTTTGGGGGTTGACGAACTGTAAGGGCAATTGAATCATCAAGACTTAGGGTTTGATCGTCAAACGCATAACCCGAAGGTCGTCAGTTCAAATCTGACCCCTGCAACCATTTCTTGTTAGAAACAAACGGCTTGGGAGGGTCCACTCCCGAGCCGTTTTCCTTTTTTGTTCGTTTGCGTTCAGTTTGCGTTCAAAATTCATTGAATCAGCCTGCTCCCCAACTCCTCCACAAACCGGCGCTCGTCCGCGCTAATTGCGTGCGTGTACGTGCCGATCGTGAGTGACGGGTCGGTGTGCCCCATTCGCTGTTGCCGCACCTTTACCGGAACGCTCATTTGGTCCTGCAACGTAGCTTGGCCGTGCCGGAAAGACTTGAACCCCTTGCAGGCAATTCCAAGCTTCCTGCAGAGAGGATACAGTTTCCGTTTCCTTACTAAGTTGTGGTCCCAGGGCGTTTCTTTCTTGGTACGGAAAATAAGCAAGTTCGATGAGAGCCTACTGTCGTTTGTGACAGTAGGCGGACCCTCATTGTCCTTGTAGCGTCGTGGAAGCGCGATTCGGCCCTGAGTGCGGCGCTGCAGCCCGATTGAAACTCCTGTTGTGTGAGGTTTTCTGATGGGTACAAAACATGTTGTGATCGTCGGCGGTGGATTCGCCGGGGTCGGCTGCGCGCAGCAGTTGGCACGCAATCGCGAAGTGCAGGTTACGCTGGTGGACCAACATAACTACCATCAGTTTCAACCGCTCCTCTATCAGGTTGCTACGTCGCAACTGGCGCCGGACAATGTGGGCTTCTCGTTGGGGAGGATTTTTCACAAGTCCACCAACGTCGATATCAAGCGTGCACAGGTTGACGCCGTTGACCCTAAGGCCCGCAGCGTAGGCACCAAGGAAGGCCAGGTCTATCAAGGCGATTTCCTGGTGCTTGCTGCCGGGGCTCAGGCGAACTTCTTAGGTATCCCTGGGGCCGAGACAAATAGCTTTCCGCTCTATTCTTTGATCGATGCCGAGCGCCTGCGCTCGAGGCTCCTGGCCCTGTTTGAAGACGCTAATCGCGAACCCGAGCTCATCAAGCAAGGCGCGTTGAACGTCGTGATCGTGGGCGGCGGAGCGACGGGCACCGAGGTGGCCGGCGCCGTGGCCGACATGCTTCATTCGATGGCCCCTGGAAAGTACGAAGATCTCGTAAAGGCCACGCGCGTCTACTTGGTTGAGCATGGTGCCACGCTCCTCGCGCCCTTTTCCGCCAAAGCTCATGATTACGCAAGTAAGGTTCTGGAGCGCGGCGGCGTAGTTCTCAAACTTAACACTGACGTGAAGGAAGTGCATCCAGGCCACGTCGTACTGTCCGACGGCGGCACCATCAAGAGCCGTTGCGTTATCTGGGGAGCGGGCCTCAAGGCCGCGACCATCGCTACTAACTTGGGGTTGCCGCAGGGACACGGCGGGCGAATCGAGGTTGAGCACGATCTTAGCGTTAAGGGCTTTCCGGGCGTCTATGCAGTCGGCGATTTCGCTAATATCGCGGGAAAGGACGGAAAGGCTCTGCCACAGCTTGGTTCGGTAGCTCAGCAGAGCGGAAGGTGGGCAGCCAAGAATATTTTGGCCGACATTGAAGGCACACCACGTACCCCATTTCACTACCATGATAAAGGGATCATGGCGATGATTGGCAGGAATGCTGCAGTAGCGGAGGTCGGCGAGCATCGCCACGAGCTCGAGGGCGTAGCAGCCTATAGCATGTGGCTCGGCGTCCATATCGCTCTGCTGAGCGGTCTGCGGGTTAAAGTCGAGACTTTCGTGGATTGGGTTTGGAATTATTTCTCCAAGGGGGGCGAATCAATGTTGCTCGACCGTTCGGACGCCGCGAGCATTAATTGGCATGACGATGACGGAGATGCGCAAGGCCCGGATGCCAAGCCCATGCCACTAAAGAAGGATGCCGCCGGGCGGTAGAACCACTTGAAGCTGCAAGTCGACCGCGTCGGAACCACTCACCTCAATGGGCGTGCGGACCGTTTGTATCCTTCTCGCAGGCGCCTGTCCGTTCAAAAGGCCCGAAAATACAAATAACTGCTGGCTGCTGACAAAGCCCTCCTAAGGCTGGAGAGCGAGTCTCCGTGCCGTAACGAAAGTGAACCCACAGGTGGCCTCCAAACAAACTTAGATCCGGAGGCCGATCCCCCTGCTTCGGAGCGAAGGCCGCATGGCATGTCGCGGGCTGACCGAGGCGACCTGACACTCCGGCGGGGTGGTAGGGACAGCACGGTGACAAGGGCATGTTCAGCAACTGGAGAAACCTTCCTCGTCCCAGAGAGAAATACTCTGGAGCAGGTCCGACCTATAACCGGCTGAACCGGGAAAAGGAAGGAAGTCGAGAAGGTGGCGGAAGGGTTTGCAGTAGCGATGAACTGGGGTAACTCCCGGGGAGCGAAAGAACCCAGCTGTTCCGTAATTCCTCTGGCAATGATGCGAGGCGGGGCGTCTGATAAAAACGCTCGGCAATCTGCAAGACGTGAGACAGAGGATATATTACAGAAGAGGAAGACGGAAGTGGTTGCACGGTGTGGAGAAAATGCTGGTCAAGAAACAGGATCGAAGGTACCGCCAACTGGCTCCGTCCCTTAAATCTTCTTGTGAAGCAAGAGGAGAGCGGAGTACCGGAAATCTGCATGCTCCGTTCGAAGTGGCGAGGGGCGGAAACCAGCTTACATTCCAATTAGTGAGGCATCTCCCAGAGGAAACGGGGAGCAACAGCTAGATTGAACCTACGGAGCAAGGCGCCATTCCTCGACCCTACCAAGCCCTCTGGGCCGTCAGCGGGTTTCGCTATCATAGATGGGTGGTTCCTTTAAGAGTGACGCTATCGCGATGGCCGCGAAAGTGGCACCAAGCATGGGCAGGAACAGAGAGAAGCTGCCGGTGAGTTCGACGGCGAGGATAATGCCGGTGATGGGAGCACGGACCACAGAAGAGAAGAAAGCCGCTATCCCGA
>Ga0310914_10001801_pt1 | contig 14059 bp, 5 predicted proteins | sample GREbulkMGAN108_FD_203450 | JGI IMG/M metagenome (GOLD analysis project Ga0310914, IMG submission 203450) | Lab enrichment of tropical soil microbial communities from Luquillo Experimental Forest, Puerto Rico - GRE.bulkMG.AN108 | ecosystem: Environmental > Terrestrial > Soil > Tropical forest >... | reverse complement strand
CTAATCGGTTGATTCCCGCCGCGGTCGCTTTGGGCACCTCGACTTTCACGATGTCGGCATTACCCGGAACGCCGGCCATCCAAAATGCGATCCCGATGCCGTTCTTTGGCACCACGCCGTTGGCAGCACCCGGCCTCGGAATCATTGGTTCCGCGATCATGCTCGCCTTCGGCTTATGGTGGCTGGGCCGCGCCGCCGCCGCGGCCCGCCGCAAGGGCGAAGGATTTGGCTTAGCCTCCTCCCTTCCGGTCGGCGCCGCGGTCGAAGACGAAACCGTGCGTCAGCGAGCCACCACTTCGCACGATTTCGATCCTCCCGAGGTCGATCGTGGCCATCCGGCCCACGAGGCGCCGCCGATCGGTTTGGCGGCGTTGCCGCTCCTCGTCGTGGTCAGCGTCAATGTTCTGATGACGTTGGTCGTTCTCCCAAGCCTCGACGTGTCGTTCTTGGCCAAGGAGGAGTTTGGCGCGACCTCGCTCGCTGCCGTGGGCGGAGTGTGGTCGGTGGTGAGTGCTCTGATGACTGCGATTGCCACCGTCGTCGTCGTCAATTGGCGGCGTCTCCCCAAGGTGCGCGAGACAATGGATTCGGGCGCCAACGCGTCGGTTCTGCCGATTTTGAGCGTCGCCAGCCTTGTCGGCTTTGGTGCGGTGGTCGCAGCGGTACCGGCCTTCGCCATCGTGCGCGACTGGGTGCTGTCGATCGGAGGGGGCCCTCTCGTCTCACTGGCCGTGGCAACCAATTTGCTCTCCGCTCTGACCGGCTCCGCCTCGGGCGGATTGACGATTGCGCTCGACGCATTGGGCGCGACTTACATGCGCCTAGCCAGCGAACACGGGATCGATCCGGCGCTGTTGCATCGCATCGCCGTAATGAGCGCCGGAACGCTCGACAGCCTGCCGCAGAACGGCGCCGTCGTCACCTTGCTTGCGGTGTGCGGGTCGACCCATCGAGAGAGCTATTTCGACATCGTCATGGCCGCGATTGTTGGCCCGATCATCGCACTTGCCGCAGTAATCGTACTCGGCTCGGCCATCGGTTCATTCTGAGTTTGGCGCTGCCCGCTGGTATTGCTTCCACTTTGTGCGGCTGCAGACTGTGTCTTCACTGGTCGAAGATCGGTTGGTGGCGGCTTAGCTTAAAATCCCCTGGTAGGGTTTGCCCCACTGGTCCTGATAGACGACATCCTTAAGCGGCCCGCGGCCCAACGGTCCGAATCGGCCCATCGGCCAGCCGATCGGCAGGATCGCGTATGAATGGACGCCCGACGGCAAGCCAAAGATCGCATCCACCTCATTCGCGTAGCCGGTGTGCCGCGTGGTCAAGGTCGTGCCGAGGCCGAGGGCGCGTGTCGCCAATAGCATGTTCTGCACTGCAGGATAGATCGACGAGCCGGCCGTGCGGCCTGGGTTCTCGCCGTCCTCGAGGCAGGCGACGATCCACACCGGCGCCTCGTGGTAATGGTCAGTCAGGTATTCGACCGCCGCGTGCTGGCGCTGGTAGCGGGCGGGGTTGGAGCCCGGCGGCGGCGGGCTCGACGCGTAGCGCGGCCCGACCGTTTCGTCGTACAGACGCTTGTAGTAGACTTGCACCTTCTTCTTGATCTCGGGGTCCTTGACCACCAGAAACCGCCAGCGCTGGGTATTGCCGCCGCTCGGCGCCCACTGGCCCGCCTGCAGGATCTTGTTGATCATTTCGTCCGGCACCGGGTCGGGCTTGAGCCGCCGCATCGCCCGCATCGTGCTCATGACCTCGAAAATGTCAGTGGTTTCCGGCATGGGGTCCTCCTGTAGTGTCGAACTGCCACGACCTTATGTCAGCCAACCCGCCTCATCCAGCGCCAATTCCGCGACCAGCAGGTCGCGAAAGTCGGCTCCTATGGCAAGCCTTCCAGGTTTCACATTTCGCGTTCGACTGTTGATTGCGGGGTGCGTGGAACCACCGGCTGGCTATTAGACCTTTCTACAGGAGTTCGTCGCGCAAGAATGCGCGCCGACGCAACGCGGCCGGGTTCGAGCCCTAGCCCGGAGCGTGGTTAATCGGGCGGTAACGGCGCATTATAATGTCTTTTGGCATACCTTGCGCGGTAGAGGGTGGAGACGAAGAACCTTCGCGGAGATAAGCTGGCGCGTGGTGACGGTTCCCTGAAGCGTGTCGGAGAATGGGTGGCGCTCGTGGGCCTTTTCCGGCGTGTCGCAACATAGCGAGAGAACATGAGCAAGGCGTTTGTCAAGGAATCGGATGCAGAGGAAGACAGGCGCCAGGAACCGTCTGCGCCTCCGGTCGGTTTCAAGAATTACATGACTCCTCAGGGGCATCGCCAACTGCAAGAGGAGCTTCGAAGGCTACTTCGGGTCGAGCGGCCGAAGGTCGTCGATGTCGTGTCCTGGGCGGCAGGGAACGGTGATCGCTCGGAAAATGGTGACTACATCTATGGAAAACGACGTCTGCGCGAGATTGACCGGCGAATACGCTTTCTCTCCCAGCGGCTGGAGATCGCCCAAGTCGTCGACCCAGGGCAGCAGAAAAACCTGGATCAGGTGTTCTTTGGCGCGACCGTCACCTACTCTAATGAGCAGGGAACGGAGAGGACAGTCACTATCGTTGGCGTAGACGAGGCCGATCTCGATCGTGGCCAGGTGAGTTGGGTATCGCCTATCGCACGAGCCCTCATGAAGGCGCGTAAAGGCGACATCCTTGAGTTTCGGACTCCTGCTGGCATCGAGAACATTGAAGTTCTAGGCGTCCGCTATGGCGGGACCAATGGAGAAGAGGGTTGAATATGCGGGACGAGCCTGAGCAGCAGTCCCACCGCCGCGGTAACAAGATGCTGGCGAGCCGGTGTCACGTTGATCTGGCGTCGGCTAAGGTATAGGGCCCTTACCATTCCGAGCTGCTAGAGCGCGATGGGTGACGCTGCCGGGCTCACTTTTGGCCGCCGGTTCCTTTGCCGGCCAGCCAGGAGGAGCTTCCCTTAGACCGCAACCGGGCATCACCGCGAGACGATACCAGGGTTGATGTCAAACGCGCGCGGCGGCCTAAACGTTACGTTCATGAATGCGGTGGGCACCGGCCTTTCGCCGGTGTGACGGGATCGAAGTGCGCGCTCAGCCACGATTTGCGGTAAGGTGAACGGACGCGGCAGCGAACGCGTCGGGGAGGCGAGCGTGGACATCGCAGCCTGGCTCCACAGCCTCGGGATGCAACAATACGAAGAGGCCTTTCGCGACAACGCGATCGACCCCGCGCTGTTGCCGGAGTTGACCGCCGACGACCTCAAGGACCTCGGCGTGAGCCTCGTCGGCCACCGCCGCAAATTGCTCGCGGCGATCGCCACGTTGCGCAGCGACGATAGTCCAAAACCCGAGGCTCCGGCCGCTGCCTCAACCGCGGAGCGTCGCCAGCTCACGGTGATGTTCTGCGATCTGGTCGGCTCAACCGCACTCTCGGCACAGCTCGATCCCGAGGATCTGCGCGGGATCATCGGCGCCTACCATCGCTGCGTCACAGAGATCGTCGAGGGCTTTGGCGGGTTTGTCGCCCGCTACATGGGCGACGGCGTCCTGATTTATTTCGGCTATCCGCAGGCGCACGAGGACGACGCCGAACGCGCCACGCGATGCGGGTTGACGCTGGTCGATCGGGTGCCGCAGCTTGATCAGGGCGAAGAGCTCCACGCGCGGGTCGGGATTGCCACCGGGCTGGTTGTCGTGGGCGGCGAGGTTGTCGAGCACGATGTCGCTGGCGATACGCCCAATCTCGCCGCGTGCCTGCAGGCCGTGGCCGAGCCCGACACCGTCGTGATCGCCGCGAGCACCCGCCGGCTGACCGGCGACTTGTTCGAATACCGAGATCTCAGGGAGATCGAACTCAAGGGCATCGCCGGGCCGGTATCGGCATCGCAGCCGCTGCGCCCGAGCGCCGTCGCCAGCCGGTTCGAGGCGTTGCGCGGCTCGGCGCTGATCGCGCTGGTCGGGCGCGACGAAGAGGTCGACCTGCTGTTGCGCCGCTGGGTCCGAGCCAAGGCCGGTGACGGCCAGGTCGTGCTGGTTTCAGGCGAGCCCGGCATCGGCAAGTCGCGCCTCACGGCAGAATTGGCCGAGCGGCTCCGCGACGAGCCTCATCTCCGCCTGCGCTACTTCTGCTCGCCCTATCACCAGGACAGCGCGCTGTTACCGTTCATCGAGCAACTCGGTCGGGCAGCAGGGTTCGGACGCGACAATCCGCCCACGGCCAGCCTGGAAAAGCTCGAAACATTGTTGGCCCTCGCCAGGCCGCCCGAGGAGGATGTGGCGCTCATCGCCGATCTGCTGTCATTGCCGGCTTCGGACCGCAACCCGCTGCCGAACCTCAGTCCGCAGCGCAAGAAGGAGCGAACGTTGGAGGCGCTGATCCGGCAGCTCGAGGGTCTGGTGCGCCAACAGCCGATCCTGATGGTCTTCGAGGACTCGCATTGGATCGACCCGACCTCGCGCGAGCTGCTCGACCTCACGGTCGAGCGCGTCCGCAACCTCCCGGTGCTATTGATTGTGACGTTCCGCCCGGAGTTCCAGCCGCCCTGGACCAGCCAGCCTCAGGTGACGATGCTGGCGCTCAACCGCTTGGACCAGCATGAACGGACTGCCCTGATCGAGCAGATCGCGGGTACCGCGGCGCTGCTAGACGAGGTCATCGACCAGATCGCCGATCGCACCGACGGCGTGCCCCTGTTTATCGAGGAACTGACCAAGAGCGTGCTGGAGAGCGGCGTGCCGGCGGTGGGAATCCCGACCACTTTGCACGACTCGCTAATGGCGCGGCTCGATCGCCTATCGTCGGTACGGCGGGTGGCACAGATCGGCGCGGCGATTGGACGCCAGTTTCCCTACGGGCTGCTGCAGGCCGTGTCCCGCCTTGACGAGGACGAACTGCGAGCCGCTCTCGGTCGACTCGTCGCTTCCGAGCTGGTGTTCCAAAGAGGGACACCGCCCGACGCGGTCTATGCTTTTAAGCACGCGCTGGTGCAGGACGTGGCACACGACAGCCTGCTGCGCAGCGCCCGACAGCAACTGCACGCGCAGATAGCCGAAGCGCTCGAAGCTCAGTCTCCAAGCCTAATAGTCAGCAGCCCCGAGATTTTCGCGCAGCATTACGCCGAGGCGGGGCTCGCTGAGAAAGCCGTCGCTTACTGGGGCAAAGCCGGTCGCGAATCCGCCGCCCGCTCGGCGATGGCGGAAGCGGCGGCGCAATTTCAAAAGGCATTGGACCAGCTGGCGCTGTTGCCGCACACCCCAGAACGTCAGCGCCAGGAGCTCGAACTTGTCAGCGCCTTGGGTGCCGTATTGAACGCCGTAAAGGGTTTCGCCGCGCCGGAAACAGGCCATGCCTATGGGCGAGCACGAGCACTGTGGGAGCAGCTGGGTTTCCCTTCAGAGTTCCTTCAAGCTCCCTATGGGCTGTCAGCCTATCACTTTAGCCGCGGAGAACTCGATCTGGCGCTGAGCTTGGGTCAGGACCTGCTGCGTCTTAGCCGCCCACGCGGTGATTCTGGCGGGCTGATTCTGGGTCACATCTCCTCCGGGTTAACCCTGATGTTTGCTGGCAGGTTTGCGTCATCGCAGTCGCATCTGGGGAAGGCGCTTGCGCTTTATGATCCGATCTCTAACCACTCGCTTGTCGATCAGGTCGGATTCCACCCCCAGGTGGTATCACGCGGATATCTGGCGTGCGTCCTTTTCTGTCTCGGCTTTCCTCACCAGGCGTTGGCACAGAGCAATGCAGCAATCGCTCAGGCAAGGGGGCTAGCTCATCCGCGGTTTTTGGCTGGGAGCTTGGCGATCGGCGTGAGATTGCTTTCGCTCGTCGGAGACGACGCAGCCTCGGAGGAGAGGGCAGACGAGCTGGTTGCGTTGGCGATCGAACAGGGTTTCCCGTATTGGCGTTCTTACGGAACGATCTATCGCGGTTGGATCAAGGTCAGGAATGGCGATGTGACGGAGGGAATATCGCTCCTGCGGATCGGTTCGGCGGCTTACCGCGCCACAGGGGCAGAGCAGTGGATGGCCCACAATGTCGCCCTTCTGTCGATCGCGTCCGAGATTGCAGGGCAATTTGAAGAGGCTTTGACGCAAGTGGACGAGGCTTTGCAGATCGTCGAAAGAACCGGGGAGCGCTGGTTTGCAGCGGAGCTGAACCGGCGCAGAGGCGAGCTGCTGCTGCGGCAAGGGCATACCAAAGTCGCCGAGGAACTTTATTACAAAGCCCTGAACATCGCCCGAGAGCAGGAGGCCAAGCTCTGGGAGTTGCGCGCCGCCGTGAGCCTCGCCCGGCTGCGCCGCGACCAGGGTCAACGAGCCGAAGCGCACACGCTTCTCGCTCCAGTTTACGGGTGGTTCACCGAAGGCTTCGGTACGCAAGACCTCAAAGACGCCGAGGCGCTGCTGGACGAGCTCGAGGGTGCCTGATGGACGTCGCGGTTTGGCTGCGCAGCTTGGGCCTCGAGCGGTACGAGGCCGCTTTCCGCGACAATGAGATCGATTGGGAGGTACTCCCGAAGCTGACGTCGGAGGATCTCAAAGAGATCGGTGTGGTCCCGATCGGCCATCGACGCAAGCTTCTAGCCGGCATCACCGCGATCGGAGCCACTGCGACGGCGGCTTCCGAAGCCGAGCGCCGGCAATTGACGGTCATGTTCTGCGACCTGGTCGGCTCGACCCAACTCGCTGCCCGCCTCGATCCGGAGGATTTTCGCGAAGTCATCACCGCGTATCATCGGGCCGTCGCCGATGTCGTTGGCGGGTTCGACGGGTTTGTCGCCAAGTATATGGGCGACGGTGTGTTGGCCTATTTCGGCTATCCGCGAGCGCATGAGAACGACGCCGAGCATGCGGTCCGGGCGGGGCTTGGCGCCGTCGCGGCTGTGGCTTGCCTCGACGTCAAATCCCTCAAGCTACAAGCGCGGGTCGGGATCGCCACTGGACTGGTGGTCGTCGGCGATCTGATCGGCGAAGGTTCGGCTCAGGAGCAATCGGTCGTCGGTGAGACGCCAAACCTCGCCGCCCGCCTGCAAGCTCTAGCCGAGCCGGACACCGTCATCATCGGGGCGAGCACCCGCGGGCTGGTCGTCGATCTCTTCGAGTACCGCGATCTTGGCGCCGTCGAGGTCAAAGGACTTTCCGCATCGGTGTCGGCCTGGCAGGTGCTTCGCCCGAGCGCCGTCGCCAGCCGTTTCGAGGCGCTGCGCGGCTCGACTTTGACCCCGCTGGTCGGCCGCGACGAGGAGATCGAGCTGCTGATGCGCCGGTGGCAACGCGCCAAAGCGGGGGACGGCCAGGTCGTATTGGTGTCGGGAGAACCCGGCCTTGGTAAGTCGCGCATGGCCGTGGCATTGAACGAGCGCATTCACGACAGCCCGCATTTCCGCCAGCGCTATTTCTGCTCGCCCTATCGCCAGGACAGCGCACTCTATCCGTTCATTGAACAGATCGGACGGGCCGCTGAGTTCGCTCGGACAGATCCATCCGCGGCCAAGCTGGCGAAGTTAGAAGCCTTGCTTGCGCGCGCATCGCTGCCGGACGAGGACGTGGCAATTCTCGCCGATCTGGTGTCATTGCCCGGCTCGGAGCGCTATCCCCTGCTGAACCTCACCGCGCAACGGAAAAAAGAACGAACAGTGGAGGCGCTGCTTCGCCGACTTGCGGGCCTCGCGCGCCGGCAGCCTGTCCTAATGATTATCGAGGACGCGCATTGGATCGACCCGACCTCGCGCGAATTGCTCGACCTTATCGTCGAGCGGGTCCGCAACCTACCGGTGTTGTTGATCGTCACGTTTCGGCCCGAATTTCAGCCGACCTGGAGCGGCGAGCCGCATGTGACGACCCTGGTCCTCAATCGTCTGGACCGGCGCGCCCGGAGCGCTCTTGTCGAGGAGATCGCTGGGGGGAAGGCATTGCCCGATGAGCTCGTCACGCAGATTGTCGAGCGCACCGACGGCGTACCGTTGTTTATCGAGGAGCTGACCAAGAGCATCCTGGAAAGCGGACTGCTGCGCGAAGAAGACGGCCACTACGTCCTCGACGGGCCCTTGGAGCCGTTGGCGATCCCGACGAGCCTGCACGGCTCGCTGATGGCGCGGCTCGACCGTTTGGCGTCAGTGCGGTATGTGGCGCAGATTGGTGCGGCTTTCGGGCGCTGGTTTCGCTATTCGTCGCTGCGCGCGGTCGCCGGTCTTCCCGAGAGCGAGCTGCGCGCCTCTCTCGCCCGGCTGGTCGCTTCCGAGCTGGTGTTTCAGAGCGGCTCCCCGCCCGATGCGGTCTATACCTTTAAACACGCGCTGGTCCAGGAAGCAGCCTATGGCAGTCTGCTTCGCAAGGCCCGGCGTCAATTGCATGGGCAAATCGCGCAAACGCTGGAGGCTGATTTCCCCGAGTTGATGGACAGCCAGCCCGAGTTCTTTGCGCGCCATTACACAGAGGCCGGATTGGTTGGAAAATCGGTCTTCTATTGGAGCAAGGCCGCTCAGAGGTCGGTCGCACGTTCGGCACTGGCGGAGGCGGCAGCACAATTTCAAAAGGGGCTCGACCAGCTGGGATTGCTACCGGAGGATTTCGCACGTCAGCGCCAGGAGCTCGAGCTCCAGAGTTCTCTGGGCATCGTGCTGCAATCCGTTAAAGGCTACGCTGCGCCTGAAACAGGACGAACGCTTGGCCGAGCAAGAGAGCTGTGGGAGCAGCTGGGTTCTCCGTCGGAGTTCTTTCGGGTTTCCTATGCGCAGTCTCTCTATCACGAGATCCGCGGCGAATTGAATTTGGCGAATCGTCTAGACAAAGATTTGCTGCGTCTGAGCCGACAACGCGACGACGCTGCGGGACTCGTCCTGGCGCACCAATCGCTCGGGCGCAATCTGATGTTTGCCGGCCGGTTTGCCTCGTCCCGTTCGCATTTGGAACAGACCCTCGCACTTTGCGATGTCGGCTCCGATGCCTCGCTCGTCCGACAGGCCGGTGTCCACCCTCGGGTGGCATCGCAGGCGTTTATGGCGATCTCCCTGTTCTGTCTTGGTCATCCGGCTCAAGCAGTGGCTCGGAGCACGGCAGCGATAATCGAAGCTCAGCGGCTTGCGCATTTGCCGTCTCTGGCCGTGAGCTTGACCAACGGCGCGAGGCTCGGCTCTCTTGTCGGCAATGACGCAATGCTTGATGAATGGGCAAGTCAACTGGCCACGGTGGCGACCGAGCAGGGTTTTTCGTTATGGCGCGCGATGGGAACGATTTATCGCGGCTGGTTAAAAGTTAAAAATGGCGATGTGGTCGAGGGGATGCCGCTCCTTCGAAACGGTTCGGCGGCCTACCGCGCCACCGGGGCGGAGGCGTGGGTGCCCTACCAAATCGCCCTCCTAGCCAGCGCGTGCGAGATCGCAGGGCAGATTGAGGAGGCCGTGGATCTGCTGGACGATGGTCTGCAGATCACGGAAAGAACCGGGGAGCGCTGGCTGGCCGCTGAGCTCTATCGGCACAAAGGTTGGTTGCTCACGGGGCGAGGGCAACCCGAGGCTGCCGAAGAAATGTATCGCAAAGCTCTGAGCATCGCCGAGGAGCAGGGAGCAAAGCTCTGGGAATTGCGCGCCACCGTGAGCCTTGCTCGGCTCCGTCGCGACCAGGGCCGCCAAGCCGAAGCGCGTGACCTGCTGGGGCCGATCTACGGCTGGTTCTCCGAAGGCTTCGACACACAAGACCTCAAAGAGGCAAAGGTTCTGCTCGAGGATTTGCGGCAGTCGCCCGAAGACCGTCATGCCGGATTCAGCGGGCGACGATGATGCACCAGAGCGAAAAAGCGAAGATGCTGACCGGTGAGCCACATCGCGCGACTCGGGGTTGGAATTGGCGCGCCCGATCCGGATCGCCAACGGAGTGTGGATCGGCGGCGGCGTCATCATTCTGCCGGGAGTGACATTGGCGATGGCAGCGTCATCGGCGCCGGCAGCATTGTGCGCCGCGACGTGCTGCCCGGTACTGTGGCCCGCCGGCAAACCGGCTCGGATAATCTGGCAGCGTCGCCTGATCGCGGGAAAGCTCGTCCGCGCGTGGCGAAAACAGCCTGCACGCTGATCCGTAACTTGCGATAATCTTGAACCGAAATCCCGGTCCGAGTACCTGCCGGGAATGGGGAGCGCCGTGGATATCGGCAGCTGGCTGCGCGGACTGGGCCTTGAGCGGTATGAGCCGGCCTTTCGCGACAATGCGATCGATACCGAAGTATTGCCTGAGCTGAACGAGGCGGACCTCGAAAAGCTCGGTGTGCTGCTCGGGCACCGCAAGCGTCTGCTGCGCGCGATCGACGAGCTGCGCATCACGCCCCTTCCCGCCTCGTCAGCGCCGGAAGCTGCGCCCAGCCACGCGGATCGCGCAGAGCGCCGGCAGCTGACCGTCATGTTCTGTGATCTCGTCGGCTCGACCGAGCTTTCGTCGCGCCTTGATCCCGAGGATCTGCGCGAGGTCATCGGCGCGTATCACCGCGCCGTCGCCGAGGTGGTCGCCGGGTTCGATGGTTTCGTCGCCAAATATATGGGCGACGGTGTTCTGGTCTATTTCGGCTACCCGCGAGCGCATGAGGATGATGCCGAGCGGGCGGTACGGGCGGGGCTGGGCATCATCGATGCCGTCGGCCGCCTCGATATCAAATCCGCCAACCCGCAAGCGCGCGTCGGGATCGCCACCGGGCTGGTGATCGTCGGCGATCTGATCGGCGAAGGCTCGGCTCAGGAGCAATCGGTCGTCGGCGAGACGCCGAACCTCGCCGCGCGGCTGCAAGCCCTGGCCGAGCCGGACGCGGTCGTCATCGCCCCTGGCACCCGCCGCTTGGTCGGGGATCTCTTCGAGTACCGTGATCTCGGCGCCGTCGAGGTCAGGGGCCTCGCCAGGCCGGTGCCGGCTTGGCAGGTATTGCGGCCGAGCGCGGTCGCGAGCCGGTTCGAGGCATTGCGCGGCTCGGCATTGACCCGGCTGGTAGGCCGGGACGAGGAAATCGACCTGCTATTGTGCCGCTGGGCGCGTGCCAAGGCCGGCGACGGCCAGGTCGTGCTAATCTCCGGCGAAGCGGGCCTCGGCAAGTCGCGCATCACCGCGGCATTGGCGGAGCGCCTCAACGCCGAGCCGCATCTCCGCCTGCGCTATTTCTGCTCGCCCTATCACCAGGACAGTGCGCTGTTCCCGTTCATCGATCAGCTCGGGCGAGCATCGGGGTTCGCCCGCGACGACACACCCGCGGCCAAGCTGGAGAAGCTCGAGGCCCTGCTCGCTCGCGCCGCCCCGCCGGACGATGATGTGGCGCTCCTCGCCGATCTGCTGTCGTTGCCGGCTTCGGACCACCATCCGCTGCCCAACCTCAGCCCTCAACGGAAAAAGGAAAAGACACTGGAAGCGCTAATCCGGCAGCTCGAAGGGCTGGCATGCCAGCAGCCAGTGGTCATGATCTTCGAGGACGCACATCGGATCGACCCGACCTCGCGCGAGCTGCTCGACCTCACCGTCGAGCATGTCCGAAGCCTGCCGGTACTGCTGATCGTGGCCTTCCGCCCCGAGTTCCAACCGCCCTGGAGCGGCCAGCCGCAGGTCACAATGCTGACGCTCAATCGCCTCGGCCGACGCGACCGGATTGCTCTGGTAGAACAGATTACCGGAGACAAGGCGTTGCCTGGTGCGGTCGTCGACCAGATCGTCGAGCGCACCGACGGCGTGCCATTGTTTGTCGAGGAATTGACCAAGAGCGTCCTGGAGAGCGGTGTATCGCTGGTGGAAATTCCGGCCACCTTGCATGACTCGCTGATGGCGCGTCTCGACCGCTTGGCGTCGGTCCGGTTGGTAGCGCAAACCGGCGCTGCGATCGGACGCGAGTTCTCTTACGCACTGCTGCGTGCCGTCTCCCGTCTTTCCGAGGAGGAGCTGCAAGCCGGTCTCGGCCGTCTCGTTGCCTCTGAACTGGTCTCCCAACGCGGCATGCCGCCCGAGGCGGTCTACAGCTTCAAGCACGTGCTGGTGCAGGACGCGGCCCACGGCAGCCTGCTGCGCGCGACGCGCCAGCAGTTGCACGCACAGATCGCCGAGGCGCTCGAAGCCCAATCACCGGAGCTCTCGGACAGCCAGCCCGAGCTGTTCGCGCAGCATTACGCCGAGGCCGGGCTCGTCGAAAAATCCGTCGCCTTTTGGGGCAAGGCCGGGCGCAGGTCCGCCGCTCGCTCGGCAATGCCAGAGGCGGTCGCGCAATTTCAAAAAGCGCTGGATCAGCTGGCACTATTATCCGACACCCCTGAACGCCAGCGACAGGAGTTCGAAACACGCAGCGGCTTTGGTGCGGCCTTGATGATCGCCAAGGGCTACGCCGCGGTAGAAACAGGCCATAACTATGTCCGCGCGCGAGAGTTGTGGGAGCAGCTGGGTTCCCCCTCGGAGTTCCTTCACGTCCCGTGGGGTCAGTTTTTCTATCACGTCAACCGCTGCGAATTCGATCTGGCCCAGCGCTTGGCCGAGGATCTGCTGCGTTTGAGCCGGCAGCACAACGATTCCGCTGGACTCGTTCTCGGTCATACCTGCTCCGGCCGAATGCTGGTATCGACCGGCAGTTTTGTGTCATCCCGATCGCATCTTGAACAGGCACTCGCGCTTTATAATCCTATCTCTCACAGCTCGCTTGTTCACCAGGTTGGACTCGACCCTCAAGTGATATCGCAAACCAATTTGGGGCTCGTTCTTTTCTGTCTCGGCTTTCCGGACCAAGCATTGACACAGAGGAGCGCAGCGGTCGCTGAGGCGCGGAGGCTGGCTCATCCCCCGTCCTTGGCTCTGAGCTTGGGGATCGGCACTATTGCGCTGTCTCTTGTCGAAGACAACGGGGCCTTGGAAGAGCGAGCGGACGAGCTGGTTTCGGTGGCGGCCGAGCACGGTTTCTCCCTCTACACTGCAGCGGGAACGATCCTTGGCGGCTGGGCCAAGGTCAAAAATGGCAACGTGATGGAGGGGATGCCCCTGCTGCGCAGCGGTTCGACTGCGTACCGGGCCAGCGGGCAGGAGGCGTGGATGCCCTATTTCATCACACTGCTGGCCGCGGCATGTGAGATCGCAGGGCAAATTCAGGAGTCTTTGGCCCTGGTGGACGAGGCTCTGCAGATCGTAGGGTGGACAGGGGAGCGCTGGTTCGCAGCGGAGTTGAACAGGCACAAGGGCCAACTGCTGCTGCAGCAAGGACATGCCGAGGCCGCCGAGGAATTGTATCGCGAGGCCCTCAGCATCGCCCGGGAGCAGGAGGCCAAGCTTTGGGAATTGCGCGCCGCCGCGAGCCTCGCCCGGCTCCGCCGCGACCAAAGCCGCCATGCCGAGGGCCGCGACCTACTCGCCCCGGTCTACGACTGGTTCACCGAGGGCTTTGACACCCCGGATCTCAAAGAGGCAAAGGCACTGCTCGACGAACTCGCGAGCGACTGATGGACATAGCCGCGTGGCTGGGGGGCTTGGGTCTTGAACGATACGAGGCCGCTTTCCGCGACAACGAGATAGATTGGGACACGCTGCCCAAGCTCACAACAGAGGATCTCAAGGACCTCGGTGTCGTGCTTGGAGGCCACCGCCGCAAGCTTCTCGAAGCGATCGCCGCGCTGCGCAGCAACGTTGATGCCACCCCGGAGCAAGCTGCGGCTGCACCAACTGCCGAGCGCAGGCCGCTCACTGTGATGTTCTGCGATCTCGTCGGGTCGACCGCGCTGTCCGTGCGGCTCGACCCCGAGGATCTGCCCGAGGTTATCAACGAATACCTTCGCGCTGTCGCCAACGTCGTCGGCAAGTTCGACGGGTTCGTCGCCAGGTACATGGGCGATGGCGTGCTCGCCTATTTCGGCTACCCGCGAGCGCATGAGGACGATGCGGAGCGTGCGGTGCGGGCCAGCCTCGCCGTGGTCGAGGCAGTGCGCCGACTTGAAACACGCGAGTTGCTGAAAGTCCGTATCGGCCTTGCTACCGGGCTCGCGGTGGTCGGCGATCTGATCGGATCGGGGGCCGCCCGAGAGCAGGCGGTCGTCGGCGAGACGCCAAAC